>Ga0116152_10000580_pt1 | contig 29720 bp, 21 predicted proteins | sample AD_UKC119_MetaG_FD_89894 | JGI IMG/M metagenome (GOLD analysis project Ga0116152, IMG submission 89894) | Active sludge microbial communities of municipal wastewater-treating anaerobic digesters from Hong Kong - AD_UKC119_MetaG | ecosystem: Engineered > Bioreactor > Anaerobic > Digestate... | reverse complement strand
TGCCCACCTTCACACAACCGGCAATCAGGCTGTTTGCCATGTTGTTGCCGTCGCCCACAAAGCACATTTTCAGGCCCTTGAAGCTGTGCTTGTACTCGCGCACGGTCATCAGGTCGGCCAGCACCTGGCAGGGATGCGCGTAGTCCGTCAGCCCGTTGATAACGGGGATGGAGCCGTACTTCGCCAGGTCCTCCACCTCCTGCTGCTTAAAGGTGCGGATCATGATGCCGTCTACAAAGCGGCTCAGCACCCGCGCGGTGTCCTGCACGGGCTCGCCGCGCCCGATCTGCAGATCGCGGCCGGAGAGGAACAGGCCCTGCCCGCCCAGCTGCGCCATGCCTACCTCGAAGGACACACGGGTGCGCGTGGACGACTTGGTGAAGATCATCGCCAGCGTTTTGCCCGCCAGCACGGGATGCGCAATGCCGTGCTTCTGCTCGTACTTCAGCTGATCGGCAAGATTCAAAATATCGAGGATTTCCTCTGCGGAGCAATCGGTTAATTTGAGTAGGTGTTTCACTGTAATGCCTCCTTAATAATCGACACGGCCTGCGTAAGCTGCTCCCACGATATGGTCAGCGGCGGCAGCAGGCGCAATTTTGTTTTGGCGGTCAGGGTGACTACGCCCTGATCAAGTAAGGTCTTCACCAGCGCTTTGGCATCCTTTTCGGATTGCACGCCCAGCATCAGCCCATAGCCCGATATACGCGTAACCGACGGGCACGCGTCAAGCTCGGCCTTGATGTACTCGCCTTTTTTCTTTACGTCGTCCAGCAGCTCATCGGTCAGCTGGTTCATCACGGCAACGGCCGCCGCCGCGCACACGGGATTGCCGCCGAAGGTGGTGGCATGGGTGCCGGCGGAAAGCGTATGCTCGACCTTGCCGCCCAGCAGGCACGCGCCCATGGGCAAGCCCCCGGCCAGGCCCTTGGCGGTGGTCACGATGTCGGGCAGGATGCCGAACTGCTGAAAGCCGAACAGGGTGCCCAGCCTGCCGTTGCCGGTCTGTACCTCGTCAATGGCCAGCAGCACGTCCCGCGCCTCGGTCAGCTCGCGCGCGGCCTTAATGTACGCGGGATTAAGCGGCTCCACGCCGCCCTCGCCCTGCACCACCTCCAGCATCAGCGCGCAGACGGGATATTGGTCAAGCGCTTTTTGCAGCGCGTCGATATCATTGGGCGGCACATGCACAAAGCCCTCGGGAAACGGGCCGAAATGGTGGTGGAAAACGTCCTGCCCCGTAGCGGCCAGCGTAGCCAGCGTGCGGCCGTGGAAGCTGTCATTTAAGGTAATGATGACGGGCTTGACGTTCTCGCCGTGCTTGTCGGCGGCGTATTTGCGGGCGGCCTTGATGGCGCACTCGTTAGCCTCCGCGCCGGAGTTGGCAAAGAACACCTTTTGCATACCCGTGCGCTCGCACAGGATTTTTGCCAGCTCGCCCTGCGGCTGCGTGTAATAGAGATTGGATACATGCGCCAGCTTGTTAGCCTGCTCGCACACGGCCTGCGCCCACGCCTTGTTGCCGTAGCCCAGCGCGTTGACAGCGATACCGCTGCCCATGTCGATGTATTGCTTGCCGGCATCGTCCCACAGCGTCGCGCCCTCGCCCCGCACAAACGCCACGTCAAACCGCGCGTAGGTCGGGGCGATATATTGCTGCTCCAAATCCTTAATATTGCTCATGATAACTCCTTATCCTTGGGTAAACATCGTGCCGACGCCCTCGTCCGTCAAACACTCGATCAGGATCGCGTGCTTCACGCGGCCGTCGATGATAAATACCTTCTTCACGCCGCGGCGGATTGCCTCGATGCAGCACTCCACCTTGGGGATCATGCCGCCCGAGATGATCCCCTCGCGGATCAAAACGGGCGCTTCGCTGGCGGGCACCACGCTGAGGAGCGAATCCTCGTCGTGCGGGTCGCGCATCACGCCGCGGATATCGGTCATGTTGATCATGCTTTCGGCATGCAGCGCGGCGGCAATGCGCGCGGCGGCCGTATCGGCATTAATGTTGTAGGCGTTGCCCTGCCCGTCTGCGCCGATGGTGGAGATAACGGGGATGTAGCCCTTCTCCAGCACATCCAGTATAGGCTGGACATTGACATCGGTAATCTCGCCCACAAAGCCGTGGATATCGTCGCGCTTTTGGGCGGTAATCATATGCCCGTCCATGCCGCACAGGCCGATAGCCTTGCCGCCGATGCGCTCCAGATAGGCTACCAGGTTCTTGTTCACCTTGCCGGCCAGCACCATCTGCACCACCTCGGCGGTCTCCTTGTCGGTCACGCGCAGGCCGTCGATAAACTCGGTTTGCTTGCCGAGCTTTTTGAGCAGGTCGCTGATCTCGGGGCCGCCGCCATGCACCAGTACCACGCGCACGCTCACCAGCTGCAACAGCCGCAGGTCGCCCATCACAGCCTGCTTGAGCTCCTCACTTTGCATGGCGCTGCCGCCGTACTTGATCACGACGATCTTGCCGTTGTAATCCTGTATATAGGGAAGCGCCTGAATGAGCACCTCCGCGCGTTCGTTGATGGTCATGGTTCCTCCCCCTTTTGCATCAGGTGCGGTAGTCGCCGTTGATGCGTACATAATCGTAGGTCAGGTCGCAGCCCCACGCGGTGGCCTTGGCCTCGCCGTCGCGGCACTGCACCAGAATGTCAATCTCGTCCTCGCGCAGGATATCGGAAGCCTCAGCCTCGTCAAAGGGAATACTGCGGCCCATCTCGCACACCTCCAGCAGTCCCGCCTTGCTTTTGAACTGGATGTCGATCTTTTCCACGTCCACATCCGCGCCGGAATAGCCGATGGCGCACATTTCGCGCCCCCAGTTGGCGTCCGCGCCAAACATGGCGGACTTGACCAGCGCCGAGCTGATAACGCCCCGGGCCGCGGCCTTGGCGCTTTGCTCATCCTTGGCGCCGGTCACGACGCAGGTAATCAGCTTGGTTGCGCCCTCGCCGTCCTTGGCCATGATGCGGCACAGCTTCTCGCAAACGGCATACAGCGCTTCCTGAAACACAGTTTCATCCGCGTTGCTCCACACATTGCCCGCCATGCCGTTGGCCAGCACGGCAACCGTATCGTTGGTGGAGGTATCACCGTCGACAGACAGCATGTTGAATGTATCCTTCACCACGGCGGACAGCGCGGTTTGCAGCATGTCGGCAGGGATGGCCGCGTCGGTGGTGAGGAAGCACAGCATGGTCGCCATGTTGGGATGGATCATGCCGCTGCCCTTACTCATGCCGCCGAGTGTGCAGGTTTTGCCGCCCATTATAAACTGTACGGCAACCTCCTTGGCCACGGTATCGGTGGTCATGATCGCCTTGGCGGCGTGATGGCCGCCGGTTTCGCTCAGGCTTTCCATCAGAAGCGGAAAGCCCTCTGCAAAGGGCTTCAGCGTCATCGGCCAGCCGATAACGCCTGTGGACGCAACCACCACGTCCTCCGCCTTGATGCCGGTATACTGCTCCACAAGCGCGCACATGCCGTCGGCGATCTCGATGCCGTTATCGTTGCAGGTGTTGGCATTACCGGAATTGCAGATGATGGCCTGCGCCACACCGTTTTGAATATGCTGCTTGGTCACCGTAAGCGGCGCGCCTTTGACCCGGTTTTTAGTAAAGCAGGCCGCGACTGTGGCGGGCTGGTCGCTTACGACCAGCGCCACGTCCCGTTTGCCGGGATTTTTCCGGATGCCCAGATGCTCGCCCGAAGCCTTATATCCCTTTGCGGCTGTAATGCCGCCGTCTATCCATTGCATACTCTTTCTCCTTATCGCCCTATCATCAAATCCATATTCTGGATCGCCATGCCGCACGCGCCCTTGCCAAGGTTGTCAAACCGCGCGTAAACGATCATGCGATCCCCGGCGCCCGTCGCAAAAATCTCCATCACATCGCTGTCGGCCAGGGTGTTGGCGGCAATCAGCGGCTCGGGATTTGCGTCCAGTACGCGAATCATCGGCCGGTTGGCGAAATGCGCTCGATACAAGGCCGTCAGGCCGTCCACCTCCAGCGGGGTTCGCATCAGCGAAGGATGCAGCGGAATACCAACCAGCATCCCGTTATAGAAATCAGCCACGATCGGCTGAAAGATCGGCGGCTGCGTGAGCCCGCACACCTTGACGATCTCGGGCAGGTGCTTGTGGGCCTGGGTAACGGCGTAGGCGCGGGGCGAATCCAGCGCGGTATCCCGATTATCCGCCTCGTAATCGGCAATCATCTTCTTGCCGCCGCCGGAATAGCCGGTGATGGACGTAATGCTCAGCGGCATATCCGCCGCGATCACGCCCGCCGTAAGCAGCGGATATAAAAGCGCAATCGCGCCTGCGGCGTGGCAGCCGGTATTGGCAACAAGGCCGGAATTGCGAATGGCTTCCTCGTGCTGCTTGGAAAGCTCGGGAAAGCCATAGGCAAAGCGGTCGTCCGTGCGGAAGGCCGTGGAGGTATCCAGCACCTTGCAGGGTGCGCCGCCAAGCGCATCCATAAAGGCGCAGCTGGCGTCGTCGGGCAGGCAGAGAATGGTGATATCCGCCTGTCCGGCCAGCGCCGCCTGGGCAGCCACATCCTTGCGCTGCGCCTCGGGGAGGCTTAGCAGCGTTATATTCGCCCGCTTCTGCAGCCTGTCCCGGATGCGCAGCCCTGTGGTGCCGCTGGAACCGTTAATGAATACCTTTGTCATTTCAAATTACTCTTCATTTTCGCTCTGACCACATCCGGCAGTCCGAACAGGGTGATAAAACCGGCGGAGTCGTTCTGGTCGTACACTTCGTCCTCGTCAAAGGTGGCAATTTCTTCGGAGTAGAGGCTGTAGGGGCTGGTGATGCCCGCAAGGATCATATTGCCCTTATAGAGCTTCAGCGTCACATCGCCGGTGACATATTCCTGCGTTTTGTCCACAAAGGCGGACAGCGCCTCGCGCAGCGGGGTAAACCACTGGCCGAAGTACACCAGCTCCGCAAAACGGGCGGCGACGATTTCCTTATAGTGCTGGGTATCACGGTCGAGGCAAAGCGTCTCCAGCGCGGCATGCGCGCGATAAAGCACCGTGCCGCCGGGGGTTTCGTACACGCCGCGGCTCTTCATGCCCACGAGACGGTTTTCCACCATGTCCACCAGGCCCACGCCGTTGGCGCCGCCCAGGGCATTGAGCTTTTCGATCATCTGTACGGGGCCCAGCTTCTCGCCGTCCACCGCCGTGGGGATGCCCTTGTCAAAGGTGATCTTAACATAGGTAGGTTTATCGGGCGCCTGCTCGGGGCTTACGCTCATTTCCAAAAAGCCGGGCTTGTGGTACAGCGGTTCGCCGGACGGATCCTCCAGATCCATGCCCTCGTGGGAGAGGTGCCAAAGGTTTTTATCCTTGGAGTAATTGGTTTCGCGGTTGATTTTCAGCGGGATATTGTGCGCCTCGGCGTATTCAATTTCCTCTTCGCGGCTCTTCATTTCCCACTCGCGCCACGGGGCAATGATGGCCATATCGGGCGCAAAGGCCTTGATCGCCAGCTCAAAGCGCACCTGATCGTTGCCCTTGCCGGTGCAGCCGTGGCAGATGGCGTCGGCCCCTTCCTTGATCGCGATATCCACGATGCGCTTGGCAATAATCGGACGCGCAAAGCTGGTGCCCAGCAGGTACTGGCCCTCATACACCGCGCCCGCCTTGAGGGTGGGATAAATGAAATCGGTGATAAATTCCTCTTTGAGGTCCTCGATATACAGCTTGCTCGCGCCGGTGGCGATGGCCTTTTCTTCCAGCCCGTCCAGCTCCGCGCCCTGCCCCACATCGGCGGATACCGCAACCACTTCGCAGTTGTTATAGTGTTCCTTCAGCCACGGGATAATCACGGATGTATCCAGTCCGCCCGAATAGGCGAGTACTACTTTTTTGATCTCCGGCTTATGCGCCATTGCAATGCCCCCTTGAATAATTATTCGTAAATTATGCATTAATTGCGTATATTTGTCAAGCGATTTTAATGGCGGATCTGTGAAAATTACGGTCAATCCGGACATGAAGCAGAAAACTCCGGTCTGGCGGCAGCGCCGGACCGGAGTTTTTAGCGTATTTATTACCGTTGGATTTTTCTTGCTTCCATATAATAGCGCTTCTCGTGCGCCTCGCCCATGGAAAACGTCTTGCGCGGCAGCGCGCCCGTGGCCTCCACGGCGGGGAACAGCTCGCTTTTATGCATGGCGGGCAGTATAAACGCCACGGTATCGGGCTGCGTAGCCAGCGTGCGGGCTGCCGGCTCGCCATGCACATAGTCAAGCGTCAGGCCGGTTTTGCCCTGCATCCATTCGTCCAGGAAGGCCTGCAGCGTGCCCACGGCCAGATGCTCGCCCGAGCCGCCGATGCACAGCTCCACCTGCTTGCCCTCGTACACCACCATCACGCTGTGCCCCTCGCTGCCCGACAGCGACCAGCCCTTGGCAACGGCGTATTGCTCCAGCTCGGACAGAAGATCGTCGCCGTCAAAGCCGTAGAGCACGCGGTGGATGGGCTCAAAGATCAGCGCGTCGTCGTGGATGTTTTCGATCTCCACCATGGCGTAGCGCGCAGGATGGTCGGCCTGCCTGTCGGGCGGCAGCGTTTGCTTTACCTCTTCCCAATAGCTTTTGGCGGCTGCCAGGCTATGGTTGCCGTCGCCTACGGCAAACAGCATATCGCTGCGGCTTTGCAGTGCCGCAAGCGCGCTATACACGCTTTTAATATCCTCGGGATCGGTGACGGCGTAGCCGGTCAGGTGCCCGCCGCCCATCATCAGCGGAAAATCATACAGCTTTGTAAGACTCGCGCGCTTGTCGTGCAGCGGTTCCACTACGCTGTGCATGGTATCGTCAAACAGCATCATCACATGGCTCAGCTCCAGCGGCGCGCCCCGGCGGATGGCAAGCCGCGGCGGTATGCGCTCCACAATGGTGCCCTCGGTGGCGCGCACGGGCGTGCGGCTGCCCTTGCGATAATCGTAGGTTTCCAAGTCCAGCAGCACCACCAGCCCTAGCCGTGCGCCCTCGCCCGTGGAGCGCTCCACGAGGATAAACCCATCCTTGACGGCGGGCGTAATCACGCCGTTTTGCAGGTAGCTTTGCATGGTTTGGTGGATGGCGGGGATGCGCGCCTGCGCCTGTGCCAGATACACCTCGGGCAAAATAAGGCGCAGTGCGGAGGGCTTATCCCCCACCAGCGCCTCGGCCTCCTGCCAGTAAGCAGGCTGCGACGTATACTGATCGCAGGCCACAAAGGCCCACGAGGTAAGGTCCACCGTTTGGTTGGGGAGCAGCAGCTCGCCCGTGCGGATGCATACGTTTTGCATGAAATACAACCCTTCCTTTTCCAATTCCTATGATTGTATTCGCCGAAACGGCGGTTCTTTCCTGTTTGCTATTGGGTTTGGATCACACCGTCGCTCTCGCCGTCGCGCAGCTTGCGGCAGATAATAATGAGGTTTTCCTGATCCGAGCTGTCGGACAGGGTGACCAGCGTCAGCAGACGGTCGGACGCGGCAACGGGGACGTTAAAGTCGTACAGGCTGCGGCTTTTGGCGGACTGCACATACTGCAGCATTTCCACATCGGTTGCAAAGGTCAGCTTTTTGTAGTTGAAATAATCCGCCGATGACGGGCTGGAATCGGCCCGAATTACGGCAATGATCACATAGCGGGCTTCCTCGTAAAGGCTGTTGAAGGAGAGGAACGCATAGCGCTGCGCAAACGCGAAGCCGCCGGTCAGATAGTTTTTCAGCGGGGCGAACGCGCGCCCTTCGTTGGACGTACGCCCGAAGATAAGGATGTTTTCCGGCGGCGAGCGGAACGAGAGGTTCTCATCCGCAAACACCGCGCTGTAACTTGAGCTTTCGCCCCACACATTATGGTTCAGGTAATAGGTGTTGTTGCGCTGTACGACGATCTCGTCCATCAAATCGCCGATGATCAGCCGGCCGACGATATCCTCGTTTTCCTCCTGCAGCGTCTCAATCTCCTCGCGGATCACGCACAGCGGGTTTTCCGGATAGCGTTCCAGCGTGGTGCGGCCCGCGGGCGTGGGGGTGGACGGCGCAACCGTCTGGTTCGGGTCCAGCCCGCCGGAGCTCATCGCCGCGGCCAGCGGATCTTCGATATCAATGCGCGGGCTGGGCGTGGGCGTGATCACGGGTGCGGGTGTGGCGGTCGGCGGATAGGTTTCGCCCGCCGGCAGCAGCGCCACGGCCTGCGCATCGCGTGTAAAATCCACGTTATGTTCCTTCAGATAGGTCTGGCGGTAGGCCTTGAGCTCCGCGTCCGATTGCATTACGTCCTGCGCGATGCGGTAGATCTCCACCCCGCAAAACAGCAGCCCCGCGATGCAGCACAGGATCACCGCCATGCGCCACGGCTCGGAAGCGCGCGGCGGTTCCTGCGGCGGCATTTGCGGCGGCGGCCCCTGCGGCGGCGACGGGGGCTGCGGGATATCCGGCGGGGGATCGGCATACGGCTCCTGCGGCGGATATTCCTCATACGGCTCGTAATTGCCGGTATCCTCGTACGGCGGATAAGCGTCGGTTTGGGCGGGCTGCTGATCGTAATAGTCCGATGGTTGGCTGTAATAATCCGGCTGCTGATCGTAATACGATCCCTGATACGGCTCGTTATACGAAGGCTGCGGTTCCGGTTCGGCCGGCTGCATCGGCGCAACAGGCGGCATCGGCTGCGTGCTTTCCCCGCCATCCCAGCCCTGCTCTTTCCAGGGATTATAGGCGCACGTATCACAGCCCTGCGGCCCAGGCGCCGGATTAGACTCGATAAAATCAATCTCCCGCTTATGCGCCGCGGACGGGCCGGCGCCGGATTCCGCATGCCGGCCGTAAGGCATGCCGGGAACAGGCATCGAAGAATTCCGGCGGGGTGATTTCCCCGAATAATCCTGATCCGATCTCATGCGCTCGCCCTCATATGGTGTATATTTCACGGTTTTTGGGAGTAGTTTTATAGTACCTTCCCGCCGCATATGTGTCAAGCCAGACCCGCGGTCAAAATGGCCGGTTTTCGCCGTTTCAGGTTTGACAGGGCGTGCCGCAATCCCTATAATGGTAAGTTGTGTACGCTATTTTATTTGCAAGGAGATAAAGCAATGAAACTCACCACCGCCGCCCAGCTTCGATCGCTGTTTCTCAAGTTTTTTCAGGATAAAGGGCATGCCGTGATATCCAGTGCATCGCTGGTGCCGGAAAACGACCCCACGGTGCTGTTTACCACCGCCGGTATGCACCCGCTGGTGCCCTATCTGCTGGGCCAGAAACACCCCGAGGGCACCCGCCTGACGGACGTGCAAAAGTGCATCCGCACCTGTGATATCGACGAGGTGGGTGATGCGAGCCACCTGACGTTTTTTGAGATGCTGGGCAACTGGTCGCTGGGAGATTATTTCAAAAAGGAAATGATCCCGTGGAGCTGGGAGTTTCTGACCAGCGAAAAATACCTGGGCATTTCCAAGGAAAAGCTGGCGTTCTCGGTGTTCGCCGGCGATGAAAACGCGCCGCGCGACGAAGAAAGCGCCGCCCTGTGGCGCTGCTGCGGCGTGCCGGACGACCGCATCTTTTTCCTGCCCAGGGAAAACAACTGGTGGGGCCCCGCCGGCACCACCGGTCCGTGCGGCCCGGACAGTGAAATGTTCATCATCACCGATCAGCCGCCCTGCGGCCCGGACTGCTCCCCCGCGTGCGACTGCGGCCGCTATCTGGAAATCTGGAATGACGTGTTCATGCAGTACAACAAAACGGCGGACGGTGCCTTTGAGCTGCTCAAAGCCCCCAACGTGGATACCGGCATGGGGCTGGAGCGCACCATCTGCGTGCTGACCGGCAAGAACAACGTATACGAAACCGACCTGTTTGAAAATATCCTGGCGAAGATTGCCCGGCTGAGCGGCAAAACCTACGCCGAAAATAAAAAGGCGTTCCGCATCGTGGCCGACCACATGCGCACGTCCACCTTCATCCTGGGCGACGACCGCGGTATGGCCCCCTCCAATACGGGGCAGGGATATATCCTGCGCCGGCTCATCCGCCGCGCGGTGCGCTACGGCATGGAGCTGAACCTGCCCGAGGGCTTTACCGGCCAAATCGCGCAGGTAATCATCGACCAGTACAAGGACGTATATCCGGAGCTCCAGCGCAACAGCGCGTTCATCCTGGAGCAGCTCGCGCTGGAGGAAAGCCGCTTCGCCAAAACGCTGGAGCAGGGCACGCGCGAATTTGAAAAGATCGTCGCCCGCCTGGAGGGCACGCAGATCGACGGCCTGAGCGCCTTCCACCTGTACGATACCTACGGCTTTCCCATCGAGATGACCGCTGAGCTGGCCAAGGAAAACGGCTTGACCGTGGACATGGACGGCTATGAAAAAAGCTTTAAAGAGCATCAGGAAAAGAGCCACGCGGGCGCCGAGCAGGTGTTTAAGGGCGGCCTGGCCGACCATAGCGAGCAGACCGCGCGGCTGCACACCGCCACGCATCTTTTGCAGGCGGCGCTGCGGCAGGTGCTGGGCGACGAGGTAGCGCAAAAGGGCTCCAACATCACCGCCGAACGCCTGCGGTTCGACTTTTCCTTCGGCCGCAAGGTGACCAAGGAAGAGCTGACGGAGGTGGAAGCGCTGGTAAACGGCGCCATCGCCGCCGCCATGCCCATCACCGTGGAGGAAATGACCGTGGACGAGGCCAAGGCACAGGGTGCTATCGGCCTGTTCGCCAGCAAGTACGGCGAAAAGGTGAAGGTGTACACCATGGGCGATTTCTCCAAGGAAATCTGCGGCGGCCCGCATGCTGAAAACACCGCCGAGCTCGGCTCCTTCAAGATCAAAAAGGAAGAAAGCTCCTCTGCCGGCGTGCGGCGCATCAAGGCCGTGATCGCCCCCAAATAACCCTGAAGGCCGCAACACTGAGGGAAGCAACATTGGCAAAACAGACGCAAAACAAGGCATGGGTATCGTCGCGGCGCGTAATGCTGGTGATGATGTCGCTGCCGACGCTGTATAACTACCTGTATTCCATGACCGTATCAAGTGCATACACGCTATCGCCGGTGTTCGGCGGCGCGCTGTTTATGAGCGGTGCCGCGGCAACGGCGTATACGCAAACCTATCTGGGCGAACGGCGCAAGAGCCTGACCCGACGCACGCGCGTGCTGGGCACGGTGCTGCTTGCATGCATGTTTTTGCTGGCGGTCATGCTGTGGGTCATCTATCCGGTGTTTTCCCGCGTGCTGCATTTTTGGGAGCTGTCCGCCGTAACGCTGGTGCTCACCGTGCGCGCCAGCATCAACCGCCGCATGATCGGCAGCGTGATGCGCGGGCGCATCGGCAGGGCCGCGTTTGCCATTGCCTTTACCCTGGTGGAGATTTTGCTGGCGGGGCTGATGGCACTGCTGTTTTTCCTCACGCTGCCGGCGGCCACCGCCTGGTACATGCTGGGCGGCTATGCCCTGAGCATGCTGCTGGAGGGTTATACCCAGTGGCGCGACCGCCGTTCCATCGCCATGGAGCGGGAGATAGAGCCGCTGGACCAGGAAACCGCGGAGCACATCGCGGCTGAACTGCGGCAGCTGAGCGCCTTCAGCGCCTATCAGCGCATGCACGCGATTATCCTGATTGCGCTGCAGACGACGCTGGTTATGGTGTACACCTTCATCGGCGTTACCGCGCGGGAGATGATCTCCTGCCTGGCCATCACGGTGGCATGCACCATCTCCATGCGCGAGGTTACGGATTTTCTGCTCAGCCATATAAAGGGGCACAAGCCCGCCACACTTAACCTGCTGATGATCGGTCTGTTTTTATGGCTGTATGCGCTGACGCTGTTTTACCGCACGCTGTTAAACGGCTCCTCCCTGCTGATGACATACCTGACGCTGGGGCTGTGCACGGCGGGCTTAAGTATCTCGGTCACCTGTCTGGCGCAGATGGAGCGCGACATGACCGCCGTGGCACAGTACCGCCTGCACGATCACATGCAGGGCTACGGCGCGATGCGCGCGGTGAACACGGAGCTTTCCATCCTGGGCGGGCAGCTGCTGGCACTGCTGCTGCTGGCGGCGCTGTGCCTGCCGGCGGGCGAGCAGCTGCGCACGCTTGAGTTTTCCGATATCGCGTCGGCCTTTGTGCCGCTGATGATCCTGCCGCCGCTTGTGCTGACAGCCAGCGCGTTTTTGATGGTGCTGCACTTCCCGATGAACAACCGGCATTTTCAAAAGCTGAAACGCTTTCTCACCCTCACCGACGAGGACAATCCCGCGCTGAAAAAGCAGCTGGACACCGTAGTGGTACACAAGCACAAGAACCGCTTCGGGCTGAAAATCATTATCTTTTTCCTGCGGTTTTTGATGCCGCACAAGGTGATCGGCGCGGAAAACCTGAAAGGGCTGGAGGACGGCACCGTGGTGCTGACCTGCAACCACGGCGAGGTATACGGCCCCTTGGCTGCCACGCTGCACGTGCCCATCAGCTTCCGCCCGTGGGGCATTGCGGAGATGATGGACCGCGACGTGATTGTGGACTATCTGTATAAAAACACCGCCGTACGGCAGGACTGGTGCCCGAACTGCCTGAAAATGCCGCTGACCAGGCTGTTTGCCCGGTTTTTCCTGTGGGCGTTTTACAGCCTGGACGCGATCCCCGTTTACCGCAACAACCCGCGCGCGCTGATCAAGACTTTCCGCATGACCATTGAGGCGATGCAGGCGGGCGACAACCTGCTGATCTTTCCCGAGCGCGGTGACAAAAAGCAGGAAGGCGAGCGCGGCTATGCGGACAGCGGCATCGGTGAGCTGTATACGGGCTTTGCCATGATCGCGCCCGCGTTTTACCAGCGCACCGGCAAAGCCGCCGTGTTTATCCCGACCTATGCCTCCAAGCGGCGGAAAACGCTCACCTTCGGCAAGGGCATCGTGTTCAATCCGGATGCCCCGGTAAACGAAGAAAAGCTGCGCATCGTGGAGGAACTGACCCAAAGCATCGCCGCCATGGTGGCACAGGAGCAGGATATGCCCGACAGCCTGCGCCCCGATAAGGAGAGTACCGATGAGCATTGACGTAATCCAAAAAAACCGCGATCTGCGGCGCTGTGGGGAAAAGACCAGCTTCGACGGCTTTTTCTGGGTGGCGTTTGCGCTGCTGGCGGCCGCCGTAACCTATATATTCTATCGGGAAGCCGCCTCGGGGCAGAGCGATATTTACATCCATGCCGTTACGGCCTCCGGCTTCAATTTTCTTGATCTGCATTCCATCACGGAGCGGATTGCCTATCCGTTCTGGCATGTGAACTTTGCGGTGCTCTATCAGCTGGGCGTGCCGCTTGCGTGGGCAGCGGCCATCGTGACCGCCGTGTACAAAATGCTGGGCTTTATGCTGGTGCAGCGGATTATCTATCTGTACCTGACGCCGCTGGCATCCGCCAAGATCGCCACGCTGGCGGCACTGGCGGCGATGGTTGTCACCGGCATCCGCATCCCCACGTTCAATTCGTCGGTGTACATCGGCATCGGCTCGCCGACCGTGTGGCACAACCCCACGCAGATCGTAGCGGTGCTGTCGTCGCTGTTATGCGTGTTTTACACGGCGCATGTCGTTTACCTTTTTTGGGACGCGCGCAGCAGCCATGTTCCCGTAACGCTGCCTTGGAAAAAGGTCGTGCTGCTGGCGGTGCTCGTTGTGTTTTCCGCCACCTGCAAGCCGACCTTTCTGCAGGCGTTTTTACCCGCGTGCGCGATCTTTTTTCTGGTGCTGTGGATCAAAAATCCAAAGCACACGCGCTACTTTTTGCAGATCATTTTGGCGTTTCTGCCGGCCGTGCTGTATTTTTTAATGCAATACCTGTATTACACGGGCGTCGTGGTGCCCTTTACCAGCGGGGTGGCCGTATCGTTTGACCTGACGCGCCTGTGGGAAGCGGTGCGCAACATGCTGATGATGGCGGCGTTTCCGCTGTTTGTGCTGCTGCTCGCGGATAAAAAGGAAACCTTCCGCGATCCCGTGATCATCCTGTGCCTGCTGATCGCGGGGATCAGCGTGCTGGAAGCCGCGCTGTTTACCGAAACCGGCGTGCGCGAAAACCACGGCAACTTCAACTGGGCCAGCATGAACGCGGCGTTCCTCTTATGGGTGGTTATGCTGCCGCGGCTGGTGCCTGCTATTTACCAATTCCACTACACCCGATTGCGCCTGCAGGAGGACGCTAAAAAAGGCGTGCTATCAACCGCCACACTTCTGCGCGTGCAGTCCAGCCAGCGCCTGCGGTCCGCCGGCTTCTTCGTCGCCTTTGTGCTGCTGCTGTGGCACGTGTATTCGGGATTGTATTATCTGTATTACCTGTTTTCCACAGGCAGCGTGTTTTAGCATAATCAAAAAAGCGGCATTGCCGCTTTTTAAGTTTGCGGCATAACCGCAGCAAGCTCCCCGCCCGGCCGGCAAAACCGGCCGACTAATCCGTAAAATACTGGTGGTACTTGGAGTAAATCTCTTCCTTATCTACTTTATAGCGGCTTAGGTGCTTGACGATCAGCGTGGACACCTGCTCACGGTCGCCCGCCTGCACCGCGGCCAGCAGCCGCTGATGATCCTCGACAATCTTGATCTCCTTGATGGCAAACAGGCTCAAATTCCGCACCCTGTCAAAGTGCAGTGTCATGCTTTCCAGCATTTGATAGCACTGCATCTTGTTGGTCAGGCGGAAAAACTCGCGGTGGAACGCATCGTCCAGCTCCATCAGCTTTTCGGGCATATTGTTTTCCAGATAAAACTGCTGCAGCTTAACATTGGCGTCCACGGAGGAAAGATCCAGATCGGGCGCCATATCACAGGCCAGCTCAAAAATAGCTTTTTCAAATACCATGCGCATAAAGCGGCTTTCTTCCACAAAGTTATAGTCGATCAGCGAAATACGGCTGCCGCGCTGGGGCAGTATTTCCACAATGCGGATTTTCGACAGGTCAATCAGCGCCTCGCGCACGGGCGTGCGGCTTAACCCCAGCGCCGATGAAAGCTCGTTTTCGCTGAGCATTACGCCGGGCTCCAGCTCCATGGAGGCGATGTTGCGCTTGAGCATCCGCAGGGCGTAATCCCTGGCAGTTTCACGTGCATAGCGCTCGGTAATATTCATCGTGTTCCTCTTTCCCCTGCTTATTCTATTGCTACATGCTTCATGTATTGTACCATCCGCGCCATGGCGCGTCAATGCACCGATGGATGCGGCGCAGTCCTTCCGCTGTCAGACCAGCTTTAGCGAGGGAACGGCATTTAAACTAAGCGGGGCGGTAGTCTGCCGCCGGTAATAGGCGGCGGCTGCGATCATGGCGGCATTATCGGTACACAGATCGTGCCTTGGCATGCACAGCGTTACGCCCTGCGCCTGTGCCAGCGCGGCCATCTGCCGCCGCAGCAGCGCGTTGGCGCTTACGCCGCCCGCCAGGCAAAGCGTTTTCAAGCCGCTGTCCGTAACCGCACGCATGGTTTTATCGCACAGGCTATCCACTATCGCCTGCTGGTAGGAGGCCGCCAGATCGGCCCGGGGCAGCGCAAGGCCCTTTTGCTCCATGGTATGGCAGGCGTTGATAAACGCGGTCTTAAGCCCCGAAAAGCTGAAATCGTACTTACCTTCGGCCTTGGGGCGCGGAAGCTTGAGGTATGCCGGATCGCCGCCCTCGGCGAGCTTGCTGAGATGCGGCCCGCCGGGATACTGGAGCCCCAGCACGCGCGCGCCCTTGTCAAACGCCTCACCCGCGGCGTCGTCCACGGTCTGGCCCAGCAGGGTATAGACTCCGTAATCGTTCACGATCACCAGATGGCTGTGCCCGCCGCTGACCACCAGGCACACAAACGGCGGCGTAAGCTCCGGGTGGGACAAAAAGTTGGCGCTGACATGGCCCTCGATATGGTTGACGGGGATGAGCCGTTTGCCTGTTGCGTAGCTGAAGCCCTTCATGCAGTTGACGCCGATCAGCAGCGCGCCCACCAGCCCGGGCCCGTAGGTGACGGCCAGCGCGTCGATATCATCGATCGTCAGGGCTGCCTCGCGCAGCGCCTGGTCTATCATCCGGTCGCAGGCATCCACATGCGCGCGGCTGGCAATTTCCGGCACCACGCCGCCGTACAGCGCGTGGATGTCGATCTGCGAAAATACGGCGTTGGACAGGATTTTCCGGCCGTCCTCCACGATAGCGGCGGCGGTTTCATCACAGCTGGTTTCCAGTGCAAGAATACGCATTATCTACTCCATCGGTTTCATCAGGATTGTGTTTGCCTCGCCGTCCGGCGCTTGCGGACCCGCTTGTCCACAATCTTGAGGACAAGCGCCACAAGCAGCACAAATGCCAGCATGTACGCAAACGTAAGGGCGACCGGTCCCGTGTACTGCGCAAACAGCGTCAGCGGGAACAGCTCCATTACAGGTTCACCCAGCGCAAAGATGCCGCCTGGAATCAGCCAGTCGTGCAGCACCTTCCAAAAGCCCTCAAAATCGAGCGCCGCCCATCCAAAGCATACGCCGGCCAGCAGCAGGGGAATCAGCACCCCCAACAGATATCCGTGCGCCGAAAACATCCGCGACCGCAGAACCATCGCGCCGATGAGCGTTACAAACACCAGCACGATCACCGTACCGATGATCAGCGGGATAATGTAGGGCACAAGTATCACCCATTGCCGCACCTGCGCCATGTGCTCGGTAAACGCCTGCGGTACGGCCACGGTTTGGTCGCCCACGGCGATCTCCGTCAGCCATGCGGCGCGCCGGCCCGTAAGGTAGCCGATGGTCTCCTGCGCAAAGCGCGCAGCGTGCTCCTGCGACAGGATGCCGGTCTGCACCAGCGCGGTATCCGTCGCCGATTGAAATTCATCCGCATCGGTCACATGCACGCCCACGGCATACGCCATGCACAGCACCGTAAGGACCAGCCCCAGCGCAAGGCTTACAAACGCGCCGAGGGGATTTACCCGGGTGCCGCGCCGTGAAGATTTTCGGTTGGCGGATGCATTGGAATCCATCGTTTGCCTGCCTCTACATCATCTTCAGGTACGCCGTGATGAAGCCGGACAGGTTGCCGTCCATCACGTCGTTTACGTTGCCGCTTTCGTAGTTCGTGCGGTGATCCTTAACCATGGTATAAGGCTGGAACACGTAACTGCGGATCTGGCTGCCCCACTCGATCTTTTTAAGCTCCCCCTTGATGCCCGCCATCTGCTCTTCCTTTTCGCGCATGTACTGCTCCATCAGGCGGCCGCGCAGGATGCGCAGGCAGACCTCGCGGTTTTGGATCTGGGAGCGCTCGTTTTGGCACTGGGCCACGATGCCGGTGGGGACGTGCGTCATGCGCACGGCGGAGTCGGTGCGGTTGACGTGCTGGCCGCCCGCGCCGCCGGAACGGTAGGTGTCGATACGCACCTCTTCCATGTTGACCTCAAACTTGTCGTCCTCGGGCAAAATCGGCGCGACGTCCAGCGAGGCAAAGGAGGTGTGGCGGCGGGCGTTGGAATCAAACGGACTGATGCGCACCAGCCGGTGCACGCCGCGCTCGGAACGCAGGTAGCCGTAGGCGTTTTCGCCTTCCACCTGAAAGGTTACGGACTTGATGCCCGCCTCGTCGCCGTCAAGCAGATCGTTGACGGTCACCTTGAAGCCCATGCGCTCGCAGTAGCGGGTGTACATGCGGTAGAGCATCTGCGTCCAGTCCTGCGCCTCGGTGCCGCCCGCGCCCGCGTGCAGGCTTAAAATACAGTTGCAGCTGTCATATTCGCCGCGCATCAGCGTTTCCAGCGCCAGCGCGTCGGCATCGGTTTGCAGGGCGTCGATCTCTTTTTCGCACTCGGCGCCGATCTCCTCGTCGGGTTCCTCTTCCAGCAGCGCGATCATGGCTTCCACGTCGTCCATGCGGTCATGCAGGCTCTGCACACGGTTCTGTTTGGCCTCGATCTGGCGCACGCGGCGGTTGACCTCGGTGGAGCGCTCCAGATCGTTCCAGAACTCCGGCGCGTTCATCTCTTCCTTCAGTTCCGCCAGCTGCTCGGCCAGCTGCGGCAGGTGCAGCCCGTCGGCGGACTTGCTCACGCTTTCGCGCAGCTCGCCCAGGGTTTGCTGAAAGCCTTCCGTATCTATCATATCAAAACTCCTATGTGTCAATTCGAACCAGATTGTGATCCAGCGTCATGCCCCGGAAATGCAAATCCTCTCGGGCATCAAACCCAAGATGCTCCCAAAAGGCGTTACCGGATATGTTGCGCTTGAACACCACAAGCCAGACCTTGGCGATGCCCTCCCGCCGCAGCGCTTCGATAGCGGCCTGCGCCAGCGCCTTGCCGATGCCGCGGCCCCGCAGGTCCGGCCGTACCGCGGTGTGGTGGATGATGCCGCGCCGTCCGTCGTGTCCGCACAGGATCACGCCGGCCAGCGTATCGCCGTCCATCGCCACAAAGCTGGTGGTCGGGTTGCGCCTAAGATAGCGGGCGATGCCCTCCCGCGAATCGTCAATGCTGTTGAGCCCCATCCCGGGCGTGGCCATCCACAGCTGTACAGCCGGGTCGTAATCATCCGCCATCATGGGGCGGATGGTAATGCCTTGCGAATAGTCCATAGGGTACCTCATTGTCAGGATAAGTTTTTTCCACAGCAGTGCTTGTACTTTTTGCCGCTGCCGCACGGGCAGGGCTGGTTGCGCCCCACCGCGCCGGGCTGCTTCATATCGGTCGGTGCGCCGCCCTGCTTTTGCTTGGCGCCCTCGGCCACGCGGTTGCGGCCGGCAAAGCCCTCCTTAAGCTTGTCGGTGTCCACGGCCTTGCGGCGCTCGGGCAGGCGCTCCACACGGCTCTGGTAGAGCCGGCGCAGGGCGTCCTCGCGGATTAGGAACACCATGTCGTTAAACATGTCGTAGCTTTCCATCTTGTATTCCTGCACGGGATCGCGCTGGCCGTAGGCGCGCAGGCCGATGCCGTTCCTGAGGTCGTCCATCGCGTCGATGTGGTCCATCCAGTGCCGGTCGATGGCGTTTAAGAGCACCACGCGCTCAAACTCACGCATGTCGATCCCAAGCTCGGTGAGCATTTGCTCACGCTGTGCATAAAACGCTTCGGCATCCTGATAGAGCAGCTGCACCAGCTCGTCTCCATCCTCCATGTCCTCGAACTTATCCTCGTGCTTTTGGATATCGCCGGGCTTGAGGCAGAGCTTTTCCAGATATTCGGCGGCGTCATTCAGGCTCCAGTCGTAGCTGCCGTCGCCGGTGAAGTTGCGCTCGGCGGTCGCGTCGATCATGTTGTGGATCATGGAGATGATCGTCTCGCGCATATTGTCGCCCTTTAGGATATCGCGGCGCTGGCTGTAGATAAGGTCGCGCTGCTTGTTCATCACATCGTCAAACTGCAGCACGGATTTACGGATATCGAAGTTGTGGCCCTCAATGCGCTTTTGCGCGCCCTCGATCTGCTTGGTCAGGATACCCGCGGCCAGCGGCTCGTCGTCCTTAAGGCCTAGCTTTTCCACCATCGGCGCGATGCGATCCGAGCCAAACAGGCGCATGACATCGTCTTCCAATGAGATGAAGAACTGTGAGGAACCCGGGTCGCCCTGGCGGCCGGCGCGGCCGCGCAGCTGGTTATCGATACGGCGGCTTTCGTGCCGCTCGGTGCCGATGATATGCAGTCCGCCCAGCGCGATCACGCGCTCGTGCTCGGCGTCGGTTTCCTTTTTAAAGGCTTTCAGATAGTCCTCATAGGTCTTGCGCGCGGCCAGCACCTCGTCGGCTACATCCTCATTGTGGCCGATAGCCTCCATGATCACCTCGTCGGTCAGGCCGTCCTGGCGCATCTTGCGGCGGGCACGGAAATCCGGATTGCCGCCCAGCAGAATATCGGTGCCGCGGCCGGCCATGTTGGTGGCGATGGTCACCGCGCCTACCGCGCCGGCCTGCGCCACGATCTCGGCTTCCTTCTGGTGGTTTTTGGCGTTCAATACCTCGTGGGGAATGCCGTGGCGCTGGATAAGCTTGGACACCAGCTCCGAGGTTTCCACGTTGACGGTACCGACCAGGATGGGCTGACCGGATTGATGACGGCGGACGATTTCATCGGCAACGGCAAGGAACTTCGCCTTCTGGTTTTTGTACACAACGTCGTTCATATCGTCGCGGATCATCGGCATATTGGTTGGGATCTGCACAACGTCGAGGCTGTAGATACCCTGGAATTCCTCTTCTTCGGTCTTGGCGGTACCGGTCATGCCGGAGATCTTCTGGTACATGCGGAAGTAGTTCTGGAAGGTGATGGTGGCCAGCGTTTTGCTCTCGCGGTTGACCTTCACATGCTCCTTGGCCTCGATGGCCTGGTGCAGCCCGTCGGAGTAGCGCCGCCCGATCATCAGGCGGCCGGTGAATTCGTCCACGATCACGGCTTCGCCGTCCTGCACCACGTAATCCACGTCACGCTTCATCAGGGCGTGCGCCTTGAGGGCATTCAAAATATAGTGGTAGAGATCGGCATTGTCCAGATCGGCGATGTTTTCGACATTGAAAGCCTTCTGCGCCTTGTCGATGCCCTCCTCGGTGAGGGAAACCGCCTTTTCCTTCTCGGCGATGGTGTAGTCGTCCTCCTCTTTGAGGCGGCTGACGAAACGGTTGGCTTTTTCGTACATATCGGTGGACTCGTCGCCCTGGCCGGAAATGATCAGCGGGGTGCGCGCCTCATCGATCAGGATGGAGTCGACCTCGTCCACGATGCCGAACACATGCCCGCGCTGCACCATATCCTTTTCGCGGATGACCATGTTGTCGCGCAGGTAGTCAAACCCCATCTCGTTGTTGGTGCCGTAGGTCACGTCGCAGGCATAGGCCGCGCGGCGCTGCTCGTTGTTCATATCGTGGACGATCACGCCCACCGTCATGCCCATGAAGCGGAAGATGTTGCCCATCCACTCGCCCTGGAATTTGGCCAGGTAATCGTTGACGGTTACGATGTGCACGCCCTCGCTGGTGAGCGCGTTGAGGTAGGCGGGCAGGGTTGCGGTGTGGGTTTTGCCCTCGCCGGTTTTCATCTCGGCGATGCGCCCCTGGTGCAGGCACACGGCGCCCATCACCTGCACGGGGAACAAGCGCTTGCCGTCCACCCGCCACACGGCCTCGCGAAACGCCGCAAAGGCGTCGGGCAGCAGCTCGTCCAGCGTTTCGCCGTCGGCCAGCCGGCCTTTGAATTCCTCCGTTTTGCCGCGCAGCGCGTCATCGGACAGCGCCTTATATTCATCCTCTTTCTGGAGCACCTTGTCGGCAATCTTCTGCAGCCGCTTAACCTCGGCCTCGTTGCTCTGCCCCAGCATTTTTTTGACCATATCTGTAAACGCCAATGTTTTGATCTCCTTTATCACAAAATGTATCGTAAAAAACCGGTGATGGTAAGCACCTTAACGAATTATAACATGTTTGCGGAACGAAAGACAACTGATTACCTATATAGTATCAGGATTGCCCGTCCGGTAATTTGGGCCGTAAAACCATGGCCGCGCCGCGGCTTTGCGCGGCCCGCAAATTGTGGCGCTGTCTTATTGACTTTCCGTACCGTATCGGCCATACTGAAGCATACATTATTGTAGACAGGATCGTGATTCATGTTGGTGCCCCGTAAGCTGTTGTTCTTTTTCTGCCTGATACTCCTGTTCACGGCGACAAGCGCCCTTGCCGAGCCTTACGAGCACCCGTATCCCGAGGCGCTGCAGATCAGCGTGGAAACCGAAGCGCGGCAGACGGACACGGCGGTGGAGATCGACGTAAGCATCCCCGTAACCAGCAATGAAGCGGTCAACAGCGCCCTGCGCACGGCGTCGGACGCGCTGTATGCACAGATGCTTTCCTACACCGGCTGCCGCATTGACATGATGGCCGCCTATCGCGTATCCGGCACCAAGTGGGCGGGCTTTCTGCTGACGGGACGCGCCGTGGCGCTGACGGAATCGGACGAGGACACCTATGTTTCCGAGGATACCGAGGCGCTTGTTTACGACGTACAAACCTATGACATGGAAACGGGCGAAGCGCTTACGCTTGCCGATGTGTTTGCCAACGGAAGCAGCGCGTGGGTTATGATCGAGGATGCCGCGCGGACGCTGCTGTACGGCTATTATCCCGACGAAATGCACGACGAAGAGGCGCTGGAGGCGATGATTACGCCCGAAGCACTGCAAAGCTGCGCCTTCCTGCCAAGCGCGGGCCGGCTGCTGGTGCCGTTTTCGCTGCAAGCGATCCTGCCCGATCACAAGCAGATCGTTTATCTGGTTCTCCCCTATCCCGATTACCGCCCGCTGATGTGTGCACAGGCCAAGCTGCAAACGGATAACTCCTCGCGCCCCATGATCTGCCTGACGCTGGACGACGGCCCCAACCGCGTGTACACGCAGGCGGTGCTGGAAGGGCTGGCCAGCTACGGCGCAAGCGCCACGTTCTTTTGCGTGGGGCGCTCGGTCAGCATGCAGCCAGACCTGGTGCGCCGCGAGATGGACTACGGCAACACCGTGGGCGCGCACTCCATGACGCATGCCGACCCATGGGAGCAGACCCATGAGGAAATGCTGAATGAATACGACGAGCAAAAGCAGCTGTTTGAGGATGTAACGGGCGTTGCCGTGATCCTGTTCCGCCCGCCGGGAGGCGACCTGAAAACCTTCGTTACGCGGCAGATCGGCTGGCCGCTGATCAAATGGAACAAGTCCGGCAGCGATACGGGCAATGACAAAGCCAAGGATGTGGCGCGCCGCGTGATCAACCAGGCGGCGCACGGGGATATCTTCCTGATGCATGACATTAAGGAGAAAACCGCGGACGCGATCCCCCTCATCCTGTCCGCGCTGCAGGAGCGCGGCTATATGTTTGCTACGGTGGACGAGCTGCTGTACCTAAACGGCATTACCCCGCAGCCAAACGTAGGCTACTACGACGGGCTGGGCGAAAAGACATATTCCAAGGACGAGTAAAGCGGCATATTTCGGCAGCGGTCACTCCGCCGCCGGATCCACATATTGCACGGGGCAATCCAGCGAAAAATCCACATTCGCAATCCGCCCGACGAAATCCGCGATTGGGCTGAAATCCGAAATATAGTTATTGCGCAGGTGCAGCATCGTGAGCTCCGTCATGCCGGCCAACGCGGTGATATCCGTAATCAGGTTATCGTTGAGGACCAGCTCCGTAAGCGGCAGGCCGGCCAGCGGCGTGAGATCGGCAATACCGCAGTGGTCGGCATACAGCGTGTTTAGCTTCGTAAGGTTTTTCAGCACGGCGATATCCGGATCCGCGTTGTCCTCCATCAAGAGGCATTCCATCTGCGTCATATTGGCAAGCACGCTGATATCGGATATCTCGTTATGGCTCATCCACAGGCTTCGTATGTTTGTCAGCTGCCGCAGCCGGCTGATATCCCGCAGGCCGTTTTTTTGGATATGCAGGTTTTCCAGCTGCGTCAGCGCCGCGATGGGGCCGAAATCAAAGTTCCCGTTCTCGGTCCCGAGGATTTCGCCGAGATCCAGCCGTTTCAGGTTGACGCAGTACTCCAATCCGGCAAGGCTCGTAATCTGCACATCGGCATTCTCCGGCCCGAAGCGTTCCAGATTTTCCAGCCGCAGCACATCGCCGATGGTAAGATCGCCGTCCGCCTTGCCGATGGCCTGCCGCACACCGTATTCCACCGCGGGATCGGCAAAGGTGATCACGGTGGCCAAGTCCTGCGTGGGCATCACCAGCTGTGTGGAACCGTCCAGCGCAAAGTCCTTCTCGTTCAGCTGATTATACATCGCAGCGACCGGCGTAAAATCGGCAATAAAATTCTTTTTCAGATACAGTATGCGAAGGTTTCTTAAATCCGCCAGCGCACTGATATCGGTAATCATGTTGTTCTCCAGGCGAAGCTCCTTCAGCGTTTCCATCGTCTGCAGCGGGGAGAGATCGGCAATCCGGTTGTCCGACAGAATCAGCGCCTCATATTCGTGTCCCTCCAGCGGCGAAAGATCGCTGATTCTGTTTCCATTTAGGTATACAAACCGGAGGTTATCCAGCCCCAGCAGCGGGGACAGGTCAGCGATTGCGCCGTCAGTCAGCACAAGCACGGAAAGATGGCAGCAGGTCTCCAGCCCCGTTAGATCCGCAACGCCTTCCCCCTGTGCAGCGGCATTGTATTCAAGCTCTTCTATCGACCACATATCGGCTACGGTTATCGTGCCGGAGGGTTTATGCAGCGCTTCGCGCACAGCCGCCTCCAGTACGGGATCGGGAATGCTCACCGCGTCGTCCGCGCCATATCCCGCCAGCGCGATCTGCAGCTGCGGAATCTCGGTAAAATCCGTGCCGAGCAGCTGCGGCTCAATCTCCAGAATTGGGCTGTAATCCGCAATGTCGTTCCCTCGCAATCGCAGGTATTGCAGGTTGGCAAGCCCCGCCAACACGCTGATATCGGTAATCCGATTGTCGTTCAGCCCCAAATTTTGCAGCGAAACCATGTTTTGCAGCGGGGTCAGATCGGCAATCCGGTTCTCTCCCAGCTCCAATTCCGTCAGGTTCAGGTTTGCCAGCGCGGCAATGTCCGTAATCTCATTGTCGCTCATGCTTACATTCGTCAGGTTTTCCAAGTCTTGCAGCGGGGTCAGATCGGCAATGCTGTTATTGTTCATGCGGATTTCCTGCAGATCCGTCAGCGCTTCTATACCGCTCAAGTCCGTTATGGCGGCACTTTGCGCAAGTTCGCCCTCGCGGTTGTAGCAGATGACATTGATGGAGCAAACATCACTTTCATACAGCGCGCCCTCCGGCTTGCCGATGGTATCGCGCACCAGCGCCTCCAGCACGGGATCGGCAAACGCTACGGCCTGCCCTGCGGATTCGTCCGCCGCACAGAGTGCGAAATCCTTGTTTTCCAGCTGATCGTAAATCGCGGCCAGCGGCGAATAATCGGCAATCGGGTTGCCGTCCAGCATCAACGTGCGCAGGTTGGTCAAGCCCGCCAGCGTGCTGACATCGGTAATCCGGTTGTCCTGCAGATACAGCTCCTCCAGCTGCACAAGATCTGCCAGCGGCCGGATATCCGATACGTCGGTGCCGCACATGCTGAGTATCCGCAGGCTTTCAAAATATGCAATATCGCTGATATCGGCCAGCTTATCCACGCCCTCCGGCTGCCACAGCTCCAGCACGGTGATCCCGTGCAGGTAGCGCTCCGTGATCTTATCCTCCGCAATCCCGTACTGCTCCATCACGCACGCTTCAAACGCGGGATCGCTGATACGCACGACGGTATCATCATCCGCCAGCGCACCGGCGCAAGGCAGCGTCAGGCACAGGATGACCGCGAAAGCATATTGCAGCATTTTTTTCATAATGATACCCTCTCTTTTCAGGTTCCGACGCATATTATGCTGTGGCCGCCGTCCGGTTGGCACGACCGTTCCCCGTATAATATACCGCTTTGTTATCCAGTCTATCATCGGTGGAAATTCCTGTCAAACGCGAAAATACGCCGCGCGGGACGGGAAAACATTTGTCGAAAACGGCGCCGATATGATATGATGGGAATACTGAACGGGCAACCAACCCCTGCTGCGGAGGCAATATATGAACATCACCGCATACCGCCATTCCGAAGACTTTTGGAAAGATCATCAGGCCGTCATCCTCGGGCATATCCTGGAGGCGGAGCTTGTGTACCTCAACGCGCGCAACAACATCGGCGCGGAGCAGGGCTTTTTCGGTGCGGCGGCGCAGGACGGGCAAAACACGCTGCTGGCTATCCAAACCAGCCCCTATCCCATGATCTTTTTAGCCGCGGGCAGAAAACCCCGGCCGCTTGCCGAGGCCATGGCGGATTATCTGATTACGCACGGCCATGTGCCCGCCGCGTTTAACGGCAATCTGGCGTCCACGGCGGTCATGCGGGAAGCGTTTGATAAAAACGGCATCGCCTACCGCGCCGGCCGGCATCTGCTGCAGCGGAAATGCGTGGAGCTGCAGGACGTGCCTACGCTTGATCTGCCGCTCATCAACGCCAACGAGGTGCCTTACGACTTTACCGGAGATTACCAGTGCTTTTTGGAGGAGTGCCACGCGGCATATGACCCCAACAAGCTCCAGCCGGATATCAAAACCATGCTGCAAAACAACGATCTGTATGTGCTGCTCAAGGATCACGCCGTGGTGACCATGGGTCGCCTGCAGCGCAAGATCCCGCACGCGCGCGCCGTCGGCGTTATCTACACGCCACCCCGCTACCGCGGCCACGGCTACTCCACCTGCTGCACCAAACAGCTCACCCGCCGCATCTTCGCGGACGGATACGACTATGCCTACCTGTACGCCGAGGCCGATAACCCCATCTCCAACCACGTCTACGAAAAACTGGGTTACCAAAAAACCAACGATTTTATAGAGTATCATCTGCAGCCATAATATAAAACGCAAGCGCGCCTCTTTTCTCATTTCCAATATTGAAGCCAATTCCTCCAAACACTCGGATTATCCCCCAAAAGGGGAACAGCCAGCGAACGCGCGTGTGCGCGAGCGGTGGCTGGGTGCGTCATATTTAATCCGCAAAAAACCGCCATCATAAAACGCAAGCGCAAGCGAAGCAAGCGCGCCTCTTTTCTCATTTCTAATATTGAAGCCAACACCTCCAAACACTCGGATTATCCCCCAAAAGGGGAACAGCCAGCGAACGCGCGCATGCGCGTTCGCTGGCTGTTCCCCGATTATTAACAGCATGATTAAAGTCAATACAAAGTTTGTTCATAATTACCTGCTACACTGTAGTTACGGTAAATGAAATACCGAACGATACATTTTGTGAGGTGACATGAGATGAAATTGAAAAAAGTATTATCTCTTCTGCTGGCCGTGGTCTTAGTCGCTTCCGCCGCCGCAATTGCAATGGCTGAAAGTACCGACACTACGCAAACCACCGCTGCCGAAACCGAGGCGGCCGTAACAGAAGAAACCACTGAAACCGAAACCGAAGCAACCTATACCTCCGATGAGATGCTGACCGCCGTAATGGCCGACGCTTACGCAAGGCAAGCTGCCTACGCCGCCTACGCCGAGGCATTTACAGACAGCAAGAGCCTTGCCAACCTGGACATCCACTCCGAAATCGTGCTGCTGGAAATGCTGCTGAAAGCCAACGATGTAGCGCTGCCGCAAGCCGATACGGACGTAACCGTACCCGAAACCCTGGCGGACACCTATTCTGCGGTTGCCCAAGCCGAGACCGACGCCGTGACGATGCTGAAAACCTATCTGGCGCAGGAAACGCTAGGCGAAGACGCGCAGATGATCTTCCGCACGGTACTCAGCGATACCTATGAAACCGCCGTATCCTTCACCAGCAAAGCGCGCGTAGCGCAGCAGGAGCAGGAATGGACCAACATCATGAACGATGAAAACACCAAGGTCGTCGTCGTCAACAATGGCGGACGCGGCGGGCATGGACAGCAAACCGTGTATGTATATACCAACAGCACCGACGAAACGGAAGACGCGGCTGATACTACCGACACGACAGATACCACCACAGAGGATAGTGTGAGCGACTAACCTCTTGGGTTTTCCTCCTTTTAAATAGGCCGGGACTTGCAAAAGTCCCGGTTTATTTTATGCTCGGTTTTGGTTTTGTAAAAGCATCCGCGTCCCCCGCGATACGCGCGCCCTTCTTGTGCTCCGGCTTCGCATCCTATATAATACAGACGAGATTGCATCAAAGGATGAGGAATGTCGATGGGCCAGCAGCATAAGGTTGCAAAAAACGCGGCGTGGATCATCTCCTGCCGCGTCATTCAGGCGCTGATGGGGCTGATCGTGGGCGCGCTGACGGCACGGTATCTGGGGCCGTCCAATTACGGCAGCATCAACTATGCCGCCTCGCTGACCGCGTTTATTGCGCCGGTGCTGTACCTGGGCCTCAACGCCACGCTGGTGCGCGAGCTGATAACGCACCCCAGGCGCGAGGGCGCGGTGATGGGAACGTCGCTGTTCATCGGGTCGCTGGCGAGCGTGGTGTGCTTTATCGGCGTGTGCGCGTTTGCGTTTTTTGTCAACGCCAGCGAGCGGGAAATCGTCATTGTCTGCTGCCTGTACTCCATCGGGCTGCTGTTCCAGGCGATCGACATGCTGCAGTTCTGGTTTCAGGCCAAGCTGCAGTCCAAGTACTACGCGGTCGCCATGCTGATTGCCTACACGGCGGTATCGGCCTATCGCGTGGCGCTGCTGATTACAAGCAAGAGCATTTACTGGTTTGCGATGACCGCCGCCATCGACCACGGTGTGGTCGCGGTAATCCTGCTGTGGGTATACCGCCGCAAGGGCGGGGAAAAGCTGTCCGTATCCAAGGCCATCGCAAGGGAAATGTTTAAAAAAAGCAAGCATTACATCATTCCCGCGCTGATGGTCAGCATCTTCGCGCAAACCGACAAGCTGATGCTCAAGTGGATGATCGGGGAGGAAGTGGTCGGCTACTACTCCACGGCGGTCACGATCTGCGGGCTGTCCAGCATTGTGTGCGCGGCGATTATCAACTCGTTCCGTCCCGTAATTTTTGAAAACAACGACGTAAGCCGCGAGGCCTTTGAAGGCAGCGTAACGCAGCTGTATTCCGTAATTATCCATTTTTCGCTGGCACAGTGCGTGGGCATCGCGCTGCTGGCCAATGTGCTGGTGGATGTGCTCTACGGCGCGGCCTACGCGCCCGCCGCGCCGGTGATACTGGTGCTGGTATGGTACACGGCGTTTTCCTATCTGGGCGCGGTGCGCGATATCTGGATGCTGGGCGAAAACAAGCAGGCGCTGCTGTGGAAGATTAACCTGTGCGGCGTTATCTGCAACATCGTGCTCAACCTGCTGCTGATCCCCGTATGGGGCACACTGGGCGCGGCCACGGCCTCGCTGATCACACAGGTGTTTACCAATGTGCTGCTGGGCTTTGTGTTCAAGCCTATCCGCCGCAACAACACGCTGATGGCCCGCGGCCTGAACCCCGCCAACATGCGGCTGAAAGCCCTGCTGACCAAAGCAAAGTAGCCACAAAATAAAATTGCTGCCATATACAGCAAATACTCCGGTTGCCAAAGGCAACCGTATCGCCATTCCTCATTTCACATCCTTAATTCCAAATGATTCCACGCATGAAACCCGCCCTGCAAATCGTTATATAAGTACAATAGCCAAAGGAGGCCGTTACCATGAAAAAATTCAGCGTTTTGTTGCTCACGGCGGCGCTGCTGATCACGCTGCTCGCGCCGATTTCGGCGTCCGCCGAGTTTACCGAAGGCCCGATGCTTGACAGCCTGACCAACAACGTTCCCAATACCGGCATCATGCTGCCGAGTACGTTTGTCTCTACGCAGCCCAGCTACCTGCTCACCGTGGCGGACTGGGTGTCGCGCGTGTACTTTGTGCCGTACTGCTCCACACCGGGCGTGACGATCTACTTCAACGGGGACGCGGTTGCCAGCGGCTCGCGTACCGCTACCATTACCATGACCGACGAGCCGACCCTGGCCACGATCACGCTGATCTCGTCCTACACCGGCCTGTCCAACACCTATGTCATTTACCTGCAGCGGCGGCCCAGCGAGCGGCGCACGCGCGTATCGGCGGGCTATATCGAGTCGCTCTATTCCAACGGCTCCACCAATTACATCCGCGCCGACCTGGTCACCGTTACCTACACGGAAGGCACCAACCTTTCCT
>Ga0116152_10000579_pt1 | contig 29731 bp, 22 predicted proteins | sample AD_UKC119_MetaG_FD_89894 | JGI IMG/M metagenome (GOLD analysis project Ga0116152, IMG submission 89894) | Active sludge microbial communities of municipal wastewater-treating anaerobic digesters from Hong Kong - AD_UKC119_MetaG | ecosystem: Engineered > Bioreactor > Anaerobic > Digestate... | reverse complement strand
TGTACTCAACCATACTTTCACCGACTATAAACATTCGCCCATGATAAGTTTGGCTGACTTTCCTGCATTGATCTTTCAAATTTTCCTATCTACCAATAAGCTCAATTTTTGAGATAATGTCTAGGGTAAAGGTCAATTGCAGCCGACCGGCCTGTGGTGTCAGAATGGTGGCAAATGTTTTTTCAAGGAGCAGATAATGGCGGTAAAACCCAAACTGGAGTTGGTGAGTTTCAAGATTTGTCCGTTTGTACAGCGAGCCGTGATTGCGCTGAACGAAAAGGGAGTCGATTATACCCTGACGCATTTGGTGCCGGGCGAGGAGCCGGACTGGTTCAAGCAGATTTCCCCTATGGGCAAGGTGCCGGTACTGCTGGTTGATGGCACACCCGTGTTTGAGTCAGCGGTGATTATGGAGTACGTGGATGAGGTCTACGGGCCGCAACTGCATCCGGTGAATGCGTTGCAAAAGGCATTGCACCGGGCCTGGGTGGAATACTGCTCCAACCTGCTGGGGGCGCAGTACCGCATGGTGACATCCAGGGACCGGGAAGGCTTCGAGACAGCGCGTATCGAGCTGGAGCAGGGGCTGCAGCGGGTGAGTGACGCTTTGCCGAAAGAGACGCCTTATTTCTCCGGTGAGCATTTTGCCCTGGTCGATACCGCGTTTGCACCACTGTTCATGCGTCTGGCAATCCTGAAGCGTGATTACGCGCTGAAACTGAAGTTCAGTGATCGGGTACAGGTCTGGAGTGATGCGCTGCTGGCTCGCCACTCGGTGCAGACCTCGGTGGTGGAGAACTTCGGGGACGTATTCGGGATGTTCCTGAACAAGAGTGAAGGCTACCTGGTTTTCAGAGTCTGAAGCCGACTGCCCGACGATAACAGACTGAACGGGCAATATGGGAATTTGTTTCTATACTCCATGCTGGCCTGTCTGACTTTTAGACAGTATGTTGTGATGACAAAGGCAAGGAGATTGCATGAAAACGAAAACGCTGTTGCTGGGTTCGCTGGTTTTTCCTCTGGTGCTGCTGGCTGGTTGTAGTGGTCCATCCGTTGAGGATGCAACGCAACAGTTCTGTCAGAGTCTGGGTGATCTGGAGCAGGCGCTGGACAAGGGTGCTGCCCTGACGGCAGATTCCACGGTCAGGGAAACCGAAGCAGTGCAGAAAGAAGTACAGAAAGCCATGGAAGGGCTGGACAAGGCGGGCAGTCAGGTACAGAAGGCCCGTCTGGACGATGTCAGGAAAGCAGCCAAAGCACTGAACGACAGTATCGACTCCGTCAAGGGCAAGGACACCTTGGCGGAGGCCCAGGCCAAAATCGCACCGGCTATTGAAACGTTTCGTACTGCACGGCAGCAGGTCTATCAGGATGTACAGTGCAAATGATGTTATCATGGACCTGAAATGCAGAAGCGTTGTTGTATAACAACGTTAATATCGTCTGATTTTTACTCCACTGCCCTCGATCCGGAGGGCAGCTTTTTTGGTTTTTTCAGCTACCGGCCCGTATCGCACACCGTTTCCATTGAGACAAAAGTCGAGGTATGTGCCACATGTGGCAGGCGGGCCAGCTGCTCACCCAGCAACTGGCGGTAGGACTGGATGTCACGGGTGCGCACCTTGAGCAGATAGTCGAAATTCCCCGCAATCATGTGGCACTGCTCCACTGCCGTCATCCGGCTGACGGCATCATTGAATTCCTGCAGTGCCTTGCTGCTGGTGTTGCCCAGCGTGACCTGGATAAAGGCAATGTGCGCCTCGCCCAGCAGTTCGTAATTCAGGCGTGCCTGATACCCGAGAATATAACCCCGCTGCTCCAGCTGTTTCAGGCGTTTGAGTGTTGGCGTTTTGGACAGACCGATGCGCCCGGCCAGTTCGGATGCACTGATGCGTCCTTCATGGCTCAGAATGGCCAGTATCTGGCGGTCGTAATGATCCAGTGTATTCATGCCTGCTCTTTTAATGCCAAAGTGCATTGGACCAAAAAATAGGATTCATGTAGCCCATTTTAGCATTAATAAACTGAAAATGAGTCTATATCACCCTGATTCTGATAAATTATGGTGTATTGTCTTCAGGGCGTCCTGTTATGCTGATTTTATTCTGATTCAGTTCAAGCCGGAGGACCGACCATGACGACCGAGACCCTGACTACCTTGCGCCAGCAGATTCAGACTGCAGTACCAGGCGATGAGGCGACCACCATTCAGCAGCTGCTGGACGGCATCCAGATCGACGACCACCAGCGCCAGGCCATTGTCGAGCAGGCTGCCGGCTGGGTGAAAGCCATTCGAGCCGATAACAGTCCGGGCCTGATGGAAAGCTTTCTGGCAGAGTATGGCCTGTCCACCCAGGAAGGCGTGGCACTCATGTGCCTGGCCGAAGCTTATCTGCGTGTGCCGGATGATGAAACCCTCGATGAGCTGATCAATGACAAGATCACGCCGCAGGATTTTGCCCGCCACCTGGGCCATTCCGGTTCACTGATGGTCAATGCCTCCACCTGGGGGCTGATGCTGACCGGCAATATCCTGTCCGAATCCGACAAGGGTGGCCTGCTGCCGGTATTGCAGGGGCTGGTACGCCGGGCCGGGGAGCCGCTGATCCGGGTTGCCGTGCGCCAGATGATGAAACTCATGGGCGGGCAGTTTGTGCTGGGGCAGGACATTGAGGAAGCCATCCGCAATGGCCGAAGCTGGCAGGGCAAAGGTTATCGTTATTCTTTTGACATGCTGGGCGAGGCCGCGCTGACCCAGGATGATGCCAATCGTTATCACCTGGCCTATGCCGATGCAATTACCGAACTGGCACAGCATTGCGAGGGCCGTGACGTGCGTTTCAATCCCGGCATTTCGGTCAAGCTCTCCGCCCTGTATCCACGCTATGAGACCCTGCAGAAAGCCGAGGTCATGGATAATCTGCTCCCGGCCATCCGTTCGCTGTGCATACTGGCCAAGAAAGCCGGTATGGGTCTCAATATTGATGCGGAAGAAGCCGAGCGGCTGGACCTGTCGCTGGAGATTATTGAGGCACTGCTGGCGGATGGCAGCCTGAAAAACTGGAACGGGCTGGGCGTGGTGGTGCAGGCTTACGGCTACCGTGCGCCGCTGGTGCTGGACTGGCTGTACGCTGTTGCGCAGAAATACCAGACCCGGCTGATGGTCCGGCTGGTCAAGGGAGCGTACTGGGACCGGGAGATCAAGCGCTCACAGGAGCTGGGCCTGCAGGGGTATCCGGTTTATACCCGCAAGAACAATACCGATGTCAGCTATTGGTATTGTGCCCGGAAACTGCTGGGACAGCGTGATCATATTTTTCCGCAGTTTGCCACCCACAATGCCCATACCATGGCTGCCGTGCTGGCCATGACGGCAGGTGAGGACTACAGCGCCCACAGTTTTGAGTTCCAGCGCCTGCATGGCATGGGCGAGGCGCTGCATGAGCGCGTGCGGGAACAGAGCGGGATTCCGACACGTATTTATGCCCCGGTGGGTGTGCATCAGGACCTGCTGGCCTATTTGGTGCGCCGTCTGCTGGAGAACGGGGCCAATGCCTCTTTTGTCAACCAGCTGCTGGATAATGCCATTCCCCCGCGTGAGGTGGTGGCCGACCCGCTGGCGGTGGCACAGGCCTGGCTGGAGCAGCCACTGGTGGGCGTTGCCGCACCCGGTACCCTGTTCCTGCCCGAACGTGCCAATTCACGCGGTTTTGACTGGCAGGATACGGCGGATCTGCAGGCACTGGAGGCTCTGCGTGCACCGTATCGGGAGACTCGCTGGGAGGCTGTCCCGCTGCTGGTGCCCGAGGCTGCCGCACTGGACGCAGGGGCGGTAGTGGCGGTGCACAATCCGGCAACGCGGGAGCCGGTCGGACAGGTTACGGAGGCCAGCCTGCCACAGCTGGAGCTGGCGGTGCAGGCGGCCATGCAGGCCCGGGCGGACTGGCAGGCACTGGGAAGCCCTGCCCGTGCTGCGTGCCTGAATCGGGCGGCACGGTTGTATGAGGAACATGCCGGTGAATTCTTTGCCCTGCTGGCCCGTGAGGCCGGCAAGACCATTGCCGATGCAGTGGCCGAATTACGCGAGGCGGTGGATTTTCTGTACTATTACGCCGCACGCAGTGAGCGCATTGCCGATGACCGGCCAGCCCTTGGGGTAGTGGCCTGTATCTCGCCCTGGAACTTCCCGCTGGCAATTTTTACCGGCCAGCTCAGTGCCGCACTGGCAGTCGGCAATACCGTCCTGGTCAAACCGGCGGAAGCCACGCCCCTGATTGCCCATCTGGCCGTCCGACTGCTGCATGAGGCCGGGGTTCCGGTGGCGGCTCTGCAATTTCTGCCCGGTACCGGGGGCGTGATCGGGGCGGCGCTGTCGGGTCACCCGGGGATACAGGGACTGGTCTTTACCGGCTCCACCGCCACCGCCAAACGCATTGAAACGGCCATGGCGGAAACCGGTGATCCGGATGCGGTGCTGATTGCGGAAACCGGCGGGCTGAACGCCATGATTGTGGATTCTTCCGCCCTGCCGGAGCAGGCCGTGAATGACATTCTGACCTCGGCTTTCCGCTCTGCCGGTCAGCGCTGTTCCGCCCTGCGCCTGCTGCTGGTACAGGAGGATGTGGCCGAGCGGGTGCTGGACATGCTCAAGGGGGGTATGGCCATGCTGCAGGTCGGTGATCCCTGGCAGTTCAATACCGATCTGGGGCCGGTGATTGATGCCCGCGCCCAACACAGTATCGCTGAATACATCGATGCGCACCAGGCCGCCGTGCTGGCCCGGCTCACCGTCCCCGAACAGGGGCATTTCATTGCCCCGACCATGATTCGGGTGCAGGGGATGGCCGATCTGACCCATGAAGTGTTCGGGCCGGTGCTGCATGTGGCCACTTTCAAGGCGGGGGCACTGGCGCAGGTCGTGGCTGACATCAATGCAGCAGGCTATGGGCTCACCTTCGGCCTGCACACCCGCATTGATGCGCGGGTGCAGGCGGTGGTGGATGCATTGCGGGTTGGCAATATTTATGTCAACCGCAATCAGATCGGAGCCATTGTCGGCTCTCAACCTTTTGGTGGTGAGGGGCTGTCCGGTACCGGTCCCAAAGCGGGCGGGCCTTATTATCTGGAACGCCTGGTGCGCAGCAGTCCGGCTGCTGCAGTTTCCGCTGCCGACACGGCCCCGGTGGCTGCCGATCCGGTGCCCGCCACGGCTTCCCGTGCCGAAGTCGAGTCGGCGCTGGCAGGTCTCATGGCGCAGCCGGCAGGAGTGTTTGGCCGTCTGCCGCCCTTGGGTGAAGCGCTGGCACATTATTCTGCCGTAATCAGTGCCTGCCGCCAGCAGCTGCCGGAAATGGTGCAGCTGCCGGGGCCGACAGGTGAGGATAACCTGCTCAGCCTGCATGCACGGGGGTTGACGGTGGTGCTGAGTCCTGATCCTGATACCGCATTCCGGCAGGCACTGCAGGCGCTGTATTGCGGCAATCCGGTACTGGTTTGCAACGGGAGGCTGGATGGGCAGCAGCAGGCCTGGCTGCAGACCTGTCCCCAGGTGGTGTTACTGGCCGCCGTGCCCGATTGGGTGCTGCTTTCGACCCTGCCTGAGCTGGCCTGTGTGGCTTTCACGCCGGTCGGGGAGGTACCCGCGCAGCAGCGCCGCGACCTGCGCCGGAAACTGGCGGCCCGTTCCGGACCGATTGTGCGTCATGTGAGCGAGGTGCTGGCTCCGGCACTTTATATGCACGAGCGCCATCTGTGTGTGAATACTACGGCTGCCGGGGGGAATGTGAGCCTGATTGCCGGGGCAGGCTGAGCCGGAACCGCGCATGGATTTAGCGCTGCCAGCTGGTTGCGGGAGTGATACGATGACAGGACATTGATCATGGGAGTCCGTTATGAAGCGATGGTGGTTGGCGGCCCTGTCGGGGTGTCTGGTATCGGGGGTGCAGGCTGAGCTGAAGTGGCCCGATAATATGGGCCTGGTTGTGCGGTTGCAGCAGTCGCCTTTTGTCGGCGGGGAGACCTGGCAGCGTATCCGGCCCATGCTGTTGAACAAGGACGGGCTGGCCATCAGCCGCCCGCGCTGGTCATTTCTTGAGTTTCCTGCCGGCGCGGTTTATCTCGGGCTGGGGCTGGACGATTGGGACCATGACCGTGGTGACAGTGCCGAGCTTAAGGATATGAAGGCGCTGGATCAGGCGCTCAATGCGCGTCTGGGGACCGCACTGCGGGCGGGTAATGGCGTTTTCACGCTGGAGCTGGGGCAGGACATGCTGGCCCACAAGGGGGCACAGGCCAAACTGCGGTATGCCCATGATCTGGTGTCGGGCCGGGTACGTCCGTTTGCCGAGCTTCAGTGGCTGTCGGCGGATATGACGGATTACTATGTGGGCGTGGATGCGGATGAAGTCACCACCGACCGGCCAGCCTATCAGGCCGGGGATGCACTCGGGCTCAAGGCCGGTCTGGTGCTTGAGTATCCGCTGACCCGCAATCTTACTGTACTGGGCGGTGTCAACCTGACCGGTTGGGACAATGCCGTCACGGACAGTCCGATTGTGGACCGGGACAGCATCTGGGGTGGTTATGCCGGGCTGAACCTGCTCTGGTAGTTGGCCGGAGGTGCTGTTCCGGCAGGTTGCCGGGGTTGGCTGTCAGTGTTTTTCCTGCAATTCCGACTCGCTGTCGGTGTGTTCGGCATGGGCGTCTGCCTTGATCGGTTTGCTGCGTTCATTGCGGTAGCGGATCGCGTGCCCGAAGATATAGGTGCAAACCGGTACACCCAGCACCAGCCCCCAGAAATGAAACAGCTTGCCGCCCACGGTCAGGATGATCAGCACAATGACCGGATTGATGCGCAGGCGTGCCCCGTAGATCATGGGGTTGAGGGCGTATCCCTCGATCATGTGAATCACCACGATCAGGCCGATACACAGCAGGGCCAGGTTGAGGCCGCCGGTATTGATGGCAATCAGGCAGATGGGGACCGAGCTGATAAAGACACCGGCCACCGGAATGAAGCTGCATAGGAAAACAATAACCGATAAAAAGGCGACCTGATCCTGCATGCCCAGCAGCACCAGTCCCAGTCCGGTCAGCAGGGTGTTGACACAGGCGATGTAAAACTGGGCCTGCATGGTTTGTCCCAGCACTTTACCGAACTGGTAGATATTGTCCGCCACCTCGTTGTAGATAAAGCCCAAGCGGGTATGCGCCAGCCCGCGCACACTGGCGGACAGGTGTGGCAGGTCCAGCACGATCAGAAAGGAAAACAGGAAGGCCAGCAGGAAGGTACCCATCATGGTTGCGGCCTGGCGGCTCAGGTTGGCCATGCGGTCCAGCAGGCTTCTGAGGGTTTCGCGTCCGTTGGCCTGCTGCTCGCCGTTGCTGGTCAGCAGCTCCAGCACGGCACCGGTGGGCGATTCCTGAAAGCTCTTGGGCGAGCTCTGTTCATCACCATAGAGCCAGGTGGTCCAGCCTGTGGTTGGCTGCTCCGGGCGCTTCAGTTCGGGAACCGCCTCCTGCAGCATGGGATAGCGGTCAGCCAGTTTCAGCAGTTCCTGATCCATGCGCTCCATGTAGACCGAAAAGCGGCTGGCGAAATGTGCCGTCTGCTCGTAGACGCGCGGAGCCAGAAACACGGCAATGGCAATGGTACAGATCAGGAACAGGGCACCGACCCCGATCACCCGCAGCGGGCGCACACGGGGAATCAGGCGTCCAAGCCAGTCTACTGCACTGGATTGCAGGTAGGCGAACACAAAGGTCAGGAAAATCAGGGTGAAAAACGAGCTTAGCAATGCCAGCAGACCAAACAGCAGGCCCCAGACCAGCAGCCGCATAATCAGCGGTGCCAGGGTATCCAGGCTGACCCGGTAGGCGGTTGCCGGCAGGGTGGAGGTTGCAATGGCCTTGCGTTCAGGGGTTGTTTGCAGATCGGACGCCATCCTTATTCCTTCTGGTTCTGCATGAAGTGGAGAAATGCCGTTTCTGGCATGGTAGGGGCGATATGGTAGCCTTGCAAATAGGCTGAAGGGAACCTGCGGAGATAATCATGCTGTGTTTCGGTCTCAATACCCTCGATCACGACTTCGGCACCCATGGCCTGCACCAGCGGAATCAGGCTGTGGATCAGGGCTTTTTCCGGCTGGGCCGGGTCCAGGCGCTGCAGGAAGCTCTTGTCGATCTTGATCCGGTCGGCAGACCGGCTTTGCAGTTGGGCCAGATTGGAGTAGCCGGTGCCGAAATCATCAATGCAGATATGCCCGCCCAGACGCCTGATCAGGTCCAGGCTTTCCTGGGTGGTCTGATCACCTTTGAGGTACACGCGCTCGGTGATTTCAATATCCAGATGGGGCACGAGGCGGGGAGAGGCATTCAACATCTGCCGGAACGGGGAGGATGCCAGCCCCAGGGCGGAGAGATTGATGGCCAGGGAAAAGCCCGGCGGCAGGGCTGTCAGGTGCCGGTGCAGAAACAGCATGCCCTGTTGCAGGACAAACAGGTCCACCTGCCGGATCAGGTCGGTTTCTTCCGCCACCGGAATGAATTCGTCCGGCATGATCAGGCCGCGTGTCGGGTGGTTCCAGCGAATCAGGGCTTCGGCTTTGGTAAAACGTTGTGTGCGGTTGTGGAAAATTGGCTGAAAGCACAGCTCCAGCTCGCCCTGTTCCAGCGCCTGGTGCAGTTCATTTTTCACCTGCAGGCGGTGCCTGACGATCTGGTTCATCTGTGGCGAGAAAAAGTGAAAGTGGTTGCCGCCCTGCTTTTTGGTTTCGTACATGGCGGTATCGGCATGCTGGATCAGCAGCTCAGCATCCAGACCGTCATCCGGGGCGCGTGAAATACCCATGCTGGCACTGATACGGTAGGTGTGTTCACCATAGCGCAGGTTCTGGGCCACGGTTTCCAGAATGCGTCGGCACAGGGATTCAATGGTGGACAGTGAGGCCGGGGAGATGACCAGAATGGCAAACTCGTCGCCTCCCAGACGTGCCAGCATGTCGCGGGGCATGACGCTGCGTGTCAGGCGGCGTGCGATGGTCTGCAGGATGTAATCGCCCGCACTGTGTCCGCTGGAGTCATTGACTTCCTTGAAGCTGTCCAGATCCAGCAATAACAGGTAGCAGGTCTGGTGCCCGGAGCTGAAATGACTGAGTCGTTCCTCCAGATATTGCTGGAAGAACTGGCGGTTGGGAAGGTGGGTCAGCGGGTCGAAATTGGCCTGTTCAAAGATGACACCTTCTGCCCGTTTTTCCTCCGTAATATCCTGGACCACGGCAATGGACAGGCCCTGGTGGGTGTTGCTGGGGGGGATGAAACTGACGCTCAGGTGGCCCCAGACGATCCTGCCGTCACGGGTCAGGTAGCGTTTTTCCAGATGGTAATAACGCATGCGTCCGTTCAGCACCTGCTCGAACAGTTCCAGGTCACGCTGAATGTCATCCGGATGGGTCACATCCCGGAAGTGGATGGTACGCATTTCCTCGGGGCTGTAGCCCAGAAATTCACAAAAGAAACTGTTGGTGTTCAGCACCTTGCCCTGGATGTCGACAATGGCGATACCGATGGCGGCAAACTCGAACACGGAATGGAACAGGGCTTCGCTGTAAGTGAGTCGTGCAGTCAGCTCCATGGTGCGGGTGATGTCGGTGGCGCGGCCAACCATGAATTTCAGCCTGCCATGACGGTCGTGGATGCCCTTGCCCTGCTCATTGATCCAGAGGGTGCTGCCGTCGGGGCGCACCACCCGATACAGGATGTCCCAGTCCTCCCCGTTGTGTCTCTGCAGCGTATCCAGCACCCTTTGCCGGTCCTCCGGGTGAATGCCGAGGGTAAAGTCACGAGGGTTCTGGTACAGCGCCTGAAGCGGACGTTGCCAGATTTGTTCATAAGCCGGGCTGACATAAAGCAGGCGTCTGGCTCCGGGGGAGTACATCCAGACCACTTCCTGCAGGGACTCCGTGATGGTGCGGAAGCGGTTTCTGGCCCGTGTCAGCCTGGTGATCCTTGCTTTCAGTTGATGAATTTCTTCTGAATACCGGCAAGGCATGGCGTTCAGATTCCGGGAGTGTCGGAGTGATTTGGATAGCTGGTCTGCATGGTTTGTTATTGCGTCAGTTTTTTGTTTTACCCGCGTTATTATGAGCCCACCCCTCCAAGCTTACAGGGTTTGTCCGGAGTCGGAAAAGGTTAAAAGCAAATTATTTTGCAAACGCTTTCATTTGACATGATTTTTCATCTGAATGTATACTTTTCCCTCTGAGTGGATAAGGGGTATTAAATGCCTGTCAATAGCTATGTACATTGAAGATAAAGGCAAAGCCCGGCAGTCCACTCTGGCGGATGTTGCATTGTATGCGGATGTAAGCGTTGCAACCGTGTCACGCGCTTTGCGGGAGCCTGAAAAGGTTTCGGCCAAGGTGCGTGCCCGTATTCAGCAGGCCGTCGAGATTCTGGGCTATATCCCCAATACCGCTGCCCGTGCCCTGGCCACTTCCCGCACCGATGTGATCGGCGTACTGGTGCCATCCGTGACCAATATTATTTTTGCCGAGGTGCTGCGCGGTATTTATGACACGGTTGGGCAGACGCCGTATACCGTGCAGCTGGGAAACACTGATTACTCACCACTGACAGAAGAGCGCCTGTTACGCCTGTTTCTGGGGCAGCGCCCGGCGGGGTTGGTGATCAGCGGGCTGGACCAGTCACCGTCGGGGCTGGCATTGCTGCGTACTTCCCAGTGTCCGGTGGTGCAGATCATGGACGTGGGCGAGGAGGTGGTGGATATGGCGGTGGGTTTTTCCCATCTGGATGCCGCTGCCGACATGACCCGGCATCTGGTGGACAGGGGCTATCGCCGCATTGCCTTTCTGGGGGCGCGCATGGACCCCCGCTCCCAGCGCCGCCTTCGGGGCTATCAGCAGGTGCTGGAGAAGGCAGGGCTGTTTGATGAGCGCCTGATTGTCACCACGCCACGTCATTCCACGGTGTCATTGGGCGGGGTACTGCTGGCCGAGCTGTTCAGTCGTGAGCCGCTGGCCGATGCGGTGTTCTGCAATAACGATGCCCTGGCTCTGGGAGCACTGTTTGAGTCCCAGCGCCGCCGTATCCGGGTCCCGGAGCAGCTTGGTATCGCCGGCTTCAGTGGCGAGGAAATGATGGCAGACACCTTTCCGTCCCTCTCCACGCTGCATACCTATCGCTATGATATTGGCCAGCGGGCGGTGGAGATGCTGCGTGTGGCGATTGAATCGGGTGTGCGGCCGGATGCCGTTGTGGACATGGGTTATCGCCTGATCGAGCGCGAAAGCACACAGAAATCCAGGGAGTCGAACTGATGGAAATTCGATATTACGACAGCCGTCAGGCGCAGGCCGATGCGCTGGCGACACAGGTGGCCGGGGAGCTGAAGCAGGCGATTGTGGCGTGCAGTGAGGCCCATCTGGCGGTGCCGGGCGGGACCACGCCGGCCCCCTTCATGCAGGCACTGGCCCGGATTGAGCTGCCCTGGCACCATGTGCGGGTCACGCTGACCGATGAGCGTCAGGTTCCCGATACCCATGAGCGTTCCAATGCACGGCTGGTGCGGGAAAACCTGCTGCAGCAGGTGAGTGCCAATTTCATCCCCCTGTACCGGGAATCCCGCAGCCATTGCGGGCTGGGGCTGCTGGAGCACGACCTCACTTACCATGTACTGCCGCTGGATGTCTGCGTGCTTGGTATGGGGACGGACGGACACTTTGCCTCGCTGTTTCCGGGGGGCGATAATCTGGCCCGGGGGCTGGACCCCGACAACAGTGCCCACGTTATCTACATGCGGGCACCGGGAGCCGCAGAAGCCCGTATCTCCCTCACCCTGTCGACCCTGCTGACAGCGCAGCATATTCACCTGCTCATTAGCGGCCCGGAAAAGCTTGCGCTGCTGGAGCAGGTCGGTATCGCACTCATTACCGGAAAGGATAGCGGGCTGCCGGTGCAGCAGCTGATCCGGCATGCTGCCAGCCTGACCGTACATTATACGGCATGATGCGACATGCGCTGGAAAACCCGAATCAGGATTAAACCATGACATTGAATACCACCGTTGCGGCAGTGACTGACCGTATCCGCGAGCGCAGCCGGAAAACCCGTACTGCCTACGAACAACAGATGCAGCAGGCTGCGTCACTGGGTGATAAAACCATCCTCAGCTGCGGCAATCTGGCCCATGCCGTGGCCGCCAGTCCGGATACCGATAAAAGCGTGCAGGCCGCTTATCGTGCCCCCAATATCGGTATTGTCAGCGCCTATAACGACATGCTGTCTGCACACCAGCCGTATGGTAGCTATCCTAACCGCATCAAGCTGGCTGCGCGTGAGCAGGGTGCCACCGCTCAGGTAGCCGGCGGGGTTCCGGCCATGTGTGACGGCGTGACACAGGGCCGGCCGGGCATGGAAATGTCGCTGTTCTCCCGTGATGTGATTGCCCTGAGTGCGGCCATTGCCCTGAGCCACAATACCTTTGATGCCGCCATTTTTCTGGGTGTGTGTGACAAGATTGTGCCGGGACTGGTGATGGCGGCGGCCAGCTTCGGGCATTTGCCGGCCATCTTCCTGCCGGCCGGCCCCATGCCTTCCGGCATCAGCAATGGCGAAAAGTCCCGTGTGCGGCAATTGTATGCGGCGGGGCAGGTCGGTCGTGACGAGCTGCTCAGGGCCGAGATGGCTTCTTACCATGGCGCTGGAACCTGTACTTTCTATGGCACTGCCAACAGCAACCAGATGCTGATGGAGTTCATGGGGCTGCAGCTGCCGGGCAGCAGCTTTATCAATCCCAATACGCCGCTGCGTGATGCCCTCACGGATGCCGGGGTACAGCGCCTGTTGAAGTTGACTCCTGATGGGGGCGAGTTCACACCGGTCTGGCAGATTCTTGATGCCCGTGCATTTGTGAACGGGATTGTGGGTCTGAATGCGACAGGCGGCTCGACCAATCTGGTCATGCACCTGAGTGCCATGGCGCGGGCAGCGGGCCTGATCGTGACGCCGGAGGATTTTGCCGAGCTGTCGGCAGTCACACCACTGATGGCACGGGTTTATCCGAACGGTGCGGCGGATGTGAACCATTTCCATGCAGCTGGCGGATTACAGTTTGTGATTCGGGAACTGCTGAGCGCCGGTCTGCTGCATGAGGATGTGCTGACCGTGGCCGGGCAGGGACTGGGGCATTATGTGCAGGAGGCCCTGCTGGATGCCGAGGGTCGGGCGCGCTGGCAGGATGGGGCCAAGCAGAGTCATGATCCTGACATCCTGCGCCCGCTCAGTGATCCGTTTCAGCCCAGTGGCGGTCTGGTGCGTCTGCAGGGCAATCTGGGCGAAGCCGTCATCAAGGTATCGGCGGTCAGGCCCGAGCAGCGTGTGGTGGAAGCCCCGGCACGGGTATTCCAGGACCAGTCCGAGGTCAAAAAAGCCTTTGAGGCCGGGACGCTGGACGGGGATTTTATCTGCGTGGTGCGCTTCCAGGGGCCGAAAGCCAATGGCATGCCGGAACTGCACAGCCTGACACCGATACTCGGGGTGCTGCAGGATCGGGGACAGAAAGTGGCACTGGTTACGGATGGACGCATGTCCGGAGCCAGTGGCAAGGTACCGGCGGCGATTCACCTGAGTCCTGAAGCTGTGGATGGCGGGCCGATCGCCTGTATTCGGGATGGTGACCGGATACGGCTGGATGCCGGGGCCGGGACGCTGGACGTGGTGGGGGATGCCCTGGCCGGACGCATGCCGGCGGGAGCGGATCTGGCGCATTATCATCATGGTCTGGGGCGTGAGTTGTTCCATGTTTTTCGCCATCATGTCGGGCTGGCCGCTGCCGGTGCCAGCGTATTGTTTGATGACAGGGAGGAAGAATCACAATGAGCCGTCTGGATCAGCAGTTGGAAGCCTTGCGGGCCCGGGGAGCACGTTTGCAGCAGACACCGCTGCGTGAATTGTTTGCAGCAGACAGCCAGCGCTTTACCACCCTGAGTGTGCAGCAGGATGATTTGCTTTATGATTTTTCCCGCGAACAGCTGGATGTGCCTGCCCTTCAGGCTCTGCTGGCACTGGCGCGCAGTGCCGGGGTGGAGTCGCAGCGGGATGCCATGCTGGCTGGTGCAAAAATCAACTTCACGGAAGGCCGTGCCGTACTGCACACCGCGCTGCGTGACGGGGCTGATGCCAATGTGCAGGTTGATGGCGAAGCGGTGATGCCGGCAGTGCATGCCGTGCGCCAGCGTTTTCTGGCTTTTGCCGAAGCGGTACGCAGTGGTAATTATGCCGGTGTCAGTGGCAGGCCCTTCACCGATGTGGTGAATATCGGTATTGGTGGTTCGGACCTGGGGCCGGTGATGGTGACGCAGGCCCTGTCACCCTGGCATGACGGGCCGCGTATCCATTTTGTCTCCAATGTCGATGGTGCACATGTCATTGATACCCTGGCGGCGCTTGATCCACAGACGACGCTGGTTATTGTAGCCTCCAAGACCTTCACCACGGCAGAAACCATGCAGAACTTCGCCACTGCGCTGGCCTGGCTCAAACAGGCGCTGGGTGAGCATGCCGGGGCACATCTGGCGGCAGTTTCCACCAATCTGGAAGCTACCCGCAGTTACCGGATTGATGATGAGCGGGTATTCGGATTCTGGGACTGGGTAGGGGGGCGTTATTCGGTCTGGTCGGCGATTGGCCTGCCGGTGGCGATGGCTATCGGGGCTAAAGCCTTTGAGGCATTTCTGGCCGGGGCCGGTACCATGGACAGGCACTTTCGCACGGCACCACTGGCGCAGAATCTGCCGGTATTGATGGCGCTGGTCGGTATCTGGCGGCGCAATGTACTGGGATACCCTACGGTGGCCCTGATCCCTTATGACCAGCATCTGGCACGTTTTCCCGCCTATGTGCAGCAGCTGGATATGGAGTCCAGCGGTAAACGCATCACCCGCAGCGGTGCCGAAGTGGCACACGCCACCGGGGCCGTGATCTGGGGTGAGCCGGGGACCAATGCCCAGCATTCGTTTTTCCAGCTGATTCATCAGGGCTCGGACGTGATTCCGGTGGATTTTCTGGTGGCGGCCAATCCGTCGGTCAGCAGCGATTATGGGGATGTCCAGGGGCATCATCAGGCCCTGCTGGCCAATGTACTGGCTCAGGCGCGGGCACTGGCTTTCGGGCGGGATGAGCAGGCAGTGCGTGAAGAAATGCAGCAGGCTGGTGCCCGTGCCGACAGCATTGCGCAACTGGCGATACACCGGAGCTTTCCCGGCAACCGTCCCTCCTCGTTACTGGTCTATCGTACCCTGAACCCGGAAACGCTGGGGCGGCTGGTGGCCTTGTTTGAACACAAAGTGTTTGTGCAGAGTGTGATCTGGGAGGTGAATGCCTATGATCAGTGGGGCGTTGAGCTGGGTAAACAAATGGCAAAGCAGCTTGAAGCTGCCATCCGTATGCGCCAGGTGCCACCGGGTGTCGATGCGGCAACCGCAGGGGTGCTGACGCACCTGTACGGGCTGCAGTCATGATAAAACGGAAAACAAGCAGGAAAATGGTGTAATGAGCAAAATATTACAGGTATGTCAGCAGGCACCGGTTATCCCGGTGCTGGTGGTCGAACAGCTGGCGCAGGCGGGGCCGCTGGCGGGCGCGCTGGTCCGGGGCGGTCTGCCGGTGCTGGAAGTGACCCTGCGCACGCCGGTGGCGCTGGATGCGATCCGTGCCATGCGTGAGGTTGAAGGCAGTGTGGTCGGGGCCGGTACGGTGCTGACGGAAAAGGATGTCAGGGCGGTCAAAGCAGCCGGTGCGGATTTCATCGTCTCACCCGGTGCAACCGAGCGCCTGCTCAAGGCGGCACAGGATGCAGAGCTGCCACTGCTGCCGGGTGCTGTAACAGGGTCTGAGGTCATGTACCTGCTGGAGCAGGGGCTGGATGTCCTGAAGCTGTTTCCGGCAGAGGCTGTGGGGGGCATGGCGTTGCTGAAGTCGCTGTATGGGCCATTGCCACAGGCACATTTCTGCCCCACCGGCGGAATCAGCCCGGCCAATGCCGCTGCTTATCTGGCATTACCCAATGTGGTGTGTGTCGGGGGTTCGTGGGTGGCACCGAGGGCCCTGCTTGAGGCGGGCGACTGGGCTGGAATAGAACGGCTGGCACGTGATTGCCGGCAGCTCGGAAATGAGGGAAAAGTATGAGTACTACGGTAGCAAGCCCGTTCAAACTGGATCGGCGTACCAAAATTGTGGCGACACTGGGGCCGGCTTCCTCGTCCGAGGCGATGATCCGGAGCCTGGTTGAGACCGGTGTCAATGTGTTCCGGCTCAATTTCAGTCATGGTTCCCATGAGGATCAGCAGCAGCGTCTGGAAACCATCCGCCGGGTCGAGGCTGAGGTCGGGCGGCCCATCGGCGTGCTGCTGGACCTGCAGGGACCGAAGTTGCGCATTGGCACTTTCGGTGGCGGGCGGGTGACGCTGGAGAAAGGGCAGCCGTTTACCCTGTACCTGGACAAGCGTGAGGGGGATCAGACGGGTGTCTGCCTGCCGCATCAGGAAATTTTTGCGGTACTGAAGCCGGGGCATGACCTGCTGGTGGATGATGGCAAGCTGCGTCTGCAGGTGCAGACGGTGGAGGAGCGCCGGATTGTGACGCGGGTGATGGTGGCCGGGGTCATTTCTGATCGCAAGGGCGTGAATGTGCCCGATACCCAGCTGCCGATCAGTGCCCTGACCGAGAAGGATCGCAGGGATCTGGCTTTCGGGCTGGAGCTGGGTGTGGACTGGGTGGCGCTTTCATTTGTTCAGCGGGCCGAGGACATGATGGAGGCCCGTGCCCTCGTGGATGGTCGTGCTGGCGTCATGGCCAAGCTGGAGAAACCTTCAGCGCTGGATGACCTGTCGCGCATTCTGGATTATTCCGATGCAGTGATGGTGGCTCGGGGCGATCTGGGGGTCGAGTTGCCGCCGGAACGGGTGCCATCAATCCAGAAGCGCATCATTGAGTATGCGCGCCTGCGGGGCAAGCCGGTGGTGGTGGCGACCCAGATGCTGGAGTCCATGATTCAGGCTCCGGTTCCGACCCGTGCCGAGGCCTCCGATGTGGCAACAGCCATTTACGACGGAGCCGATGCCGTTATGTTGTCGGCAGAGACCGCTGCCGGGCAGTACCCGCGTGAGGCAGTTGAGGTCATGGGGCGTATCATCAGTGAAACCGAGCATGATGGTTATTATCGCAAGTTGTTGAAAGTCTATCCGATCGAGGGGGAGACTTCGGATGCGGATGCCATTGCCATGGCTGCTTCCCAGATTGCCACCAGCCGCCGGTGTTCCGCCATTGTGACTTTTACCAGTACCGGTTCCACCACCTTGCGGGCGGCACGAATGCGGGGTGAAGTGCCGATTCTGGGGCTGACGCCTTCCACGCATGTGGCCCGCAAGCTGGCCTTGGTCTGGGGGGTGTACTCGGTGCAGACCCAGGATGTGGAATCGTTCTCCGAAATGGTGGGCAAGTCCGTGCGTATGGTGCAGCGTAAGGGTTTTTCCCGGCTTGGGGACCGGATTGTGGTGACGGCGGGGGTTCCGTTCGGTACCCCCGGCTCGACCAATATCATTCGCCTGGCCGTGGTCTCCAGCAAGCATGACAAGGATAAACCGGAGTAAGTGGTTCCGACAGGTTTGAATCAGCAGGCCGGTTTCGGTGCACTCATCGGGCCGGTCCGGTTTCCGGGTCTGATACCACGGTCTGATGCGATTCTGGTGTATCCATCGTTACTGTGATTTATGCTATGGTGGGTGCTGAGGAGAAAACGAGAAGCCAACAACCTTTGTGTATGGAAGGAGACATATGATGGCTGACAATACCAAAGAACCTCACCGCATGAAAATGGCGGGAGACCTGTCCCGGAAGACGCTGGCTCTGGTACTGGCTGGTGGCGAGGGGTCACGCCTGAAAAACCTGACCCGCAACCGTGCCAAGCCTGCCGTTCCCTTTGGCGGCAAATACCGCATCATCGATTTTACCCTGTCAAACTGTGTCAACTCCGGCATCCGCCGGATCGGTGTGCTGACACAGTACAAGGCTGACTCCCTGATCCGGCACCTGCAGCGGGCCTGGAGTTTCATGCGTGTCGAAGTGAGCGAGTTCGTGGAGATTATCCCGGCCCAGCAGCGCACGGAAAAAAAGGAGTGGTATCAGGGAACGGCGGATGCGCTGTATCAGAACATTGACATCTTCCGGCGTCATGATCCGGAATATGTGATTGTGCTGGGCGGAGATCATGTCTACAAGATGGACTATTCCGACATGCTGCGCCAGCATGTGCAGTCCGGTGCGGATTTTACCGTGGCCTGTATCGAGGTGCCTGTAGAGGAGGCAAGCGCTTTCGGGGTGATGTCGGTCGATGGGGACATGAACATCACCGAGTTCAGGGAGAAGCCGGCCAGGCCGGATTCCATGCCTGGCAAACCCGGCATCGCGCTGGTTTCCATGGGTATCTACGTGTTCTCGCGCGACTTTCTGTTTCAGTCCCTGAGCGAGGATGCCAACAGCGATCATTCCTCCCATGACTTCGGCAAGGATATCATTCCCACCTATATCCATACCGCCAAGGGTATTGCCTATCCGTTCCGTAACTACTATAACAATGAACCGGCTTACTGGCGTGATGTCGGGACACTCCATTCCTACTGGAAGGCCAATATGGAGCTGTGCGAGGTGGAGCCGGAGTTGAACCTGTATGACCGCAACTGGCCGATCTGGACTTACCAGCCTCAGTATCCACCCGCCAAATTCGTGTTTGATGACGAGGGACGCCGGGGAGAAGCGATTGATTCGCTCATTTCTGCCGGTTGCATCCTCTCCGGTGCCCGTCTGAAACGTTCGATCCTGTTTTTTGCCACCACCATTGGTGAACGTTCGCTGGTCAAGGACAGTATCATCCTGCCCAAGGTCAGCGTCGGTCGTAACTGTCGCCTGTCAAAATGTGTGGTGGACAAGGCCTGTGTCATTCCGGATGGCACCGTTATCGGGGAAAACCGGGAGGAGGATGCCAGGCGCTTCTATGTCAGTGAGGAAGGCATCACACTGGTGACGCCGGAAATGCTGGGGCAGGATGTACGCAGCCGTGAGAAGGAAATGATCTGGCGCATGCAGACCTGACAGGCCGGACTGATTAATGATCGGCAGGCACGGGCTTTTTGCTTCTGCCTGTCGGATTAATCATCAGCGTGCACTGGTTGAGTTGCGTACAATCAGGTCGATTTCCAGCACCTGCTGAAAGTTTTTCTGGATGGAAGCTGGCTGGTACAGTTCCGGCGATTCGATCAGCGTGTGCAGTTTGCTGGCAATCAGATACCCGGCGCGGCAGATGGAGGAGGTGACTGCCGTCAGCGGGGGGTTGAACTTGTTGGCTTGCAGGTAAGGAAGCTCATCATCATGGGTGATGATGGAGACATCCCGTCCCGGACGCAGACCACTTTCCCGGATGGCACGCTTGATACCCAGCGCCAGAATAATGCTGGAGGCCAGAAAGGCCGTCGGAGGGCGGCTTTTTCGCAAGGCGACGCTGGCAGCATGAAAACCCCGCTCCTCAGTCATTTCATCCGAGTAGACGTTCTCGGGCCGGAATTTCAGCCCGCAGTTCTCCAGTGCCATTCGATAGCCTGTCAGGCGGTGATGGGCAAAGGTGAGGTGGGGATCATCATTCACCAGAGCAATATTTTCATGGCCCATGTCAATCAGCAGGCGGGTGGCGCGTTCAAAGGCTCCCTGATTGTCGATATCAAGATAAGGGAAGGTGACATGGCCCGGATCATTGACGGTATCGTCCGGATGCAGGCGGCCATGCATGATGTAGGGCACATCCAGATCGGACAGGCAGGCTATGCGGGGATCATTCAGTTGCGGCGTGCTCAGGATCAGGCCATCCACCCGACCGGAGTTGGCCAGCGCACGATAGGCCTGCAGCTCCTGTTCCGCTTTGACCGGCATAATGGTCAGGTCCATGTCTTTTTCCACCAGAAACTGGGAAATTCCTGACAGGAACTCATTGAACAGGGGTGTGGCCAGCAGCTTGCGCTCCACCGGGAAAATAATGCCGATATGACCCGACTTGCCGGTCGCCAGCGATTTGGCAAACCGGTTTGGCCGGTAATTCATTTCAGCAGCGACTTTCAGGACCCGCTCACGGGTTTTTGCCCCCACTTCCGGGTAACCGTTCAGGGCCCGACTGACCGTAGTCTGGGACAGTCCGAGTTTTCTGGATAGTTCTTTAAGGCTCATGGCTCTGTTTTGCTTGTACTCCCGGCCATCAGGCATTGTGGCCGGCTGGTTATATGTCTATCTAGCATACTGGTATGGTCAGTAGGAGGTCCAGTACCGCCACTGGCCGGCATGTAATTTTCAAACCGCTTTGTCTTATTGAGCTTGTTGGTTGATCCAATTTATTGATCAATTTGAGTGATTTAATCGCCCATGGTTCTGGGCTATTTATTTAATATATTGATTTTTAAGAAAAATTATCAAAATTCTCGGCTGTTGTAGTTCATTTTTAAGTTGAGTTTTTGTTGTGTTTTTACTACAAAAAACGTTCAAAGTTTTTTGAAAATGTGATTTAATAAGCGCAGAGGAGTCAGGTTAAGCCCATCGTCCATCTGGATTCAATGAGTTGCAGGCGGGTGTCTGTCGGGGCTGTGGTGTGGAAAAGCCTTTTTCAAGCTGCTTTGGCGGAGCGGATTTGCTTTGCCGGCGTTTATTTAACTATAGGTGAGAGCAATGAAAACCCAATTCTGTGTAAGCGTTCTTTGCGGGATGGTTGGCCTGTTTGCTGGTACGGCACAGGCTGCTGAAAAAACATTCAATATTGGTGGTGATATTGAGCTGGATGCTGTCAAAATCATCAGTAACAATGAAAATAACGACACCGTCACTCATGGTGGTCGTGCCAAACTGAGTGCTGTTGGCGAGGTCAGGGATGCAAACTGGTTTGTCAAGGGTATTGTTCAGCCGATGGTTCCATTTGGTGAGTATGACCTGAATGATGATGGCTTCAGTGACAGTGAAATCGATTATGATGATGTCTTTCTGCAATTCGGTTCCAATGCCTGGGATCTGCAACTGGGCCGTTTCGAGGCCATGAATCTGTTTCCGGCGGGCAAAGATCCGATTATTGTTCATGCTGGCGGTGTCAACGTTTATGAGGCCAACAAGCTGCGCGGGCGGACTGCCGACCGCATGCACGGTGCCCTGCATTTCAAGGCCGGTGCTGCCAATATTGAGCTGGGTACCCAGTTCAGCAAGGATGGTGAAGAGGATTTCACCGGTTTCCGTCCCGCCATCAACTTTGATGTGGGTAGGGCCAATATTTTTGCCGGTCTGGAAACCATCAAGGGCCACGACAGTAATGGTGATACCAACAATGATTTTCAGGGCTTCGGTCTGGGTGCCAGCGCCAAGGTCGGCGGCGGTGAGTTGACAGGCAGGGTGGCGCATGGTAAGGACAAGCTGACAGATTACAAAACCACTTCCTTTGGCCTGAACTTTATTCAGGGTGCTTGGGGTGCGGCTTATGTGCATTCGACAGAAGACCGGAATACCTCTTCTGATCCCAAGGTTGATACCCTCTATGGTGGCTACACCATTCCGCTGTTCAGCCCGGAAAGTGGCGCTACCATGACGTTTGGTTTCAGTACCTCCAAGTCCAAAAATGCCGGTGCAAACGACAAGGTAACTGCTGGACTGTTGCGTTTCAACTACGGTTTCTAAGTCGAGACTTGATAGTCTCCTCCATCCTTTCAGGATGTTCCGGGGTAATTCTGCCGGGGTATCCTGGCGCAGTCAGGGGTTGATTTTTCATTCCACCGTTGCAATCCTTGATTTTCCTCCTCTTTCCGGAGTCCCATCCGGAAAGGGAGGACTTTTGGACGACATGAATCCTTTTCTGGCGAGAATCTGATTTCTCCTTGCCACTTTCAAAGTAAGTCCTGTTTTAGTCGACAGGCTGGGGTTTGTGCGAATATTACCATATTCTGATTCAAAGCGCTTTGGTTTTGTGCTTTAATGTCCTGTCTGTGGATCAAATCCGGGGTCAGGTGAAAAAATGACAGTAATTTTGCAGGGCAAGCAGTTGGGTGGTGATGCTGATTGGTGGCGCAGCGCACTGATCTATCAGGTGTATCCGCGTTCCTATCAGGACAGTAATGCGGATGGCATTGGTGATTTGAAGGGGGTTCACGAAAAGCTGGATTATCTGGCCTGGCTTGGGGTTGATGCCGTGTGGTTGTCGCCGTTTTTCCAGTCACCCATGAAGGATTTTGGCTATGATGTGTCGGATTACCGTGCTGTTGATCCGATGTTCGGGACACTGGAGGACTTCGATGCCTTGCTGGCGCGTGCCCACCAGCTGGGTATCCGTATTCTGATCGACCAGGTGCTGTCCCATACCTCGGATCAGCATGTCTGGTTCCGGGAAAGCCGGCGTTCACGGGATAACCCCAGAGCTGACTGGTTTGTCTGGGCCGATCCTCAGCCGGATGGTACCCCTCCGGCCAACTGGCTGTCGATTTTTGGTGGTCCGGCCTGGGAGTGGGATACGCAGCGTCGCCAGTATTACATGCACAACTTTTTGGCCAGCCAGCCCGATCTTAATTTTCATAACCCTCGGGTACAGGATGCCTTGCTGGATGAAGTGCGTTTCTGGCTGGATCGGGGTGTGGATGGTCTGCGTCTGGATACCGCCAATATGTATGTCCATGATGCGCAGCTGCGCAATAACCCGCCGCTGGCACCCGGCGAGGTGGTCAACGGGGTTGGCAGGGAAAACCCCTATGCCATGCAGAACCCGATGTACAATATCAATCGACCGGAAAATCTGGTGTTCATGGAGCGCCTGCGTGCTTTGCTGGATGCCTATCCGGCCACGACTTCGGTGGGTGAGCTGGGTGCCGTGACCAATATGTATAAAACCGTGGCAGCCTATACCGAGAAAGGCCGGCGTTTGCACATGGGTTACAGTTTCGACTTCATGACTCCGGAGTTCAGTGCCTCCCATGTACGTTCGGTGCTGGAGCGCATGCAGGCCGGAATCGGCTCGGGCTGGCCCTGCTGGGCGTTTACCAATCATGATGTGGCGCGTGTGGTGACACGCTGGGGGCAGACATCGACGCAGGCTCCCCTGATTGCTGCTTTGATGCTGAGTATTCGTGGTACACCCTGCATGTATCAGGGGGATGAGCTGGGCCTGCCGGAAGCCGATGTCCCGTTTGAGCTGCTGCAGGACCCTTATGGCATTCGTTTCTGGCCGGACTTCAAGGGCCGGGACGGTTGTCGCACGCCGATGCCATGGCAGCATGATGCCGTGAATGCCGGTTTCAGCGGGGTGCAGCCCTGGTTGCCGGTATCGCCCGAGCATGCTGCGAGGGCGGTGGATGTGCAGCGTGCAGACCCGGCATCGGTTCTGAGTCGTATTCGCCGTTTTATTCATTGGCGCCGTACCCAGCCCTGTCTGCTGCGTGGAGAGCAGCGCATGCTGGATGCGCCTGACGGGATGGTGGCATTTGTGCGTGAGCAGGGTGGCAGAAGTCTGGTTTGTGCATTTAATCTTGAGGCAGCAGCACAATCCTTTGACAGCAGACTGCCCGGTCTGGAAAATCTGAGTGGGCATGGCTTTCAGGGGGACTGCCGCGCTTCGGTAATTGATTTGCCGCCCCATGAAGTCTTTTTCGGAATGATGGATACCTGAACTTGAATACAGCAAAAATGGCTGAAACCAATACCTCACCGACATCGACAGTCATGACCGGTCTGCTGTTCACGCTGGCCGGTTTTGCCGTCTTTTCTGCCCATGACGCGCTGGTAAAGAGTCTGTCCGGCTATTCGGTATTTCAGACCATTTTCTTTGCCATGTTGTTTGGTTATCTGCCTTTTTCCATGGCGAGAGTGGTGGACGGACGGGCAGTTTCCCTGCGTCCCCGGCATCCGGGGCTGGTTTTTCTGCGGGCGCTGGCCATGGTGGGCAGTCTGTGCTTTGCCTTTATGGCGTTCTCCATGCTGCCGCTGGTGCAGGCTTACGTGCTGTTGTTCACCACGCCCTTGCTGATCTCCCTGATGGCCATTCCGGTGCTGGGGGAGAAGGTGGGCATGTGGCGCTGGAGCATGATTGTTCTGGGGCTGGTGGGCGTGCTGGTGGTATTGCGGCCCTCGCCGGAGCGGCTGGAGCTTGGACATCTGCTGGGGTTGCTGGCAGCTTTCTGTGGGGCCGCAGCGGCTGTGATTTCGCGCAAGATCGGGAACCTGGAAAATTCGGCCACCCTGATCCTGGTGCCGCTGATCATGAATATCGTGGTCTCCGGTGGGATGCTGTACTTTGTCTATCAGCCCATGCCGCTGCAGGATTTGTCGGTCATGTTTCTGATTGGCGGCATGGCTCTGCTGGGGCAGCTGCTGGTGCTGAACGGTTATCGGCGGGCGCCGGCAGCGATGGTGGCTCCCATGCAGTACAGTCAGCTGTTATGGGCGATCCTGTATGGCCTGCTGTTTTTCAATGAAACGGCAGATGGCATGGTGTTGCTGGGAGCGGCGATTACGGTACTGTCCGGTATCCTGATTGTCTGGCGTGAGGGCAAGGTTTCCAGTCAGCAGCCTGTGCTGCGTACCCGCAATACCCGCATGGTGGGGGGGGCAGCCGTGCCGGGAGTGGAGGTGGATGAGGCGGACAATGAATTTCAGCCCTGAAAACAGCTCGGGCAGTCAGGGTGCTTTCTGCTAATATAAGACTTTGACAATATTCTGCAAGCCCGGAGCCATTCGCATGTTTGAGCGCATTCGCGAAGATATCAACTGCATTTTTGACCGTGATCCGGCGGCCCGTAATGTGCTGGAAATCCTGACTACCTATCCGGGCATCCACGCCATTCTGTTTCATCGCATGGATCACTGGCTCTGGCAGCGGGGTTTCAAGTGGCTGGCCCGTTTTCTGTCCAATATCCCGCGGCTTTACACTGGCATTGAAATCCATCCCGGTGCCACGATCGGGCGGCGCTTTTTTATTGATCATGGCATGGGTATTGTCATCGGTGGTACCGCAGAAATCGGCGATGACTGCACCCTGTATCAGGGCGTGACACTGGGTGGAACCAGCTGGAAGCCGGGCAAACGTCATCCTACCCTGGAGAATAATGTGGTTGTGGGGGCTGGTGCCAAGGTGTTGGGGCCCATCACGCTGGGCAGTGGTGCGCGTATCGGCTCGAATGCCGTCGTGGTCAAGGACGTGCCGGAGCAGATGACAGTCGTCGGGGTGCCGGGGCGTGAGGTGAAACGTCGCACGGTGACAGAGAAGCGGCGCGAAGCGGTGGCGGCGAAACTGGGTTTTGATGCTTATGGGGCCACCCGTGATATGCCTGACCCGGTGGCGGATACGGTAAACCGCCTGCTGGATCATATTCACCTGATGAATGAGCGCATGGATAATATGTGTCAGGAGCTGCAGCGCCTCGATGCCGGTTTTGATCCGGGTGAACTGCCCAGGCTCAAGGTGGAGAAGATTGCCTGTGATGAGGCAGCTGAATAGGTGGCTGCGTAAAAGCGTTTCTGCTGCCACGACGAGCGTAGAGACGGGTTTGCAAAAAAACCTCAAAAAAACATGATACTTGACTGATTTTGTCGGCTATTGTTAGCATTTTGCAGGCAAACTTGGAGAGCCTGCAAAATGCGACTAACGACCAAGGGGCGGTACGCTGTGACCGCAATGCTTGATCTGGCAATACATGATGGCAGTCAGCCGGTTTCTTTGGCTGAAATATCAGCGCGTCAGGAAATTTCCCTTTCTTATCTGGAGCAGCTGTTCGCCCGTCTGCGTCGGGCGGGGCTGGTATCCAGTATCCGGGGGCCGGGCGGAGGGTATCAGCTTAACAATCTGCCGGGACAAATCAGTATTGCCGATATTATTGCTGCTGTTGATGAAAGTGTGGATGCAACCCGGTGCGGAGGTCTGGGTGACTGCCAGGACAGCAAGCGTTGCCTGACTCACGACCTGTGGATGGATCTCAGTAACCAGATTCGGTTATTCCTGACGGAAATCAGCCTTGCTGACATGATGGCCCGTTCGGAAGTCATTGAGACTGCCCGGCGTCAGGAACAGCGAATTGGTTTTCATCCTCCGGGAGCCGGGGGCAGTCCGCCCCGAGGGGGGGTGTTGCGATAATATTCTGTGGCTTTGGTGGGGCATGCATGATGCCCGCACCGCGTTTGACGGGATAAATGACCGAACAGGTTTGATCAGTGTGGCCTGTCGGCGAGTGGGAGCGGCAGGGCCGCAAACCCGCTACTGTCGGCTGATTTGGGTTCAGCCGCCGAACTGCTGCCGGATATTGCGCTCTATCGAAGCTGTTTCACGCAGTCTTGACAGTTGATTGTTCATATTTCTGGCCAGCCGCCGGAAGCTGTTTATTTCCTGCTGGCTCAGGATGCCTTTTTCGGGCAGCTTGACCTTCATCGGATTCTGTGGCTCGTCGTTGACGTGAAATTCGTAGTGAACATGGTTGCCGGTCGAGCGACCGGTTGATCCGACATAGCCGATTGTCTGGCCGCGTTTGATGGTATCGCCGGGCTTGAGGCCGGCACGAAAGCCGGACATGTGTCCGTAAAGGGTATCTATGTTTCCACCATGGGAAATCATGACCGCATTGCCGTAGGCTCCTTTCCTGCCCACGAAGCTGATGGTGCCATCACCTGTTGCCTGTATCGGTGTGTCTTTGGGGGCAGCAAAATCCACGCCGCTATGCATGCGGCGGGAGCGGAAAATGGGGTGGCGTCGAGAGCCGAAGCCGGAACTTAATCGCCCGCCCTTGATTGGATAGCGGTCAAAGGCAGTCTGCTTGAGCGCCAGGTCACTCTCCGGGTTCAGGTAGCGGACCGAGCCATTGCCCATGGCGAAGCGGATGCGCTGGTATACATTGCCTTTGTGGTTGAATTCGGCGGCAAGAATTTCGTCAGTATAAATGCGTTCGCTTTGGTAGAAGTAGTCTTCAAAGATAACGCTGACCTGGTCTCCGATCTGGATGCGGCGGAAGTTGACGTCATTCCGGAAAATCCGGGTCAGTTGCCGGGTGATGGAGATCGGCAGACCGGCCTTGCTGGCATCATAATGAAACGGATGGTGCAGCGTGAAAGCGATCTGAGTCTGTTGCTCATCAAACAGCTCTTTGCTCCACTTGCCGCTGAAAAGCCCGTCCTGCAGTGATACCACATAGGCATTGCGACCTGCGGGTGCGTAGATCAGCTGTTTGATGGCCTGGTTGTTGAGCTGGATAAACAGCCTGGCTTCCGGTTTCAGGCCAGCCAGTGTTTTGGCAACGTCCTTATTGCCCAGCAGCTCTGTGGCTGTCGTTGTGGTCTTCAGTGAGGACAGGATGCCTGTCAGGGTATCGCCCTCGGTAATGCGGTGCAGCTCCCATTTGCCGATGGTGGCCGAAGGCAGTGCCTCGACTGCATAACCGGTATAGGTTTCCACATGATCGGGTAAATCCAGTTGCAGTGGTTGGTTCAGGCTGTGCAGGGTTTCTGTTACTTCGCTGCTGCCTGAACTGAGGCTGGCGTCCTCCTCACCGGAGGTGATTTTGGAGTAAACCGGAATATTGCCGAAGCCGGCCAGCAAACCGGCGAAAATCAGGGCGCGACTGGCGACATAGCGTGCCGGACCATGACGCCGGGAAGGGGCAGGATTGCGGGGGGATGCCATGGGTGGCCGGATATCAGCCTTGGGTGGGGTTGAGCCTGGTTTTCTGGTGGCAGTGACCGTTTCGGGGCGGGACGATCGGCTCCCGCTGATTATGACCTCGATACCGCCAACGGGTAAGTTGTACCGCGCCATTGCCTGATTCCATTTGTTGTTATTGTTATGGGGTTGGGCTTGAGGCGTTTGTCCCTTGGTTAACAATGTTGATAACTCCCTGTATGCATCGCCTTTTACCGATTTTCTGTAAAAATTAAATTACGGAAAACCTTAAAAAGACTAGGCAGGCAACACTGAACAGACACTGAATTGACTGCTGTGCGGTCACAAATGGATGCACGGTGTGTTGCTGTTGCTCACAAGCCAGAGCACCAATGACGCTATAAAAAAAAGCGTTTCGTGATAAGCTTGTGCCGCCTTTTTATGGGAAAAAAATTCTGTTGTCAATAAGTGGGAATGGTTAGATGGAGCAGTTTGCTGACATTTTGGCTGAGCTGATGCGTGGTACCGATGAAGTGTTGGTGCAGACGGAACTGGAGCAGAAATTGAAGAAGGGAGGGGTGCTGCGAATCAAGGCCGGTTTTGACCCGACCGCTCCCGATCTGCATCTCGGTCATACCGTACTGATTAACAAGATGCGCCAGTTTCAGGAAGCAGGGCATCAGGTCATTTTCCTGATCGGGGATTTTACCGGGCTGATCGGCGATCCGACCGGCAAGTCGGCCACCCGTCCGGCCCTGACGGAAGCGCAGATTCAGGCCAATGCCACCACTTATAAGGATCAGATATTCAAGATACTTGATCCGGATCGGACCGAGATCGCCTTTAACTCGGCCTGGATGGGGGCGATGAAACCGGCGGAGATGATCCGGCTGGCGGCCAGGCATACGGTGGCACGCATGCTGGAGCGGGATGATTTCAACAAGCGTTACAATGCCGGCCAGCCGATTGCCATCCATGAGTTTCTGTATCCGCTGGTGCAGGGCTATGATTCGGTTGCCTTGAAGGCTGATGTCGAGCTGGGTGGAACGGATCAGAAGTTCAACCTGCTGGTCGGACGTGAGCTGCAGCGGCAATATGGGCAGGAGCCGCAGGTGGTAATGACCGTGCCTTTGCTGGAAGGGCTGGATGGTATCAATAAAATGTCCAAGTCCCTGGGTAACTATATCGGTATCACTGATGCACCCAATGACATGTTCGGCAAAATCATGTCCATTTCGGATGATCTGATGTGGCGCTACTTTGAGTTGCTCAGCTTTCGGTCTCTGGGGGAAATTGCCCGCTATAAGGATGATGTGGCGGCTGGTGCCAATCCGCGTGACATCAAGTTCCTGTTGGCGGAGGAAATCATCGCCAGATTCCATGACCAGGCGGCAGCACGACAGGCACGGGATGCGTTTATTGCCCGATTCCAGAAGGGGGCGCTGCCTGAAGATGTGGAAGCCATTGTGCTGGCTGTCGGCGCCGAGGGGCTGCCGATTGCCAATTTGCTGAAGGATGCGGGGCTGGTTGGCAGCACGTCGGATGCGTTGCGCATGATCAGGCAGGGGGCGGTCAGGATTGACGGTGAGCGTGTTGAGGATCGGGGGCTGCTGCTTGCCAAAGGCACCTCGGCTGTATTCCAGGTAGGGAAACACCGCTTTGCCCAGGTGACACTTAAGTAAGTTATTATAAGTTAAACGTGTTCTGGCCGGTTTGGCGGTGCCTGCTGCCGGCCAGAGCCAGCCGGCCATAAAAATATTTCAGTTTTTTGGGGAAAGGTGCTTGACGGTTGGGATATGGTGCGTATAATGCGCAACTTCTTCAGGACGACGACGAAACAAAACGACTGACAAAACAGTAAGTTATGTTGAGTTAAGTGCTGAGACGGGATCGAAAGCGGAAGCAAAAAACTGGTTGACAGTTTGGCGCAGGAAGCATAAGATTCGCGTCCTTCCCGAGCAAAGGTTCGGGCGAACTTTAACAAGAGAGCCAGATAACTTGTGTGGGTGCTTG
>Ga0116152_10000577_pt1 | contig 29808 bp, 21 predicted proteins | sample AD_UKC119_MetaG_FD_89894 | JGI IMG/M metagenome (GOLD analysis project Ga0116152, IMG submission 89894) | Active sludge microbial communities of municipal wastewater-treating anaerobic digesters from Hong Kong - AD_UKC119_MetaG | ecosystem: Engineered > Bioreactor > Anaerobic > Digestate... | reverse complement strand
GGGGCGGGGGGATCGGGAGCCAGTTTGGACTCACAGCCGAGGCGAGCTCCAGCGGTCGCGGAGCTTCGCTCTCAGACGACAGAGATGGCGCGCCTGTTTGAGCTGGCGCTCGGCTGGGGACATGGATCCCACCACCTATGTGATCGAGTCGCGTGTGCCGAGGTTGCTGGTGCGGCTTGTTCAGAAATTGGCCGGCCGACGACGGTTGGCTTACTCGCCCAACTGCACTTTATGCTCTACTAACGGTTTCACCGGAAAGCATTGTCCGCTGTAGGGCATTGTGAATGAGCGAAACGCCGCGATGGATGCGAGATCTGCGACAGTTCCTGCCTCTGCGGAGCCAGTTTCTCCTGTCCGGCAACGTCCGCGACCGCTATCCCATCAGTATCGAAGGCGGCGCGCCGCTCTTCCTTCCGCTCGTCGAGTATCTCACCTGTGAACTCGCACGCCCGGGACATTCAAGAGTTATCGCTTTTGACCCCGTCTCCGGCCTTGTTCCTGCCGCCGTTCCTGGAGCGGGACAATTCTTAAGCAGCGTTTTCTTTTCGAGCCTCGCGGTGAAGTTCGACGATGCAAACCTACCCGGATCATGTTTCGGCGACGTCTTCAGTCTGCGATGATCAGGCGAACGCCTTCGTCCTTAACCATCTTGGCGCATTTTTTCGAGATGCGAGAATCCGTGATGATGATGTCGATGTCCTTCAGCGGGCAGACGACATTTCCCGAAGATCTTTCAAACTTCGAAGCGTCGGCCAGAACGATGACCTGCTCAGCCCGCTCAATCAGACGCCGTTCACTCGCAACAAGGACGACGTCATCCTGCATCAAGCCCCTTGGCCCCAGACAGGCTGCACCCATAAACAGTTTCGGCGCATGAAAGGCCGGTGTCAGATCTTCGCCGAACATAGGAAGAATGATGTTTTGCTCAGGGAAGACTGCGCCGCCTGGCACAAGCACACGGGTGCCTGGCTGATTGGCAAGCGCATCTACGATATGCAGGGAATTGGTCAGGACCTGAAGGTTCAACCCTGTGAGATAGGCGCACATTTGCAAAGTGGTTGTGCCGCCGTCGATCATCACACCTTCATTCGCTGCGCAAAGTTCAGCAGCCGCTCTGCCGATCGCCTTCTTCTCTTTGACGTTAAGGGAAATGTTTTCAGTGAAAGGCGTACCTCGTAGCTGAATACTCGAAAGAGCAGGCATATTGCTTTTAGCTTGAACAGTCTTGGCTCCGCCACGAACGCGAATCAGTCGCCCTTCAACATCCAGACGTTCCAGATCGCGCCGGATTGTCGCCGGCGAGCCATCCAGCTTCTGTTCAAGCTCTTTGAAGCTCACAAAGCCTCGCTCTGTAAGCAGTTCCAATATCAGGGATTCTCGCTCGGTCGCATGCATGAAGACCATTGTGCCAAAGCGGCGCTAATAATCAATCAATTTCGATCATAAAATTTACATGCGCCTTGAAAGTGGACGCGGGAAACCTGAAGAGTATTCGGTCGCGTTCCTGTCTCATGGCTACCAGAACACGGCATAGATGCCCGCGAGTATTGCTGCAATTACCAGCGCAGACAGGTTGAATCCGCTGCGCGTCTTGAAGTTCAGACCGGTCAGTGCAACGGGCCGTCCGGCCTCGGGAGGGGATGTCATCAGCGACACGAAGACGCCAACACCGAGACACGCAATAAATACAATCCAGATTCTGAGAACAAAGGGCAGCTCAGGCAGGCCCAGCTTCGCCACGACAGATAGCACGAGGGATGACAGAAGGAGCGCGAACGCACCTGCCGCGTTTGCTCGGCTCCAGAAGAAGCCCAGCAGAAAGAGGGCAACGACTCCCGGCGCGATGAACCCCGTGTATTCCTGAATGGTCTGAAAAGCACTCTTCATGCCGCCCAGGAAAGGCTGGGCGAGCAACAGAGCGATTGCGACCGCTGCAACAGCCGTCAGCCGACCCACAAACACGTAGTGCGCCTCGGTGCGGTTTGTTGAGACATAATCGCGATAGATATCCATCGTGAATATCGTCGAGATTGAGTTCATCATGGACGCCAATGAAGAAATAATAGCCGCAATCAATGCGGCAAACACGAGCCCGCGTAGTCCTGCAGGTACGAGCGTCATCAAGGTACCGTAGGTGCTGTCGGGAGCTTGCGACAAAGCTGCACCATCCAACAGCCCCTGCTGTGCAAGCCACAAAGCCGCAATGCCCGGTATAACAACAATCACTGGGACAAGCAGTTTCAGGAAAGCAGCAAATGCAAGGCCTTTCTGCGCCTCGGCCAGGTCCTGGGCGCCGAGCGCACGCTGGATGATGTATTGATTGAAGCCCCAATAGGAGAAGTGAAGAACCCACAATCCACCCAGCAGCGTCCATATTCCAGGCAAATCCATATAATTGGGATGCTCCGGCCGCAGGATCATGTCAAAATGTCCGGGTAGTTCCCGCAGGAGCGTGCCGAGCCCGGCGATCGGGCCAGCTGGCCCTCCGACGAGGCCAAGCGAAATCCAGAGAATGGCAAACCCGCCTGCTATAAGGATCACAACCTGGATGATATCCGTCAATGCAACGGCTTTTAGTCCACCGTAAACGGAATATACAACTGCGAACGCTGCGAGACCAAGCATTGCGGGCAGGACCGCCCACCCGGTTACAGCGCTTACCGCCAGTCCCCCAAGCCAGAGAATCGATGTGAGGTTGACGGCCGTATAGAGAACGATCCAGAATACGGCCGTGATCGACTTGACCGCGGGGCCGAACCGAGTCTCGAGGAATTGCGGCATCGTAAAGATTTTCCGTTCAAGAAAGATCGGAAGAAAATACTTTGCTACGATCAAAAGTACGATTGCCGCTTGCCACTCGTAGGCGGCAATCGCCAGTCCGACCACGTACCCTTGTCCGGATTGCCCGATAATCTGTTCAGCCGAAATGTTAGCCGCAATGAGCGAGGCGCCGATCGCCCACCAGGGCAAGGCTTTCCCAGCCAGAAAATAGTCTTCCGTATCTTTCTTCTGACCCGCGGGTTCACGAGACACGATCGTGGCTATCGCGAGCAGGCCAATCCCATACGCGGCCACTACGAGCAGATCCAGCAGCTGCAACGTCATCGGAGGTTCCCCTTATTTTTTGACACGTCTGGGGCTCGCTTACCGAGCCACCCACCTCGCATCACACGATCCCGGCGCCGAGGCCGACCTTTGTGCGTTCCTGCGACTTGCGATCCCGGTAGCCAGAACCGCGATAGGTGCCAATCATATCGATTGCGCCGCCCTTCTCGTAGCGAACCAATGAAAGGACAGGCGACACGTCGGTCTTGTAAGCAGCACGAAGTGTCTGAAACGCCATCATTGTATCATTTGCCTGCTGGGCTTCATAAAGGCGATCGCGATCGACAAGCAGAGCCTTGGCGAACGCTGTGAGGATTGCGTCCGCGGAGGACATCATGGACTCAATCGGATCCGTCACATTGTGCGATTGATCGATCATGTAGGCGGGATCGAACCCCTGCAGTGGATTTAGCTCGGCCTCGACAAGTTCATTGAACACAAGGAACAGCTGATGCGGATTGATCGAGCCTGTGTCGAGATCGTCGTCCCCATACTTCGAGTCGTTAAAGTGAAAGCCGCCGAGTTTTCCAAAGCGATGCAGGCGGGCGACAATCTGCTCGATGTTCACGTTTGGGGCGTGATGTCCAAGGTCGACGAGACACTTGCATTTGTCTCCAAGCGTCTGTGCCGCAAGGATTGAACTTCCCCAGTCCGAGATAACCGACGAGTAGAAGGCAGGCTCATACATCTTGTGCTCTAGGAGCATTCGCCAGTCTGATGGCAGCGCAGCATACACTTCACTGGCAGCGTCTAGATACCGGTCCAGAGATCGACCGAGATCTTGCTGCCCGGGGAAATTCGTACCGTCACCAACCCAAACAGTTAGGTCGCGTACGCCAAGCTTGATGCCTATTTCGATACATTCGATGTTGTGCCGTACCGCTTGCGCCCGGACCCTCGGACACGTGGATGCCAGCGACCCGGACGAATAGGAATACAGTTGTCCTGGCTGGTCCTGAAAAGTATTCGAGTTGATCGCATCAAATCCAAGACCCAAGGCAGCAGCTTCTTCCCTGAGACCAACAAAGTCGTCCACTTGGTCCCACGGAAAATGCGGGCTGACGCGTGGGGTAGCCTGGCTGAGCTGATTAATAACAGAACAGTCTTCCAGTTTCTCATGGATATTCGTCGGTTCGCCCGGAATTGGAAACTTCGCGAAGCGTGTGCCGCCCCTGCCTGCGCCCCACGACGGAACGGCTACGGAGAAGTCCGCCACCTTTGCTTTGATGCGGGCAATATCTTTTCCCGACCGTGACAGTTTTCGCCCAAGCGATTCATATTCATCTTCAATCGCAGCAAGATGCCTCGCGTTATCTTCCGCGATCAGATCTTCTGAAATGGGCAGTGAGGTAGTGGTCATAAGAATATCCCTTAGCGGGGGAAGGCCTGCGCGTTGCCCGCGTCGACGTTCAGCATGTTACCGGTAGATTTTGCGGACAAGTCGCTGGCGAAAAAGTAAACCGCTTCGGCCACATCTTCCGGGAGAACGTCACGTTGCAACATGGAGCGCTTGCGATAGTGTTCCTCAAGTTCCGTACCAGTGTCGATGCCGTGGGCACTCGCGCGTTCCTTGCGCCAGTCACCGTCCCAGATCCGCGAGCCTTTAATCACGGCATCAGGGTTGACGATGTTCACCCGGATTCCGTGCGGCGCACCTTCGAGTGCAAGACACCGAGCCAGATGGTTGGCTGCGGCTTTTGCAGACGCATATGCTGCCGCTCCGTTGGCTGCCGCGACACCGTTCTTCGACCCGATAAAAACGATCGAACCCTCCCCTTGTATCTGCATGAGTTTGAATGCGGCCCGCGCTGTCAGGAAATATCCTTCCGCGAGAACGTCGAAGTTCTTTTTCCACAGAGTGAGGGTTGTTTCGGGGAAGGGCGCCGAGGAGGCGATGCCGGCATTTGCGACGAAGATGTCGCATCCGCCAAACGCCAAGGCGCACGCATCGAATGCGGCGGACACCTGATCCTCAGACGTCACATCGCACACGAGAGAGCGAACGACATCCTTACCAAAGCGCTGTTGGAATCCTGAAAGGGTGTCTTCGAGCGCGTCTTTATCTCGGTCAAGCAGAAAAACGCACGCGCCGTCCGACATAAGCCTGGCTGCAGTTGCCGCACCAATTCCGCCAGCGCCTCCTGTGACGACGGCGACCTTCCCGACAAGGGGCTTGGGTTTGGGCATACGTTGCAGCTTGGCTTCTTCGAGCGCCCAGTATTCAATATTGAATGCTTCTTGTTCATCCAGCGCCACATATTCACCGATTGCTTCTGCGCCGCGCATTACATTGATTGCGTTCCCATAAAACTCGCCTGCGATTCGCGCCGTGGCCTTGTCGCCTGCAAAGGTTATGCACCCGATACCAGGGACCAGAACAACAACCGGGTTGGCATCCCGCATCGCGGGATCTTCGGGGTTCGCGCAGCGCTGATAGTAGGCCGCATAGCGTTCACGATACTCGGCGACGGCCTCTGAGAGGTACACACCATCGTCCAGTCTGAACGGGTCCAGCGTAAGCGGTGCAATCTTTGTGCGGAGAAAATGGTCCGGACACGATGTGCCAAGAGGCGCAAGCCGGACGAAATCAGCAGAATTGACGAACTCGAGCGTTTCGGGGCTGTCAGAAAAGTGACCCAGTTTGGGTTGCGTCCCCGACATCACAGACCGGAGTTTCGGCATCAGCCGCGCTGCGACTGCGTGCCGGGCGGGATTGGCTTGCATTTGCTCGCCGCCAAATGCCGGAGCGCCTGAAAGTTTGGCATTAAGAAAGCGCGCAGCGTCGGCGATAAGCTGGATCGTATGATCGTAACAAGCCTTCGATGTTTCGGCCCAGCAGATGATGCCATGCCCGGCGAGCATTACACCCTGAACGCCAGGGTTGGCCCTGACATAGTCCCGAATCATGACGCCCAGCGTGAACCCGGGCCGCTTCCACGGAAGCCATCCGATGCGTCCGCCCCAGATTTCCCGCGTCGCTGCTTCGCCGCCTGATGACGCTGCCAATGCTATGATTGCGTCCGGATGAACGTGATCGATATGCGGAAATGGAAGAAGCGAGTGCAGCGGCGTATCGATCGATGCCGCTCGAGAGTTCAGATTGAATGTGCAATGGGGAAGGTAACCCACCATCTTGTCGTCATCCTCGGGGCCTGCGTAGTGCGCCTCAAGGGCCAGAAGCCGGGATTGATAGAGAGTCGAAAAGCCGTCGAGCTTCATTGATCCGATATCGCCGCCAGATCCCTTGACCCATAGAACGTCGACATTTTCTCCCGTCAGAGGATCCTTTCCCTGCAGCTTCGCAGAAGTGTTGCCTCCGCCGAAATTGGTGACAGTCAGATCTGAGCCCAGAAGGTTTGACCGATAGAGCAACAGCTGTGGCGGCGACATGTCTTTCGCCCGCGTGTCGTCCCAAACATTCTGCGGAACCGCATATAGCGTCGCTGATTTCGATTTTACAGGCGACATAGTACCCATGGTATTGGTATCCCTTGGAGAAAGCAGTGATCCAAGCATTAGCATTTCGATTTGCCATATTCAATCATAATCGCTTATGATCGATCACCTTGGCTGAGGAGTCTGCCTTATGGAGAACGATGCTATCGTTGTGCTCGACGTCGGGAAGACGATCAGCAAGCTGAGCCTCTGGTCCCAGAAAGGTGCGCTCATTGCGCGGGAATCGCGTCCCAATCAGCGAATGACCAGCGCCCAAATTGAAGTACTCGACATCGATGGCATCGAATCCTGGGTCCTGAACACCCTGTCCACTTTCTCGCGGCAAGCAAAGATTTCCTGTATTATTCCCGTCGCGCACGGCGCTGCTTTGGCGGCCATACGCAATGACAGGCTGTTGTTCCCGCCAATCGACTATGAAGGGTCGATCCCGAGAAAACTCAGAGACGCGTACCTCGCCGAGCGAGACCCTTTCGGAATAACCGGGTCACCGCCACTAGCGGAAGGCTTGAATGCGGGCGTGCATCTCTTTCGAATGGAACGAAGCTTCGCCGGGATCCTTGAGCATGCAACCCTCCTTCCGTGGGCGCAGTACTGGGCCTGGTTTCTTTCCGGTGCCGCCTGTTCCGATGTGACCAGCCTTGGCTGCCACACAGATCTCTGGTGCCCGGCTCAAGGAGATTTCTCGCCTATGGCAAAGCGACTGGGCTGGGCTGAGAAATTTGCGCCTTTGGCTTTTGCCGGAGATGTTGTCGGAACGATCCGGCCGCGGGTTGCAGAACGAACCGGACTGCCAGCATCTGTGCGCGTGTATTGCGGCCTGCATGATTCGAATGCGGCATTGATTGCTGCGCGCGCGTTTTCCCAGATCAACGGCCGAGAGGCCACAGTTCTGTCCACTGGGACATGGTTTGTCGCCATGCGAACACCCGATGAGATCTTTGATGCCGGGATGCTGCCGGACGGAAGGGATTGCCTGGTCAATGTCGACGCGTGGGGCAAGTCTATCCCGTCGGCTCGGTTCATGGGTGGGCGCGAAATCGAGACGCTTATAGGTTTGGACACGCGCCGGGTCGATATACGGCCGGACCAGCCTTACCTTCTGGCAGCTGTGCCGGGACTTGTTCAGCGCAAAACAATGCTTCAACCGACATTTGCTCATGGATTTGGTCCGTTCCCGAACGGGCGCGGCAGGTGGGTCGATATGCCCGACGACTGGTATTCGAGGCGAGCTGCCGCATGTCTTTATGCTGCGCTGGTTGCCGACACCTGTCTCGATCTGATCGGAGCCAGAGAAACGATCCTGGTCGAAGGACGGTTTGCTGAGGCTGAAGTGATTGTCCAAGCGCTTGCCGCGCTTCGTCCGGCAGATGCGATCTACACATCCCACGCTCACAACGATGTCTCGTTTGGCGCCCTGCGCCTTATTAACCCAGACCTAAAGCCGGACGCAGAGTTGAACCGCGTTGAGGCTTTGCCTGTTGATCTTCTGCACTACAAGGAGCAATGGCTTGCCTTGGCGCAGCAAGCTGAGGCGGCTGCCTGAGGGGCAGGTGTGAGGTGACCCAAGCGGTTAAGGCACGAGGTCGGCTACACCAGATAGATTGACCTGCTTCAGATCGAGCGATGTCGCAGCTAGATCAGAAATCTTGCTGGCTCCCATAAGGGTCATTCCAACGCGCATTTCTGCCTCAAACAAGGCGAGCAACTTTTCGACGGCAGTCTGCCCGCCGGCGGCAAGCGCATATATGTAGGCCCGACCCAGCATGACAGCGTCAGCCCCCAGGCAAAGGGCGCGAAGCACGTCGAGACCGTTCCGAAAACCTGAATCGATCAGAATTTTTACCCGTCCTTCGACGGCTTCTGCAATCGCGGGCAATGCGCGGATGCTGGACGACACGCCGTCAAGCTGACGTCCGCCATGGTTGGATACGACAATTCCGTCAGCTCCCAGATGGATGGCGTCTTGAGCGTCGGAGGGATCCAGGATTCCCTTGATCAGAAGATTGCCCGGCCAAGCATCCCGGATCCACTCCAGATCCTTCCAGCCGATCGAGGCATCGAAATTCTCGCCGAGCCAGCCGATATAGTCAGCAAGACGAGTGGTCTGGCCGCGATAGGCTGAAATGTTTCCCAGATCGTGAGGCTGCCCAAGCAGACCGACGGTCAAGGCCCATTCGGGACATGTCATGGCTTGAGCGAACCGCTTCATCACGGCATGCGGACCGCTCATTCCGGAATGTGCATCGCGGTATCTGGCTCCAGGGACGGGCATATCAACAGTAAACACGAGTGTGCCGATTCCGGCTGCCAATGCGCGGTCGATGATGTTGCGCATGAACGCCCTGTCTTTCAGGACATAGAGCTGAAACCAGATGGGTTGGGCGACCTGATGGCTGACTTCCTCGAGGGAACAGACGGACACCGTGGAGAGGGTGAAGGGCACTCCGGCCACCGTCGCAGCTTTTGCGGCCTGAACTTCGCCGCGCTTTGCGTACATCCCCGTCAAACCTACCGGACCCAATGCGATCGGCAAGGCGAGGTCTGATTCAAATAGGCGCGCGCCCAAATCAACCCTTTCCGATCCTCTCAGGACGCGTTGACGCAGGGCAATCAGACGGAGGTCTGCTGTGTTCCTTTCAAGTGTCTCCTCGCTGTTTGCGCCGCCGTCGATATAGTCGAACAGAAAACGGGGAAGCTTGCGTTTCGCGATCAGGCGATAGCCTTCAGGAGACGATATGATCATCGGTGCCTCAGCATGAATGTCGACGAGATGAGGTCTTCACAACCTGACGGCGGAAGATCACTGAACGCTTGACGCATTCTAAATCGGATGCGATCAAATACAACAAAAAACACTCAAAAGGCGTCAATCGACTGGGTCGAGGCGCGGGAGGAACTTCAATGCCGGACACGGGAACGCAGCTCGCAAAGGCCGCAAATAGTGGCGAGTCCGGTGATTTTGATCGGAACCCTATCCCACCGCAAAAGCTTCAGCCGGCGAGTTATTTTGCAGGCAATTATGCCGGCGAGCATGTCGCGGGTACAGAATTCGTCATCGGAGCACTGTTTGCCGCCGCAGGGGCCGCAGCATCGGATGTCATTCTTGGTCTGATCGTCGGCAATCTACTTGCCGTTTTGACTTGGGCCTTCGTGACAGCGCCGATTGCGGTTGAGACGCGTCTGACGCTTTACGCCTACCTTGAAAAAATCGCCGGTCGCAACTTCCTCAAGATCTACTCCGTGGTCAATGGTGTGATGTTCCTTGGTCTGGCGGGGTCTATGATCACGGTTTCGGCGTCCGCAGTCCGCGTATTGTACAATTCGGTGATGCCCGGAGAGCCAATCGTTGCTCAAACAGGCTATCTGCCGACAGACTGGCGTTTCGTCATGATCGCGCTCGCTGTCGGAGCAGTGGTGGTGACGCTCGCGATCATGGGGTTCAAGCGTCTCGCCCAGTTCGCGAGCGCAGTCGTGCCCTGGATGATTTGCATGTTCCTGGCTGGGGCGTTGGCACTTTATCCCCTTCTGGCCCAAGCAGCAGGACTGCCCCTGCCGGCAACGTCGGCGTCGGATATGTGGGCCGTTCTGACTTCCCAGGTCTATCAGGCCACACCGATGGAAGGCCCATTCTGGAGCATTCCCAACGAAGCCAAAAGCTTTTGGTCAATCGCTGCGTTCGCTTGGGTCGCAAACCTTGCGATGCACGGGTCGATGGGAGATATGACGCTACTGCGATTTGCCAAGCGCAAATCCTATGGCTGGTACTCAGCCCTAGGCATGTTTATTGGGCATTTCGCGTGCTGGGTGCTCGCCGGAGTTATGGGGGCGGGGGCGGCCTATGCCCTTCAATCCACCATATCCCAACTGGATCCCGGAGCAGTCGCAACGCAGGCTTTGGGAAGCGCCGGTATCGTTGCCGTGATCATCGCAGGATGGACGACGTCCAACCCGACCCTTTATCGGGCGGGTCTGGCCTTCCAGAGCCTAAATCCCAAATGGAGCCGGGCGAAGGTAACGTCGGTTGTCGGCCTTGCAACGATGGTCCTTGCCTGTTCGCCGTTCGTATTCTCTCAGCTGCTGGGATATGTCGGGTGGATGGGCCTGTCTCTTTCACCTGTCGGCGCCATCATTGTTGCAGAACACTGGTTGCTGCCGCGCCTTGGTCTTACGCGCTACTGGACGACATATCGAAAATCCGCCCTCAATCTGGCAGCTGTGGCCGCGTGGGCAGCAGCATTCGCCGTTATCTTTAGTCTCTACTTTGGTGCAGGCGTACATCAGTTCTTCCTGCTTATTCCTGCATGGGTCACGGCCACTCTCGTCTATATACTGTGCGCCCGCGCCTTCGGCGCCTCGGCACATTATGCCGAGGCGGAACTGTCCGAAACTGGAATTGCCGTGCGCCAATCAGAAGAGCGGGCTTATCTTGCAGCAGGAAAACCGATCGACGATCCCGGCCGGCATTCTCTGGCCTGGTGGGCGGTTCAGGGCGTCGGGCTGGCGGCGCTTGTCTGGATACTGGGTTCTTCGCTTCCTCTGACAGCGGCAACCGACGAATCGTATTCGAGTTTGTTGGCATCGTTCCGTGAAACGCTGATCTGGCCTACAGTGGTGTTCTTTGCTGCAGCGGGGGTTGCCGTCCTTCTTCCCGCCAAAGCGCGCCAATCAATTGTCTAGCGATCCGCAGTGACTTTTCTGGACGCATGCATCTACTGTCAGAGGAAGCTCGAAGCATAAGCGTCTTCGCGGCATCTGGAGTGTTGACTGTATATGTTCGCGCAAGCTCCCAATGGCGCCGCTGTGGAGCTGCTCCGCGAGCTGGCCGCGGCGCTGCAAGGTAAGCGTCAGGCTTGGCCGACCTCGCACCCTTGTCTGATCCGTCGGTGCCGGGGTGTTCGATAGAGGGCGATCGTGTCCACTATCGATGACAGACAAGCGGAAGCGTCGTTTCTGGGGGGGCAGCGCGGAGCAGATCCGGATCATTGCGCCGACCCGGGTACCAGGTGTGTCAGTTGCTCAGGCCGCTCGGCGCTATGACATGAACGCCAACCTGATCTTCAACTGGCTGCGCGATCATCGCTTTTCTTCGGCACCGGATCTTGGCGTCGATTTCCGGCCGGTGACGATCAAAGCAAATCCGGGTCCGCAGCGTTTGAAGATCTCACGCCCTGCAGTTCCTGCGCCCCCCAGAAGTCCGCGTTGAGATCACGACACCGGGCGGCTGCAGGTTACCCGTCTCGGCGAGCTTGTCCGGGGGCTTGAGCGATGATCCCGGTGACCCAGCCTCCTGATCCGGGCCGCTTATCTGGAGACTCCGTTCGCCGATAAGTTCGATTGGAAATATATCAGCCGCCGGGCATTTTCAGGGTGCCCGGCGGCCGATCGCTGTTCCAGCTCAAATCAGTTCTCGAGGCTTGCTTCCAGGAGAGTGTCTGTAGCGGAAGCGCTCAGCCGGATGTGAATGCGGCCTTTTACGTCCACTCTTTGATTACGTTCGACGTCGAAAGACTGCATCGGACGCAAGTCGATTGGGACCGTGACCCTTTTTTGTTCGCCCGGCTGAAGCGAAATTCGAGAAAATCCTACCAGTACCGGAACACCCCGATCATCAACGGCGTAGAGTTGTGCGACGTCGGCCCCCTCCCGATTGCCTGTGTTCGAAATTGTAAAGCTGGCGACAGGCGTTTTTCCCGAGGCCAACGTCAGGTCCTGATAGGAGAATGTCGTGTACGAAAGTCCGTATCCGAACGGAAACTCTGGCTCGTAGCCGTTGCGCGCATACCAACGATATCCGACGTCAGCCCCTTCTACATACTCCAGAGAGAAACTTTCCTGGCCACCTGACAATCCCATTTCGCCAATTTCAGCGAAAGAAGCAGCCATAACGCGCTCGAACGCCGTCTTGGCCTGATCGAGATTGGGAACCTTCGGGCGAGGGGCTTGATCTGCGCTTGCCGGGAGCGTGACCGGAAGGTGGCCTGACGGGTTCACATCCCCGAACAGTATCCGTGCAATTGCTTCGCCACCGCGCTGGCCTGGATACCAGGCCTGAAGGACGGCCGGAACATCTTTGAGCCAAGGCATCAGGATGGGGCCGCCCGTTTGCAGGACGACGACCGTCTTGGGATTAGCTGCCGTGATGGCGATAATGAGCGCTTCCTGATCGGCGGACAGTTTCAAGTCTTCGTCATCCAGAACTTCGGTGCGCCACTCTTCTGCAAACACTACAACGAGATCTGCGGCCTCGGCGGCTTCAACCGCTTCGGCAATATCTTGCCCGCTGCTGAATGTCACATTCGTGTCTTTGGCTCGCTCGCGCAGTGCAAGAAGCGGAGAGGAGCTGTGATACCTCCGCGTCATGACGCCAGTAAACGGTCCGGCGCCTTCCATCGGTATCTCAAGGGCATACCCCCCAACCGATCGTACCTGGCTGGAGCCGCCGCCAGACAGAACGCCGATATCAGCGCGCCCGCCAATGACGGCGATTGTGCGAGTTCCCTCCGGAATTGGAAGAATTGCACCGTCATTTTTCAAAAGCACCATGCCCGCTTCGGCCACCGCCTGAGCAATGGCGCCATTTGATTCATAATCGATGCTTTGAGGTGTCGTGGGGGCAGGCCGGTCCACCACCCCGTGCTTGAACATCATGTGCACGATGCGACGTACCTTATCGTCGATGATGTCCTGAGAGACTTGTCCGTTCAGAACGGCTTCTTTGAGGGGAGCGCCGAAGAAATGTTGCCGATCAAGTTCGATGCCTGACTGCTGATCAAGGCCGGCAAGAGCAGCTTTGACGGTGGAGTGAACGCTGCCCCAGTCGCTCATGACCCAACCCTCATAGGACCAGTCTTCTTTGAGAACCTTTTTGATGAGGTGGTGATTTTCGCTCGCCCAATGGCCATTGACCTTGTTGTAGGCGGCCATAACGGAGCCCGGTTGCCCAAGTTCGATTGCAATTTCGAAAGCAAGCAGATCCGACTCCCTAAAGGCGGCTTCCTCAATCTGCGCGTCCATAACATACCGGCCACTTTCCTGAGGGTTGAGGGCGAAATGTTTGATCGTCGAGATGATGTCGTTTGACTGAACGCCCCGGATTGCTTCGCCCGCCATGATGCCCGTGAGCAACGGGTCTTCACTGAGATACTCGAATGCCCGCCCGCCCCACGGGTCTCGGATCAAGTTCGCGCCGCCGGCCAGCAGCACGTTAAATCCCTTTGCTCTCGCTTCAGAGCCGATCATTGCTCCGCCGGCATAGGCGATCGAGGGGTCAAACGTCGAGGCGGTGGCAAGGCTTGAAGGAAGCGCGGTGGCGACATCATCCTTTCGCATGTCGCCTACATTTGACACGCCGAGGCTCGCGTCACTTTCCCAAAGGTCGGGAATACCGAGCCGAGGCACGCCAGGCACATGACCGGCGCCGATGCGTTTCTCGTCGGGCGAAACTCTGAGGACAGATGCTCCAAAAGTGCCGCTGAGCATCGATATCTTCTCGTCGAGCGTCATCGCGTCGACCGCAAGTTCTGCACGCTGCATCGGTGTCTCGTTGATTGATTGGCGCGGGGGTGAAATCTGATTCTGACAGGCTATAGTTGTTGAAGCCAGAAAGACAAATGCTGCGCCCGCCTTCATTCGGTGATCTCTCATCATATTAAATGTTCCTCGACTGGTAAGCGTAAGGCGAAGTCTCATTGTTGCCGGATGGAAGTGGAAAGCGCGCCGTAAGGTGGATCAGTTCATCAATGCGCATGTAGGGTAGGGGGGGGGCTGGCGTCCAAAGAGCGACCCCTGGAGAGTTGTTCGCGACTTGGAATTCTGCGGGACACGACGCTCAAGCTCATAAACCTGTTGGCCAGGCTCCCTGACTTTCAATTTTCCTCCAGCGCTTGCGCAAGAGCGCAGGTATATCTTTAAGGCCCCGGAAGCCTTTGCGTCAGCATGCAATCAAAAATGATCGCAATCAATCACTTTCTCTCTTCATAAAGCGCAAGATGTGTAGTTCTGGGGTGAAATTGCCGAGTGGCGTCTTGTGGAGCAGGGGCAGATGCGCGCCCAGCGGAGTGAGCTATGAGGAAGATTGCTGTTGTGGTTCTTGTTTCGGTCTTTCTGGTGCCGGCTGCGGTTTCGCAGAGCCGGGGACAGATTCCGCAGATCGGGAGGGTGCCAGCGCAGATCGACGCTGAGGCGATCCATCTCTATGAAGACGCCGCGCCGGGTCCTGAAGCTGCCACGGCCAACGAGGTGTGGACGGTTGTTGGAGGAGAGCGGTGGGCGCGGAATGTTGTGCGTCCGACTTTGCTGCCTGTATTGCCTGCTGAAGAGAATTCGACCGGCGCTGCCGTAATCGTTGTTCCGGGCGGCGGCTTCCAGTTTGTATCAATGGACAACGAAGGATATCTCATTGCTAACTGGCTCGCGGAACGAGGTGTAGCGGCTTTTATTCTTAAATACCGGGTCATGGAAACACCGGACGACGAGCAGGCCTTTATCGCTCACATGCAGAAGCGGCTTTCGTCAGCCGAGCACGGTGGCAGTCTCGATATGGCATCCGGCAAGGCGCTTGCCGTTGCGGATGCTCAGGAAGCCCTTAGAATCGTTGAGACGCGCAGCGAGGAGTGGGGGATAGATCCAGATCGAATCGGTATGCTCGGGTTTTCTGCGGGGGCCATTGCGACCCTCGGAGTCGTGATGGCTGAAGGGAATGGGCCGTACCCGGACTTTTTAGGATACATTTACGGCCCGATGAAGCACATTAGTGTTCCTGAGCATGCGCCTCCCATATTCGTCGCTTTGGCTGCTGATGATGCTCACTTTGGCGATGAGGGTTTTGGATTGGTTGAAGCGTGGAAAAGCTCAGGTGTGCCGGTGGAGTTTCATCTGTACCAAAGCGGGGGGCACGGATTTGGATCTTACCGCCGAGGATTCACCGCTGATGGCTGGTTTGACCAGTATATCGACTGGCTGGCCAGCCGGGGTCTGCTCGCGGGCGCACCACCAGACTAGTAGACTGAAATACCTGACGCGGGCGCGGTGATTTCTACCGCTTGAAACACTGCAAGGCCACGTGCCTGACGAATTCTTCGGCCTTCGTCCGGAGGCGGGGCTGAAGCTCGACCCCGCTTTTGGCTCGCTCAAGACATTGCTTTTTCGACTGCGAAGCAGCCCTAGGTCGTGGGATCGTTGCAAATGCAGCTAGTTGCCCCGCAACAACTAATTTGTTGCAAGAGCGATCAAATTCTGTTTATTGCAATCAATATCAACAAAAAATGAGAGCTGGTGTTTTCATATCGGGGAGGAAAACCGGGATGAATTTTAAGTCTGTAAAGTTGATTTCGTGCGCGCCGATCGTGCTCGCGGCTACTCTATGGCCGCTGCACGCAGCAGCTCAGGACGCGGCTATTGACGAACCGCAGGCCGAGGAAGCGGAGGTTCGCAAACTTGAAGCTGTGGTTGTCACAGGTGTTCTCAGTGGTCGGAACATCGAGGAAGCACCTATTTCAATCACCGCAGTCTCCGAAGCTGAGTTGGCCCTTCAGTCGGCCACATAGGCGCTGACGGGGGACATTTTGTCTGGTAACCTGCCAGCACCAAGTGGTTCTCAAGGTAGGAGCCGCACCGTAGAATCTATCCGATTAGAGGAGAGAGCTGTGCAAGCCAAATCGAAAGCATTTGTAACCCTCGCCGCACTCGCCATCCTTGTGGCCTGTGCCCAGTTGTCGGATACGAATTCGACCGTCACGCAAGAGCGTACATCGGTGACAGACGATCTCAAGGCGGGATTCGAATCCCCGCCGAATGAGGCTAGGCCGCGCGTCTGGTGGCACTGGATGAATGGCAATGTGACAAAGGACGGAATCGAAAAAGATCTCGACTGGATGCGGCGCATCGGTATTGGCGGTCTTCAGCACTTTGATGCCAATCTGATTACGCCTCAGATCGTCGATCAACGTCTCGTGTACATGACGCCAGAATGGAAGGATGCCTTCAGATTCGCTGCCCGCAAGGCTGATGAATATGATCTGGAAATGGCGATCGCGGCGTCTCCCGGCTGGTCGGAAACCGGTGGTCCATGGGTGTCGGCTACAGATGGTATGAAAAAAATAGTCTGGGCCCAGACAATGGTTACAACCGGGCAGCGTTTGACCGAGTTGCCAAAACCGCCAGAAGTGGCGGGTCCTTTCCAGGACATGCAGATCGAACACGATTTTTCCACGACTCTGAGCGGAAGTACATTTGAACCTCCAAATCACTACGAGGATATTGCCGTTTTCGCGATCCCTGTGTCCGCTGGCGTCAGCGCGGGACTTGCTCCCAAATATGCGCTCGAAGAAGGGCCCATCCCGGAGGCGGAAATTCTGTCAGATGGCAAGTACGCGCATGCGCTTGAAGTACCAAGGGGGACACCTGAGGCGCCCACAGCAATTCTGGTGGAGTTCGCTTCGCCCAAGGCTGTAAGTTCAGCGACACTGGCGCTTCAGAATGAAAGCACTCCGACTTCTGGGGCAACGCTGACGCCAGTCCTTGAGGCGAGGCAGGCTGGATCTGATTGGGTGAGGATCGCGAGGTTTGATCTCACCGGCGCCCCAACAACCGTGAGTTTCCCCTCCGTCGTCGCCAACAAGTTTCGCGTGGTCCTCATACACGAAGGCAACGTACTGCAGAACACTTCAATCTCGCCTGCGCCAGGAGCAGATTTTGGGTTCCTGGGGGACATTGTCGCTGCGAAGCCCACGGTGAAAGTTGCAGAACTGTCCCTGTCCGAAGTGCCGACGATTGACCGGTTTGAAGTCAAGGCGGGATTCGATCTGGTTCCTGATTTTTATAGCCTGGACACTGCCGTAGCAGGCGAACTTGAGGGGGTCGATCCTCAAAAGATCATTGATCTGACGCCATTGCTTAAGCCTGATGCATCCATCGACTGGATTGCCCCTGAAGGCCAGTGGAGAATACTGCGAATGGGATGGTCCCTGACAGGCAAGTCAAACCATCCGGCAACGCCCGAAGCCACGGGACTTGAAGTAGACAAGTACGACGCCGCTGCAGTGCGCCGCTATATGGAGCACTATCTGAACATGTATGTTCAGGCAGCCGGCGAAGAACTTATCGGAAAGCGGGGCGTCCAGGCGGTCCTCACCGACTCCATCGAAGTGGGTGCAGCCAACTGGACCCCAAAAATGCTCGAGCACTTCAAAACGCGGCGTGGGTATGATCCGACGCCATATCTTCCAGCTCTCACGGGCGTCATTATTGGTTCCAGGGCGCAGTCGGACGGCTTCCTCTTCGATTATCGGCTGACGCTTTCGGAACTTATGGCGAGTGAACATTATGCGACGGTTGCTGAAGTGGCGCACGAGCACGATTTGAAGGTTTATGGAGAAGCACTCGAGACAATCCGATTTGCGATGGGCGACGACTTTGACATGCGCCGATATGCCGATATTCCCATGTCGGCAATGTGGACCTATCCTGAAGGGGCAAACCTGCAAAAGGCCTACCAAGCCGATATGAAGGGCGCAGCCTCTGTTGCGAATTTCTACGGCAAGCAATTCGCCGCAGCAGAGTCGATGACGTCGGTTCTGAACCCTTGGGCAGACGTCCCCGAGAACCTTAAACGGGTCGTTGATTTTGAGCTGGTCAACGGCATCAACCGCCTCGTCATCCATACGTCAGTGCATCAGCCAACGGACGATAAGCAGCCAGGTCTGTCTCTGTTTGTCTTTGGTCAGTATTTTAACCGGCACGAAACATGGGCTGAAATGGCCGGCGCGTGGATCGACTACATTTCTCGCGCGAGCTTCTTGATGCAGCAGGGCGAGAGCGTTGCTGACGTCGCTTATTTCTATGGCGAAGAAACACCAATTATTGGCTTAGCCATTGAGGATAGGCTAACAGGCCGTCCAACTCGTTATGGCTACGACTTCGTCAGTGCAAACGCATTGTTGAACGACGTGCGTGTCGAGCAGGGTATGCTGATTGCTCCTTCCGGCGCACGTTATCGTGTCCTCTACCTCGGCGGAAACAGCGATAAGATTTCATTGCAGATGCTGGAGCGGCTGGCCGAGCTGGTCCGGAATGGCGCCACGATTGTGGGGCTCGCGCCGACAGGTTCGCCGCGTTTTGTCGATGACCCTGCTATCTATCAAAGCATCGTGAAGGAACTTTGGACCGGCGCGGTGGTCAACAACGTCGGAGCTGGAAAAGTGATCGCAACTCATGATGTTGAACAAGCCTTGGAGGGGCTGGGTGTGCGCCCGGACTTCGAGTATGTGGCCACGCCTTCGGATGCGGATATTCTGTTTGCCCATCGCAAGCTGGTTGACGGCGACATCTATTTTCTGACGAGCAGGCATGCCGGTGAGGTCAGCGGTGATTTCCGATTCCGCGTGAGCGGGAAGCTGCCGGAAATCTGGCAGGCCGAAACGGGTGAAACGAAACCTGTTTCCTATCGCGTCGTAAATGGTGAAACGATAGTTCCGTTGTCACTTGCTGAGGCTGACAGCGTATTCCTTGTATTTCGAGAGACTGCTAGGTCCGAGCAGCTAGTTGTCCCAAAAGTGAGCTATGCACCAATCTCCGAAATAAGGGGGCCCTGGACTGTTTCATTCCAGTCGGGGAGAGGCGCTCCGCCGACCATCAACTTGCCGGAACTCATGTCGCTCTCAAACCATACTAATGATGGCGTGAAATATTTCTCGGGTGTCTCGAGCTACACAAACACGATTCAGTTGCCGGATTCGTTCGTGTCCGGACAATCAGTTCTTCTCGATCTGGGCGCAGTCGGTGATCTTGCCGAAGTAGAAATAAACGGCAAAGCCGTCGGTACGCTTTGGCGCGCGCCATGGCAGATCGAAATCGGGGCGGAACTCAAGCCTGGAGACAATTCGCTTACGATCAAAGTCGCCAACCGGTGGATCAACCGCTTTATCGGTGATGCCCAGACTGATGCTGAAAAGATCACGTTTGTTACCATTCCCACGTACACAGCAGATGCGCCCCTCCGGGACGCTGGGCTTCTGGGGCCAGTAAAGATTCTTGCAGTTCAAGAGGAACAATAGTGCTGAACACCGCCCGGACGACACGATGGCTGACGCCGCACCGACTTTGCTCGGCCGCAGGTTCCAGCCCCCGTCTGGCTGTTCCGCGGCAGGCTCGATAGATCCGTGAGACGCGCCACCTCGGCACAGTTGATATCGGCTAAGACAAATCGAGTTCGAGGGGAGGATCACTTTTATAAGTGCCGGGTTGAAGGCTCTCTTGTAGTCTCCACCGGCGCCATTGGGGCCAGACGTCGGTAGTCACTCTGGCGGCGAACTCTCGATGCATACCGTGTCCACAAGGCGCCATGCTACACAGCCCGGATTGTGACTTCCGTTCGGCCGTGAAGGTGGGCTGCCAGTTGCGCTTTGCCGGACTCGTCGGCGGTAACGGTTGTTACAGAGGCCCCGGTGACGCGATAACGTCCGGCTGGCGCAAGGTTGATGATTTCCAGAGTTTGTGGACCAGATTGAACGCCGGGATAGAGCACGAGGTCAAGACATTTGCCGTCTGTCGAGACTGCGCGCGCAACCAGAACGTCCGGATAAGCGATGCCAGTCAGCATGGGACCGGACCGGAACAGATCCGGCGGGCCGTGCTTGACCGCGCGCTCATAGTCGCCCTGACGGCGAACTTGGCCCATGACGGCAGAGATGTTCGAGAGATTGGACATCCGAGTAAAGCGCCGGACGCCGCTGTCTTCAGAGAGACCGCAATCCGCTTCCAAGGCGCGCCAAGCGTACAGGGCGAGCTCATCATCACCAAACTCGCGCGCAACCGACATGATGGCAGCATAGGCGCCGCCAAAACCTGAGCGGTAGTTACCAAAGTCAAATCCTCTGCCGGGGAGTTGCAGGCGCTTCTCTCCGCTTTTGGTTTCTCCCACTACAAATTCCAGTTCCGCGCGCGCGATGGCCCACATTCTCCAGGCGCGTCCGGGTTCAAGGACCTTCTGGTATGCCGCAAATCCGAGTTCTCCGCCGGGAAACGGAAACCGCAGGCCTGTCAGCGTAGAACGCAGTCCTATGACCGAGCCGCTTTCATCGGTGAACTCTGTATCCAGAGCTGTCGTCCAGCGATCCCGTAATGCACGCGCATGATTGGTGTTAGTGACCGCATCCATCGCGGCAAGACCGGTAATCCCGATATAATTGCAGATCGGATAGGCCCAGTTTGGTTCGCAGGGATAAATGCAGAAAGGCGCGTCGGCATAGTTGGCGTTGAGAGACCCGACGAGATCATTGGCGTCATGAACGTAGGCGGTGCGGGCGTTCTTGCGGAAAGTGAGCGATCCCTTCTCGAGAAAGCGATGGTCTCCGCTCGCAAGCATGTACATGCCGGCATGCAGGGCCAGCCAGCCTGTCAACATGATGTTGTCTTTGCCGACCGGATCATGGTTCGTGAAGTTGAGATGTCCCCAGCTCGTCTCCCATGACCAGTAGGTCCAGACCTTCGGGTGGAGATATTTTTCGATCAGGTTCAGCTGGGCAGTTTCTAGATAACCTCTGAAGTTCGGCAGGTAGTTCGTCTGAATTTCGGCCAGCGCATATCCGCAATTGTTGATCTGATAGCGCAGCGAAGCAGTCTGAAACTGATCGACGATGTCAAAACCATCAAACCTGTCTGGCGGCTGAAGCGCGCGGTCGAGAAGATACCGGACGGCCTTAACCTCAGATTCGGACAATTCCCGCTCGCGGGAATCGGGGGCTGGGGAGGCGGCGGCGAGCGCCTTCTCCACGCCGGCTTTCAGAGCGCTGCTGCGAAATGCGCGCTTTGACGCCGCCGCCGCCCGTTCCTTGAGCGCGCGCCACTGAATGTAGCCCGCAAAGGCCAACAGCAGGCCAGCCGCCACCGGCGGGGCACCATTCCAGGCCGGCGAGGAAACAGTTCCCGCGAGAAGTGCCGCCCCGAACCAAACGATCGCAGGCGCCATGACCATGCCTGAGCCAAACCATACGAAAAGCCCCAGCGCAAAAAAGCCAAGGATCAATGGCAGGATCAGGAGCGACCATAGGCCGGCGGAGGCAATGAAGCCCGCTCCGGGAAACCAGAGACCGAGGCCGGCGGCCTTCAGAAAGTCGCTTCCGTCCAAAAGCCAAGGAAGTGATCCGGCAATAACCAGCGCGGCATAGATTGTGAGGGTGCGCCGTTGATAGGCCGCCGTCACCGGTCCCACGGTTCGCCCCTTCTGAAGGGGGGAATTCCTGGCCCAGCTTTCTGAGAGGATTTCCTGAAGGGATGTCGACATGGAACTCTCCTGAAATCAGTATGGGGAGGGAAGGCTTTCGAGAACTGGAGTGCTGCGGCACCACGCGCTGGCCTGCGAAAAGTGAGCTGAAGGGGCATCACCCAGCCATATCGCGCCTGTCAGCGCACCGATTGCGACGGCGCCAGCTGAGACGGCCAGCCATATCGGAAAAATGCGGCCGCGTTCTTGGAAGGGTAGGGTCTGTGTTAACCCAAAAGTCCAGGCAGCATTGGGATTGTCGCTGTCTGCGGAGTCCACCGTGAAGCCGAGCCGCGTCCTTAATGTATTCCAGCCGAGGATAAGCTGACTGATGATGAAAGCGGCAAATGCGCAACAGGCCATTTTCCCTCCCGAGGACCAATCGGCTTCTTTTTGAGGCAGACTGCGCCCGCAGCCCCGCCGGCGCCAATATAAATTGTTTCGTGCCACGATAAGTGTTGGTTATAGATGGGCATGGATTTGCAGGCCCGCCCCCTTCGGTATTTTCTGGCCGTTGCGCGCGAAAGTTCTTTCAGTCGCGCCGCCATAAGCCTGAATATTTCCCAACCTGCGCTCTCTGCTCAGATCCGTGAACTCGAGCGCATCCTGGGATTTCAGCTCTTCCAGCGCTCCAGCCGCAATGTTTCCCTGACTCGCGAGGGACGGCTTTTCCTGCAAGATGCAAGACGCATGGTCGCTCAGGCATCGCGTCTGACCCGCGCCGCCGAGGAGATTAGGCGGTCCGATCTGCGCATCGGCACGGCCATCTACACATTACTCATTCCAGAGCGGGTGCAGCTCCTGACAAGTTTTTTTCATGATTATCCGGATGTGAGGACACAGGTATACAACCGTTTCCAGGTTGAGCAGTATTCGGATCTGCGGACGGGCGATCTGGATCTTGCTTTGGCCATCGGCCTTACCAATGCACGCACCGCATTGGAGGACGAGAGCCAGTCCGAGATTGTCTTTCCGCCTGATCTTGAACGTCAGGTCATCGCGCGCCGAGAGGTACAGCTACTGACCCCTGAAAGTTCTCCGTTGGCAGGGCAGAGCGACGTGGCAATTGAAGATCTGGCCGGCCAGAAAATCCTTATGCTCGGAGACTTTCATGGTTCCGAATTGATCGATGCCTTATCCATACCCCTTGTGGATGCCGGGGTTGAACTTGTTGTTCCACCCGAGGGGAACGCGATCGCTGTCGAGCAGTTCAGCAGGATCAGTGGCCTGCCTGCCATTTCGCTTGGCTGGTTCCGCTACATGGAAGACGGTTCGCTTGAAGTCCGGCAGGCGGTGAACGGCCTCGATGTTTCTACCGAACTCACCCTGCTGCGCCTCAGCGGCGCAGACCATCGACCCCAGTCAGAATGTTTCTGGGATTATGCCCGTAAGTGGGCGCTGTCGGACCCCAGGTTTCCCTGATCGGGATCAACCTATCGAGCGGATCGATAATTGAAATCGATACCCGGCGGGTAGTTCCGGGGAGCCACAATCCCTACGGGTGAGCTTGAGCCTGTAATCTGCCCGCTCAGCGATGCGGATGTCCGGGCGGAAAAACCCGGACGGGGCTTCGCAGGGTTTCCATTGGGAGGTAGAGGAATTTAGGATGAAAGTGGTCACGGCCCAGAAGCTTGATGGCATCGAAGACTATGAGATTGTAGAGCAGGCTGTGCCGATCGCTGACAAGGGGCAGGTCCTTATCAAAGTGGCGGCATGCGGTATGGGCTTTGTTGATGCACTCGTTGCAACGGGTCGTTATCAGGTGAAGCCCCAACTGCCTTATACGCCGGGACTGGAAATCAGCGGCGTTGTGGCAGCGGTAGGGCCTGGCGTTTCCGAGCTGAGCCCCGGAGACCGTGTAATGGCAAACGCTCTCGGGGGCGGACTTGCTGAATATGTCTGTGTTCCCGCAATGGGCGTAACGCGTCTGCCGGGCCGAATGGGTCTTTTTCAGGCAGCCGGATTCGGAATAAATTACCTGACCGCCCTGCACGCGCTGGTGGACCGGGCAGCGTTTCAAAAGGGAGAGCGGCTACTTGTGCTTGGCGCTGCTGGCGGTGTCGGGACCGCTGCGGTCCAGATCGGCCGGATTCTGGGTGGCGAGATCGTAGCCGTTGCATCCACTGAAGCGAAACGCGATTTTACCCGTGCGAACGGCGCAGGATCCGCCATCGGGAGTGATCTCGGCGATTTGCGCGCCCGGGTAAAGGACGCTTTCGGGGGCGCGCCGGACGTTGTCTTCGACCCGGTAGGCGGAGAACTGTTCGAGTCGGCGTTCCGCTCGCTTGCCTGGCGCGGCAGACATCTGGTCATAGGGTTCGCTTCAGGTGCGATCCCGAAGTTGCCAATCAATCTCAGCCTCCTCAAAGGAGCAGCCCTCCTTGGTGTGGATGTAAGGCAGTTCCTGCTGTTCGAGGCAGAACGGGCGCGCCAGCACATGGAGACTTTGCTGGAATGGGTAGAAGACGGAAAGCTCGTCCCGACTGTGGGCCGGGAATTCCCGCTGTCAGATTTTGCGGAGGCAATGCGGTTTGCCCTGTCCGGAGCCGGGACGGGCAAGACGATTATTCATCTCGAAGCTGAGGTCTGAGACAGGCATTCGAACATATGCCTCACTGGAGAAGAGACATGCATAACACACCGGAAAGTCCGCTCTATCAGGCACCGACTACGGTCCAACTCGCGCTGGCTGCCTTGAGGCAGTCAGGAGACCGCATCGTGTTCAAGAGTGCCGCGGGTGACTGGACGGGGACAGCGACGCTAAACATGATTGCGGCCTTGCAAGCCGAACTGAAGCGCCAGAGTGTCCGGCCAGGCGGGCGCCTGGCCGTGCTAGGAAGCAACCGGCCGGAAACATGGTGCGCCGGGATTGCAGCCCAGGGACTTGGTCTCTGCATCACCTGGTTGAATCCGCTCGGCGGAATTGAAAGTCATATCCAGCAATTGCAGGACTTTGAGCCTGACCTGCTGGTGCTGGACGTACCCCGCTTTGCGGATACCGGGCGATTGCTGTCTGAGCGGATTGGGCCAGCGCTCCCGATCTGCACTCTTGGTGCTTCCGATGTCGGCCCGGATCTTCTCGGTTCGGCGCAGGCGTCATTCAGCGTGGTCGACTGGTCGCGTCCGGATCAATTGGCTATCGTCAATTATACAGGAGGCACGACCGGCAAATCGAAAGGGGCCTTCCGCAATCACGCAGCCCTCTCCGCGATTGCGCTCGGGACGCTTGCCGATTTCGACCTTCCGCGCCAGCCTAAATTTCTGGCGGTCGGACCAATCAGTCACGTCACGGGCTCCAAAATTCTGCCGGTGTTGCTTCGCGGCGGCCAGGTCACCATGCTGGATCATTTTGATCCGGATCTGGTCTGCGCGACCATAGAAGCGGAAGCGATCGACACAGCCTTGCTGGTGCCGACCATGATCTACAGCATCCTGGACTCAGGAGGTCTTTCGAAACACGACACGCGCAGTTTGAAGCTCTTGCTGTATGGGGCCTCCTCAATGGCGGCGGCCCGCCTGGCCGAAGGGCTTGACCGTCTTGGCCCGATATTCTCTCAGCTCTACGGCCAGACCGAGTGCTACCCCATTGCCGTCCTGCCACGGGAAGATCATGATACCCGGCACCCGGATCGCCTGCGCGCGTGTGGCTTTCCCTCGCGCTCCTGTTCGGTCGCTTTGCTGGACGGCGACGGCCAACACGTTGAAGCCGGGAGCGTCGGCGAAGTGTGCGTTCGTTCACCTTATGTGATGAGCGGCTACTGGAAGCAGCCTGAACTCACGTTAGAGACGCTGAGGGGCGGCTGGCTGCATACCGGGGATGTCGGACAATTTGATGAGGCCGGTCGACTCTACATCGTGGACCGCATCAAAGACATCATCATCACGGGCGGATTTAACGTCTACCCAAAGGAGGTGGAAGACATCATTGCCTCGATAGAGGGCGTCGCAATGTGTGCGGTCTTGGGGGTTCCAGACCCCAAATGGGGTGAGGCAGTAGTTGCTGCTGTTGTTCCTGCGCCCGGAGCCGCGCTTGGATCAGGTGCCATCATGGCAGCGGTTAAAGCCAGATGCGGGCCTGTGCAAACGCCGAAGGAAGTGCGCTTCTTTACAGAGCTGCCCCTGACCGGAGCGGGCAAGATCGACAAGAAGCGTTTGAAGGATAGCAATTGGCTCGGGGGCTCTGGCGCATGACCGGCCAGGTTGACTCAACCCGCATCCCGGAACCGATCCGCAAGAGATTGCGTCTGCCTCTGATCGTCGCGCCCATGTTTGGTGTGTCGGGGCCGGCGCTCGTCGAGGCGGCCTGCGACGCCGGTGCAATCGGCGCCTTTCCCACCATCAATGCGCGTTCCGCCCGCGAACTCGACGCATGGCTGGATAGGCTGGGGGCTCATGGGGCCCGTTCGGAAGGCAAGGCGGCGCCCTGGTGCGCCAACGTCGTTATGCGCGATCCGCGCGCGGCCGAACATCTTGAGTGCTTGCGACGGACCCCTCCGGAGATTGCGATTGCCAGCGTCGGGTCGCCCCGCGCGATGATTACAGCGCTCCGTGATAAGGGTACCCTGGTGTTCGCTGATGTCGCGACACTGCATCATGCGAGCAAGGCTGTGGCCGACGGAGCCGATGGGCTGGTGCTCCTGAGTTCCGGGGCCGGAGGGAACACAGGCTGGCTGAACCCTTTCGCCTTTGTTCGTGCAGTGCGGGCGTTCTGGGACGGCCCGATTGCTCTCGCCGGAGGGGTCATCGACGGCGTTGCTCTTCGGGCGATGGAGACACTTGGATGTGATTTCGGATACTCTGGTACCCGCTTCATAGCCGCCAGTGAAAGTCTGGCCGGTGACGGATATCGCGCGATGCTGAAATCCTCAACGATGGACGACATCATGCTCACCCGGGCCTTCACGGGCCTGGATACCAACATGCTGAAGCCCTCGATCGAGGCAGCGGGTCTCGACCCCGCGACGCTACCGTTCCACGTCTCAGAAACTGAAGCGCGGCTTGCCTACTCGTCCACGGATGGACCACAACGCTGGAAAGACATCTGGAGTGCAGGCCATACCGTTTCCGGCGTCAGCGCAGTTTCATCCACCCGGGAAATTATTGAGAACATCCTCGAAGGATACAATGCCGCTGGACGCAGCGCCACAGGTCAGGGTGCGCGCTGACATAAAGCGCCTAAAGGAACTTCTGTGCGAGGTGATTGCGCAGGATTCGCAGCCGCGACAGGGCTTCCTTGTGAGATGGCCACACCATGTGGAACTGAAAATCCGGGAATTCGAGGTTTGGCAGTATCCGGATCAAATGCCCCTTTGATACATCATCTGAAACCATGAATTCCGGCAGGATTGCCGCTCCGATCCCGACACGTGCAGCCTGATGGATGGCTTCGATTTCGTTGATCACGATGCGGGGTTGGATCGAAAGCCGCTTTTGGGTTCCGGCCTCGGTGAAATCCCACACGATGCGCGGCGCGTAGGTGCGTTGCACGATGCATCGGCGATCAGTCAGATCCGCCGAGTCTGCAATTGGATTGGTATTCAGAAAGTCCGGCGAAGCACAAAGCCAGAGATTGATGCGAGGTCCCAGTGCGGCGCCTTGCAGGCCCGTCGTTTCCGGCGGACGCAAACGTATTGCGAGATCGAAATCTTCGTTGAGTATATCCACATACCGGTCCGACAGATCTATATCGAGCTGTACGAGCGGTTTGGACCGCACAAACTCCAGTAGGGCAGGCAAGATGGCCAGACGTCCGAACCCCGATGAAATGGAAACTCGCAAAGGACCCTGAGCGTCCAGCCTGTGTTGACTGAGTTCGGCTTCGGCCTCGGTAAGTTCCACAATAATGGCCCTCACTTTCTCCGCATATCTGGCGCCAGCTTCGGTCAGCAGCTGCAAGCGGGTTGTGCGTTCGATCAGTCTGACGTCGAGTCTGCGTTCGAGCTCGACCACACGCCGGCTCGCCGTCGACTGGGTTACGCCCAGCTCCCGCGCTGCGGCTGAAAAACTGCCCGAGTCGACCACCTTCAGGAATGTCACTATGTTGGTGAAAGGAACCTCATTCATACGCGGCATCGATATATGATATCGAGGCGGTTTGGGAAGAGTTTCCTCTCCCGCTGACATAGACCCATATGCGACGTAGCGGTTACAAACCGGCCCGGCCGGTCTGGGTTATGATCTTGGAGCAGGGAAAGTACATGCACGATAACGTATCTGGAAAAACGATCGTTGTGACAGGCGCTGGCGGCGGGTTTGGCCGGCTTGTCGCGCAAAAGGCGGCAGCCCGCGGCGCCAGGGTGATGCTCGGTGACATTAATGCGCAGGCAGTCGATAGCACGGTCGCCGAAATCCGGGCCGCAGGCGGTGTCGCGGCTGGCGCTGTGGCCGAGGTATCTGATCTTGCGGCGCTGCAATTCCTGGTCGCGAAGGCGCTCGAGGCGCATGGCGGAATTGATGTGATGGTCAACAATGCCGGAACGATGCCGCTCGCCATGTTTGCTGATCACAAGGCAGCTTACCCGGCATGGCAGAAATGTATCGACATCAATTTCAAGGGCGTGCTCAACGGGATGATCGCAGCCTATGATCCGATGATCGCCGCTGGTCGGGGGCAGATAATCAATATTTCGTCGATCTACGGAAACTTTCCAGTCATTGGCGCAGCTGTTTATGGCGCTACCAAGGCTGCAGTGAATGTCCTTTCAGAATCTCTCCGGCTCGAAGCGCGCGGAAAGATCAAGGTGACCACCATCAAGCCTACAGGTGTCGCCGGGACTGGGCTTGGCGGAACCGTCATCAATCCAGCCGCCATTTCCGGCATCCTCGGCTTGAACATGGCTGAAGCCGGTAATGTGTTCGCGGAGATTGGGGCTGGAACCATTGATCCAAGCCGCCTTGATCCCGGCAATATCGAGTACGCAGACCTCAATCCGGGCTTCATTGCTGATGCTGTCCTGTACGCCATCGATCAGCCCTGGGGCGTTTCGATCGGGGACATTACAGTACGCGCTGCTGGTGATTACTACGTATTGTGAGCATCAGAAATCGATCGATCAGTTTCTGATGCGGTTCATTTGGTGTGCGGTATGCTGAAAGAAATATAGGGAGTTGTTGTCATGATTGTAGGTGGATGCAACTGCGGAGCGATCCGATACCGTATCGAAGGAACACCTCTGGCCGTCGCCGCGTGCCATTGCGTACGCTGCCGGCGTCAGTCTGGAAGCGCTTTCTCGGTCAACTTGGTCGTTCCCGAAGCCTCTATGACCGTGAGCGGGCAGCTAAGCTCTTTCAAGGATGAAGATACGACGAGCGGCGAACCGGTGCACCGCGAATTCTGCGGAACCTGTGGCTCGCCGATCAGGTCTCTGCTCAACTCACCTGCCGGAATTGTCGCGGTCAAGGCCGGCACGCTGGATGATCCCGGCAGCTTTGCGCCTCAGCTGCATGTCTTTACGCGGTCCAAGGTGGCCTGGCTGGAACTGCCGGCGAGCGTTCCTCAGTTTGAGACAAATCCTGAATAGCCTGAAGTGGTGGTTGCAGGATGTAACCAATCTAGTGCAAGCTCCGGAAGTTCAGCGTCTGACTTTTTCTCATTGGATGCCTCCCGACTTGAGAACGAGATCCGGGTTCGATCTCTATCGTCTGCCAGGACGAGGTGCCGGATAGTCTGTACGATGTAATTATTCCTTCCTGCACTTCGTTGCCTTCGCGGCGGTGCGGATCATGCAGGAAAGATGAAAAGCGGCGACAGGCCAAAGCCATCGCTAGGTTAAGGAATAACATACGATGGCTTACAGAGACTATGAGCAGGCGTTGGCCATCGGCGAACGGGTCGAACGGTTCGTCCGTGATGTGGTGGCGCCGTAACCTGATCAAATCCCGCCTCAAGCAGGATGCCTGCCTTGAGACCATCCGGTAACGGATGAACCGGATCATATTGCAGCCGGATTCCGGCGCCCCTGTAATAGCGCGTGTCGTCAAAGTCAGTG
>Ga0116152_10000574_pt1 | contig 29849 bp, 22 predicted proteins | sample AD_UKC119_MetaG_FD_89894 | JGI IMG/M metagenome (GOLD analysis project Ga0116152, IMG submission 89894) | Active sludge microbial communities of municipal wastewater-treating anaerobic digesters from Hong Kong - AD_UKC119_MetaG | ecosystem: Engineered > Bioreactor > Anaerobic > Digestate... | reverse complement strand
TGATCCAAATTCTCAAACTGTGTGAATTTAAATGTCGCATCTGGATTAATCACCATTGTGAACACTGTCAATGCACCCGCTTTACCCGTATAGGTATTGGTATTAGCATCGAAAGTTACTGTGACAGCAACACCATTATGGCTCAGCGCACCTGCGGTTAAGTTACCACCAGATGAGAAACCACCATTTCCTGTCGTTTCTCCTGGTGCGTCGCCGTTATAGTTTACATTAATCACGCCTGTGATCATATCTGGGCCTATTGCCAGATTTGTATCATCAGTTTGGCCCATGCCACCAATATCAGTTGGCACAGTGTGATCCGTCACGCAAAGCGTTAATGTTGCTGTATCAGTATCACCGTCATAATCACGAAGAGTATAAGTGAATACATCTTGAGAATCTGCATTCACTGCCTTCGCGGTATAGCTGTATGATCCATCAGCCTTGATCTTCAATGTTCCATAAGTTCCATTGATTGTTGCAAAGCCTGTCGCAGGAACATCAACTGTTGTTCCATTGAAAGAAATTTTAGTCACTGTTCCTGGATCATCTGTACCCACATCATCATTATTCATGACATTGCCAGTGATTGTTCCTTCTTCACCAACTGTCCCTTTGTCATTTTTGGCAACAGGACCATCATCATGAACATCAAGAATAATCGTCGCTGTATCAGTGTCGCCATCGCAATCTGTGATTGTCACACCAAATTTTAACCAGACCACATCATTTGGATCTGTCGCATCTGGATGATCAATTTGATCAAAAAGTTTGAATGTATAATCTCCAGTCAAAGGATTAATCGTCAATGTGAAAATTGTACGGCCACCAGCAACACCTGTATAGCTGTTCGCTGTATTTGTTACAGTGATGGCATCACCATGTGATGTCAGCGCTACATTTGGTCCGCCCATCAAGAATTTCGCACCAAACGTACCATTTGATGTGATTGTTCCTGGACCATCTTCACCAAAATCATGCGGAACAGTGTCAGAGACAACCGCAGGATTCACGCCATTGATATCACCTTCATAAACGCGTTTAGAGATATCACCAATGTCTGGACCATCGTCAAGAACGCGGATCATAACTGTCGTGCTAGCAGAATCTCCGTCTTTATCTGTGGCTGTTACACCAAAGCTCAACATAATTGCGTCGTTGTGATCTGTCGTGTCTGGATGACTTAGAGGCTCAAACTGTGTGAATGTGTAAGTTCCATCATCAAGAACAGTCAAGGTAAACACGGTTACACCGTTCGCCACGCCTGTATAAGTATCACCAGACAAGGTCACCGTTACAGGATTACCGCAAGAGCTTAAATTATTCACAGAAGCCGTGAATGTTCCATTCGGGTTAATCGCCCCAGGACCATCACCAAAATAATTTGCAGAAATTGTTCCACCCACAACATTAGGACCATTATCAAGGTTTGTATCATCAACTTCCTTGATTTCAGGTTTAACAATAACAGGAACATCATTTATTGGGTTAACTTTAAAGCTGATTTCCGCAGTATCACGATCACCATCAAAATCTTCCAGAACGTAAGTAAATGTGTCTGTTCCCTCTGGATTATTGTCATTGGCTTTATAGCTATACGCCCCAGTTGAATCGATTGTCAGAACACCATATTGACCAATAACATTAACAGTTCCTACAGCAGGAACAGCCGTTGTTGTGCCATTAAATACAACCGCAACAACATTATTGGGAAGGTCTTCTGAAAGCTCATCATTATTTGTAACATTTCCTGTCACAGTTTGGCTTTCATCAACCGCTGTTGTGCCATCATCATAGGCAACAGGTGCATCGTCATACACAAGAACAGTAAATGTGCCATCGGCAGTATCACCATCCGCATCTGTCGCTGTAATACCAAATTCCAATGTAATAACATCGTTTGGATCTGTACCGTCAGCATGGTCGATATGTTCAAACAATTGGAACGTATATGTTCCATCATTGTTTAAAAGGACAGTAAAGACCGTCACGCCGCCTGCAACACCAGTGTAAGAATTTCCGCCTGTCACACTAACAACCACAGGAACACCGCCAGATGTTAGGGCACCGCCCAACAATGATCCACCTGCAACAAAGTTACCATTTGGTGTTACCGATCCCGCGCCATCAAGACCAAAATCAACATTCATATCACCATTAAAGATCATCGGACCTGGCGTTAGATTTGTCTCATCAACGGCGATTAATTCAGAAACAGCAACAGGCTGACCATCTGGCGTTACACGGATAGAAAGCGTTGCTGTATCGGTATCACCATCAAAGTCAGTCAATGTATAAGTAAATACATCAGTACCGTCAGGATCATTATTATCGGTAACGTAAGAATATGTTCCATCACTATTGATTGTTAAGACCCCATAATCAGCATCAATAACAGTTGGCACACCAGAAGTAACTGGATAATCAACACCATTGAAGTTCACATTTGTGACGTTATTTTCTGTGTCTTCAGATAAGTCATCATTCGCCACAACATTACCTGTGATTAACTGACCTTCTTCAGCGCCATTAATGTCATCATTGGCAACAGGGCCATCATCCGCCACATTGATCGTGATAGTACCCGTATCCGTTGTGCCGTCTAACGCCACAATCTGGATACCAAAATCAATAGAAATTACATCATTATGATCTGTTACATCTGGATGATCCAAAGGTTCAAATTGCGTGTATGTATATTGGCCTGTCGCAGAATTAATGGTCAGTGTGAAAACTGTTACACCGCCTGCTGTTCCTGTGTAACCATTGGCTGTTTGTGCAATAATAACAGGAACACCGTTAGACAATAATGGGGTGGAAGACCCTGTTGTTCCATCAGGAGAAATTGCAGAGGTTCCCGCACCAGAATTGTAAACAACTGTATCAGTGTAAACCAAAGGTCCAAGATCAAGATTCGTTTCGTCAACATCACCTGCTGAATCACCAATCGTTGGGACATCATCTTTAACGTTGATGCGAATAAAGCTTTCGGTTGCATCACCATCAAAATCTGTCGCGCCAATACCGAAATCAAGTGTTATAATATCATTTGGATCATTCGGATCAGCATGATCAAGAGGTTTGACTAACGTAAATTCATAAGACCCATCAGCGTTCACAACCATTGTGAAAACATTAGCGCCGCCCGCGGTCCCTGTGTAAGTATTAGTTACAGCATCAAAAGCAACAACCACGGGCACACCATTAGATGTAAGAGCGCCGCCCAATTGAGAGCCCCCAGAAACAAACGTCCCTGTTGCATCAAAAGAGTCTGTCGTTGCAGGACCATCATTACCAAAATTAGGGGCTGCAGAACCTGTAACCGTAATGGGGCCAAGATCTGTTTCATCAACTGTATTGAAAACTGGATCAAGTGTAGGTGCATCATCAACAACATTGATCACAATGGAACCATGTGCTGCTTCGCCTTCACTATCTACCGCATCAACACCAAATGTTAATGTGATCACATCATCTGGATTTGTTCCATCTGCATGATCCAGAACACCTGTTTGGGTGTAAGTGTAATCACCTGTGTTGGTATCAATAGTCAGCGTGAAAACTGTTGTTCCACCTGCAGCACCTGTATAGGTGTTTGTGCCTGCATCAAAAGTCACAACCACAGGCACGCCGCCAGAAGTCAAAGTACCGCCCGCCAAAGATCCGCTCGGTGTAAAACTTCCAGTCACTGCATAAGTTCCTGGTGCATCCGCACCAAAATTCGCATTCAATGTTCCTGTTTCAACAAGAGGACCACCTGTTAAATTCGTTTCATCAACGGTTTCCAAACCTGCATCTGGACGTGGCGGATGTGGAAATTCAGGCGCGTCATCTTTAACATTGATAATGATTTGACCCGCTTCTGTATCACCTTCAAAATCTGTCGCCACTGTTCCAAATGTCAGTGTAATGATATCATTTGGATCTGTATCATCGGCGTGATCCAAACTTTCAAGAAGTGTGAAAGTATACGCACCCGTTGTAGGATTAATATCCAATGTAAAGATTGTTAAACCACCTGCAGTTCCAACATATCCTGTTGCTGTTGGTGTGACTGTAATAGCTGTTCCATTATGGCTTAGAACGCCATTATCCAAAGATCCGCCTGCCACAAAAGTACCTGATGGCGCCAATGTTCCCGCGCCATCTGCACCAAAATCAAGAGAGACACTGTCGTTTACAACAATAGGGCCGCCAGAAAGATCTGTTTCATCAATGGTGTTTGAATCATCGCCCGTCACAGGACCGTCATCGAAAACCTTTACAGTGATTGTGCCTGTTTTTGTATCACCATCAAAATCAGTGATGCTCGCGCCAAAATTCAAATTCAAAACATCATCATGATCTGCATCATCGGCATGATCCAGTGGCTCTAGCTGCGTATAAGTGTAATCCCCTGTCGCAGAATCAATGACAAGCGTGAAAACTGTTGTTCCACCTGCTGTTCCTGTATAGGTGTTTATGCCTGCATCAAAAGTTACAACCACAGGAACACCGCCAGATGTTAATGCCCCGTTATCAACAGAACCTGTTGCATTAAACGTATTTGTACCTGCATAAACGGCAGGAACGTCCTGACCAGCATCCGCAATGAAAGTGCCATTAACAACCAATGGACCGCCAGAGAGATTGGTTTCATCAACTACGCTATCAATTTGTGAATAGACGATAGGCGCATCATCAAGAACTTTAATCTGAACATTTGTATTGGTGATATCACCATCGCCATCGGAAACCGCCACACCAAAATCAAGGCAGATTGGCTCATTATCATTGGTTGTATCGGCATGATCAAACGGTTCGAATTGCGTATAGGTATAATCCCCTGTTTCAATATCGATAACCATCGTAAAGACTGTTGCTCCACCTGCTGTTCCTGTGTAGGTGTTTGTGCCTGCATCAAAAGTTACAACCACAGGAACGCCGCCAGAAGACAAAACGCCGCCTGTCAAATCACAAGACGCAGCGAATGTATCATTGCCCGCGAAACCGCCAACGCCGTCACCACCAAAATTCGCTACAATTGCTCCTGCAGCAACAAGCGGCCCACCAGAAAGATTGGTTTCATCAAGCAACGCTGAAGTTGTTGAAACAATCGGACGGGCATCCACTGGCGCCTGATTAAGAGGGATGAATTCTTGTTGAAATGTTGGTGCCGTATAGCGAAGCGCTGTTGGCCCCAAAGGTCCAATAGCTTCTGGAGAATCCAAAGGCACATCGACAGGAGACGAATTAAATCCATATCCTGAATTTCGAACTGCGCCATCACCCGCTGCAGGCTCAACCTGTTGCAAAGCTTCTGCAACAGCATCCATATCTTCACCCGCCGCAGGTTGAATTTTAGCAACTTTTTGTGCTGCTTGATCCGCTTCTTCAGCTTTGGCTTGCGCAAGATCTTCAGCTGTAGGCGCAATTTCAATAGCTGATGTTACAAGCTCATCACCATCAATAACTGTGCCATCTTTCAATGTAATTTCCGCAGGAAGTTCACCCGCCATTACTTCAGAATAATTATTGATAACAACCTGTGATCCGTCAGCAAAAGTCAGAATCATTTGACCGTCTTTAACTTCAACAGTCGCTGCATTTTTCGGATCAAAATCACAAACATATTTTTGGCCAGATTGGAGAGCGATTTCTTTTGTTTCTCCTGAACCAGGTTGAGCAATTTTAATCGCGCCCGCATTAGAAGCAGCGCCAGCTGCTGTTTCAATAGAATTAAATGACTGAGGAGAAGTCAAAGAAGTTGTCAAAATAGAAGGATCAATCAGTGTGCCATCTTCAAGGTAGAGGAGATTACCATTGTCAACAAGATCATCGAAGTTCGTCAAATTTAGTTGGCCACCGTCAATAAATGAAATAATCAATTCACCTTCTGATCCCATACGCAAACCTGCGATATCTTGAGGTCCAAAATTCAACCTCGCCGAAACATCTGATGGTATTTCATGGCTTATAATTGCGCCTGCTTCGGGTTGGGATAAGATGATATTATTACAAGTCATTGGATATTCTCCTCTAATTTCCAATCTATAAATAAGGATGCTTTTTAAATGGACATCCCGCAGTAGAGATAACACTGTTACACGTATAAATGTTCTAGAGCTATAATGAGCTTTTCCCCTCACACATTTCCAGAAGTGAAGCATTATTAACCAATTATTAATATTATGTCAATAATTATGTTAAACTATTTTTCGTAAACGCTCATTTCTAACAAATTCCCTAGATTTTCGCAATGAATTAATTCCGCGTTGAATGAGAGAAACCTTATACAACTCATAAATTCTTCAGCTTTGTCATGAATACAACAGCACGATCTCTGACCCTCCTTTGTTTTATCTTTTATAACGCGATAGCCCAGTGTAGCAAATAACGGTTTTCGAACGCTAATTTGATAAATATTATTTAATTTCAATAAGTTAACCAGAGATACACAGCTTTACTCTATTAAGGTAAAGCAATATATTTAAAAAAAGCTTACAACGGGGCTGGCTTTAAAAAATAAAGTTTAAAACAGCAAAAATTTTGAATTTCGAGCTTGATCGCGCCGTTCAAATGAGTATTGTCCTGGCTTATTGGGTATCGAGATAGCAAAAGTCGATTCTACTAAAGCCAAATTTTTAAGAATTATAAAAAATAAAAGCCTTAAAAATTCATGGCCAAACAAAAAATTCCAATTTTTTTAAAATTATTTTCAAGGGAAATCCTTGTGGATTTTTCTGTGATTAAATTGATTTTTTCAAGCTTTTTGAGGACTCTAATATTGTAATATAATTTCAATACTTATGCCAATAGTGTAATTTTTATTCAAAAAAATGCAAAAAAGACTCGACAGGCCCATTTTTTCGGGGCAATCTGTCCTTATCGCCAAGACATTACTTTCTACTAAAAAAGAAAGCATCGATGAGATGGTCTTGGAAGAGAGAATACCTTGGTCGGTATTCTGGGTTAGAAAAGCGAATATTAATCTTCGGATTTTTATTAAATGCGTCGAAGCTCAAGGGGATAACGAGTAGAAACCTCTTACGAAACCAAAGGTCTCTGTTATGCGAAGCATAATGGATGTACTGGAAAGTCACCCGTGTAAGCGGATATGACGAAAATAAGGCCCGTGGTTGTACACGTTAAAATATGAAGGTTTTGTAAGGAAAAAGGGATCTATGATGACTTAGTCTCTGAAATATTGGTTTTTGAAACGTAACTCATGAAAAAACCAATGCGTGGATAGACCAACCACGATAAATAAGGCAGATATGGGTTATCTGCAAGGCACTGGAAAACAAGTGGTGTACATCATTTTGATTTTCCAGCGACCTGGATCAAATTGCCCCCTTTGCGAAATATAATTTGGTTAAGCCTATTGTGTTTCGGAGGAGCAAATATCCCAAAAAAGGCCCTAGTGCTGTTTCGTGGATCGTGCCTTGCGTATGTTTCTACAAAACATGAAGCACTAGGGTTCTTTTATGGGTTAATTCTTAAGAAATCGTCGCCCGTCAAAAAAATATTAAGTCAAAATAAAAAACGGAGCCCCAAAGCCCCGTTTTTGTTATTGTGTCGCCATATCTTTTTAAAAACTAAGTTTCTTGGCCAGTGTAACTTGATCCAGCCCCTGGATTTTCTTCAATACATCCTCTGGCACATCACTATCCAGAGAAACCAAACAAATCGCAGAATCTCCCTGTGGTGTCCGCCCTAAATGGAAATTCGCGATATTCTGGCCCGCATCGCCTAATATCGTCCCAACATTCCCAATCAGGCCTGGTTTGTCATCATTACGGATAAATAACATATGTTCAGTTAGACCCGCCTCAATACGTACCCCTTCGATATCAACAATACGCGGTTCTTTTCCTGTAAAGAGTGTCCCCGAGACATTTCTCGTGCGTTGTTCGGTAACAACTTTTACGGTGATCACACTGCGCCAATCTGCTGAAGATCCGCTATGGGTTTCAGAAAATTTGATTCCGCGGCTATCAGCAATACTCATGGCGTTCACCATATTCACCGTATCCAATTGCGTTGCCAAAAGGGTGGCGAGCAGCATCGAAGTAATAGGTTTAGTGTTAATTTCTGCCACTGTTCCCTGATATTCAATATTCACTTCCTTGATCGCGCTATCGGTAATTTGGCCTGCAAAACTGCCTAGCTGTTCTGCCAACCTCATATAAGGTTTTAACCGCGGCGCGTCTTCAGCCGAAATGGACGGCATATTAAGTGCATTTGTCACAGCCCCATTCACTAGATAATCAGCCATTTGTTCCGCCACCTGAATGGCAACATTGACTTGCGCTTCCGTAGTGGCAGCTCCTAAATGCGGTGTACAAACTAAATTTTCATGGCCAAAAAGAATATTTTCTTTTGCAGGTTCCACTTCAAAAACATCCAGCGCCGCACCCGCAACTTTTCCGCTGTCCAGTGCGTCTTTCAAGTCTGCTTCCACAACAATTCCGCCACGGGCACAATTGATGATACGTACACCATCTTTCATCTTGGCAATAGAATCCTTGTTGATAAGCCCCGCCGTTTTCTCATTTTTAGGAACATGGATTGTGATAAAATCAGCGCGAGCAAACAGATCATCAAGTTCGACCTTTTCAACACCTAATTCGACGGCACGCTCTTCGGTCAAATAAGGATCAAACGCAATCACATTCATTTTAAGGCCAACAGCACGATCGGCGACGATGCCGCCAATATTTCCGCAGCCAATAACGCCGAGAGTCTTTGAAAATAACTCCGCCCCCATAAACTTATTCTTTTCCCATTTTCCTGCATGGGTTGATTGGTTGGCCTGTGGGATTTGACGCGCCAAAGCAAACATCATGGCAATCGCATGTTCTGCCGTGGTGATCGAATTTCCAAAGGGTGTATTCATCACAATAACCCCTGAATTGGTTGCCGCCTTTACATCAACATTATCAACACCAATCCCTGCGCGCCCTACAACTTTTAAGTTTTTTGCAGCGGCCAGAACTTCGGGGGTCACTGTCGTACTTGAACGAATAGCCAGACCATCATATTGCGGAATTTCGGCGACAAGCTCTTCAGGGTTCATGCCGAATTTTTCGACAATATCGCAGCCTTTTTTAATAAAAATTTCTGCGGCTAAGGGGTGCATTTTGTCCGAAATCAGGACGAGAGGTTTTTTGTGGGTGTTTTTTGACATTTCTAACTCCTAGTTTTGTCTTGTTTAGGAAAAACAGACCTTCTTCATATCACTTCCAATAAACAAAGCAAGGAACTAATGTGGTATTAAAGCTGTTTACATTGAAATAATCTGGACGCATTACATGGAAAATGATCAAATAATAACCAACGGTCTCAGTTTAGCGATGGAACGCGTCAATGAATGGGGCGCAGAATTCATGTCATTAGTGCCTAATATAATTGCAGGCTTAGTTTTATTCATCTTATTTTTGATTATTGCCTTTGGCGCACGGTTTAGCACCCGCAAGTATTTCTTTCGTCGGGAACGTATAGATTTAGGCCGTATTTTATCTTCGATTAGTTTCTGGTCATTTACCCTCTTTGGCATCGTCATCGCTCTAACAATCATTATGCCCTCTCTTAAACCTGGCAATCTTGTTGCGAGCATGGGAATAGGATCATTAGCTATTGGCTTTGTGTTCAAAGATATTCTACAAAACTGGCTTTCGGGGCTGCTTATTCTGCTTCGTTTACCCTTTCGGCGTGGAGACCAAATTATCATTGGGAATGTCGAAGGAACTGTAATGCGTATTGACCCACGTGCAACAATTCTGCGCACTTATGACGGACGAGATATTATTGTTCCCAATATTACAGTTTATTCGTCTAACGTCACCATTAACACTAGCCAACCCCAACGTAGGGTAGAATTAGATTTAACGGTGGGTTATAATTATGACATACGCGTTATTACGCGAATTATAAAAAATTCTTTAGAACAGGTGGATGAAATTTTAAAAGATCCCGCACCTCAGATTCTGTGTTGGAATTTAGGGTCAACGTCTCTTGGTATTAAGTTAAGGTGGTGGATTGATTCTGAGCGTTCAGAAGAAGTTGTTTCCCGTGCCCGTGCCGTTCAGGCCATTAAGGAGGCTTTTGATGCTAATAATATTGACCCAACTGACCCACAGTTGATTTACTACCACGAGGCCAAAGATGGCGAGGAAATTTTAGGTGAAAATAAAAGTAGTGATAGCAAAAATACAAATCCTAGGGCAACAGAACACAATGTTACCGCAGGTCCTAAACCGCCAGAATTTGAAACTTCATACAATGATCCAGAGGCAGATCAACCCAAACAAGACAGCAAATCTGAAACAATGCTGACAAATTAAAAATATGAAACAAGACGTTTTTGTTGAACTGCCGTGGGCATTAGAACGGTCCCACCCACCATTCGAAGGCAATGATATTAAATCACCCGAAAGCCTGTATCGCTATATTTACAAAAAACACACAAAACGCGGTGATAAAGTTTTTGATCCCTTTGTCGGGCTCGGCACATCAATGTTTGTCGCTGAAGAAATGGGAAGAATTCCTTTTGGTATAGAAATAGAAAAACAAAAATTTGAATGGGTGGCAGGACAGCTAGAGAACTGGACTCACATAATAGATGATGATGCCTACAACATCCCTCAATATAACCTTCCTAAAATGGATATTATTGCGACTTGCCCGCCTTTCATGGAATCGCACACGAAATGGAACCCTCTTTATAGCGGAAACCCCAAATATGATGGATATGATCAATATTTAAAGCGAATGGGCCTTATTTTTAAACGGTTACACCCTCTCATGAAAAAACAAACGCCGCTTGTCGTTCAGCTTGACAATATTCACAGTAAAAGTGGTTTCACACCACTCATTCACGATGTCGCACATGTTTTATCGAAAAACTTCGTTCAACTTTCAGAAACCAACGTGACGTGGAATAATCCAAAACCAGATTACCCCTTCACGACCTTGCTGATTTTCAGAAAAAAACTTTAGGCTGCTTTCTGCTGTTCTTGGGATTTTGAAGCGTTATAAGCCCAATCCAGCCAAGGCATTAGTTTTTCAGTATCGCTTGGCTCGACTGTTGCCCCGCCCCAAATGCGTATCCCTGCAGGCGCCGCACGGTAAGATGCAATATCATAAGCAGCTCCCTCGGCCTCTAACATCTTAACCATAGTTTTCACAAAAGCTTGGCGATCATCTTCTGATTTTTGCTCAAACCATGGGTCGGTAATTTTCAAACAAATTGATGTTGTTGAGATAGTTTCTTCCTGTTCAGCCAAAAATTCGACCCAGTCTGTTTTTTGAACCCAATTCGCAACGGCTTTTAAATTATCATTGCTACGCTGAATAGTTGCCTTTAACCCACCGATGGATTTGACCCATGCCAAAGCATCCAGACAATCTTCTGCCGCCATCATTGATGGCGTATTTAATGTCTCGCCCTGAAACGCCCCATCAATTAATTTTCCTTTGTTCATGAGACGGAAAATTTTTGGTAAAGGGCGATCTGGCGTAAAATTCTGCAAGCGTTCTAATGCTCTGGGAGACAGTACCAACATACCATGCGCAGCTTCAGACCCTAAGACTTTCTGCCAGCTCCACGTCACAACATCCAGTTTGTCCCACGGCAAATCATAGGCAAAAACCGCCGACGTGGCATCGCATATTGTTAAACCCTGACGATCAGACTTAATCCAATCTGCGTTGGGCACACGCACACCAGATGTTGTGCCATTCCATGTGAAAACAACATCACGGTCTGTATCTACTTTTGACAGATCAGGAAGCTTCCCATAGTCAGCCTTGATAACATTCACGTCTTTTAATTTTAGTTGGTCAGTAACATCTTTACACCAATCAAGACCAAAACTTTCCCACCCCAACATATCAACGCCGCGTGCGCCCAATAAATTCCATAGCGCCATTTCAACCGCGCCCGTATCACTGGCAGGCACAATCGCGCAGCGATAGCCTTCAGGAATACCTAGAATTTCAACATGTTGATCTATAACTGCCTTCAACTTGGCCTTACCGCCCCCTGCACGGTGCGAACGCCCCAACCAAGCATCTTTAACCGCTTCCACGCTCCATCCAGGGCGCTTGGCACAAGGACCAGAAGAAAATTTTGGATTATTGGGTTTTATGGAAGGTTTTTGCATGAAAATTCTTTCTCTTAAAAGTTAGGGCAAAAAATATTAATCACTCCATCAGATAAAAAATTCTGGTAACGCTGTCCAGTCTTAAGTTAAAAAGGGTCATGGCTGAAACACTAACGAAATTATCCGTCAATTTAAATAAACTCGCTTTGTTACGGAATCAGCGCGATGTTGGCTACCCTAGCATTATAGATCATGCCAAAATTATTCTGGAGGCAGGGGCCCACGGCCTTACTGTTCACCCTCGCCCTGACGAGCGGCACATCCGCCATAGTGATATCCCTGAAATTTCTGCTTTTTTAGCAGATTGGAGTGATCAGTCAGTAGAATTTAATATTGAGGGTTATCCTAGCGATAATTTCATAGAGCTTGTGCTTGCCCATTCTTGCCATCAAGTGACTTTGGTGCCCGATGATCCTGATCAAAGAACATCGGATCATGGCTGGGACGTTAAAACACATTTTGAGCAACTAAAAAACGTGATAAAAAAACTTAAGGATCACAATAAACGTGTTTCCGTTTTTATTGATCCTGTCCCTGAATTAATAAGCCGCGTAGCCGAAACAGGAGCGGACCGTGTTGAGCTTTACACGGGCCCTTATGCAGAAAATGAGGTATCAGTTGAAACCTACGCCCAAAGCGCGATAGAAGCAAAAAAAGCAGGGTTGGGAGTAAACGCAGGACATGATTTAAGCCTTGAAAACTTAGCAAGATTTATCTTTAAAATACCTAATTGCGCAGAAGTTTCTATTGGTCATGCGATCACTGCCGACGCCCTGAAAATGGGATGGAATGGGGCGGTTACCGCCTATCTCACCGCCTTGGAATATGGTCACAAAATGGCGGCGTCCAAAACAGCAAAGGCTCTTTAACCATGGATTTTATGCTGACCCTTATTGCGTCCTCCATTCCTCTGTCGGCGGGTCATGTGGCCCAGACAGGGAAATTTATGGAAGACCAGGGCGTCATGATGACAGGCAATCCCTACTGGCTAGCCAATCATAAAGCCGTCGATATTCCACTGGCCCAGTCTTTGACGCTCGAACAGATGAAAAGCCTGCGCGCGCTTTTAGATGAACATAAAATAGATTCTCTTTGTACGCGTACAGACGGCCGGCGCAAAAAACTTTTAATGGCGGATATGGATTCCACCATCGTGACAAGTGAAACATTAGATGAATTAGCCGCAGAAGCAGGAATCAAAGACAAAATTGCGGCTATCACAGAACGCGCCATGCGGGGAGAGCTAGATTTTCATGAAGCTTTGAAAAAACGTATCAGCCTGCTTAAAGGGCTATCAGCAGAGTGTCTTCAAAAAACCCTGGAACAGACGGAGATTTCATCAGGCGCTGCAGAGCTTGTTGCAACAATGCGCCAAAATGGCGGGTTTTGCGCCCTTGTATCTGGCGGCTTCACCTATTTCACCGCAGCCATTGCCGCACAGCTTGGCTTTACGGCTCATCACGGCAATGTTCTTAATATTGAAAATGGCGTCCTTGCAGGAGACGTACAGGAACCAATACTCGATAAAAACTCAAAACTCAGCTTTTTAAAACTTTATTGCGAAGAGCTTGATATTGCTCTTGAAGATACAGTGGCTATCGGAGACGGCGCGAACGACCTTCCAATGTTAAGCGCCGCAGGGCTAGGCATGGGCTACCATCCGAAGCCTTTACTTGAAGAAACCCTTCTCAATTGCATTCGCCACACAGATTTAACATCGGTTTTATACGCCCAAGGTTATAAAGACGAAGAAATTGCCAAATAACGGCTTTTCTTTGCGAATTTTTAACCAATTCAATACAATATAGGGGTGTTAAAAATTCTTTTAGCGCCATCAAGCAGGTATAAAAATGTCAAAAGATTATAATTTCAAGATCTCGCAAGAAGAGCTAGACGAGCTTCTTAAAAAATATACGCGTAATTATACTGAACTCGCCAAAGACGGGCGCTTCGATAAAATTGTCGGGCGCGATGCCGAAATTGATCAGGTCATGCTCATTCTGCTTCAGCGAAACCGTAAAAATGCCTGTATGCTTGCGCCAGCAGGGGTGGGTAAAACCGCCCTTGTTGCAGGTTTAGCGCAGGCGATTGTTAAAGATCGCGTGCCTGATTATCTAAAAAACGCACAAGTCATTGAATTGGATATGCCTGCCATGGCCGCAGGAACAAACAGCCCTGGTGAATTTCAAGAGCGTTTTATTCCAATTTGCCGTGGGCTAGCCGAACGGTATCATCATTCTGAATTTCCACGCTACATCATGTTTATTGATGAAATTCACACCATTATGCCAACCGCCAAAGGATCAGCCTATGCAGGATTATCTGAGGTAATGAAACCCTACATGACCGTTGGTGACCTTCATATTTTGGGAGCGACCACATTAGACGAATTTAGAACTTATGTGGCGATTGACCCCGCACTTGATCGACGCTTTCAAAAAGTGCATCTCAGCATGCCAACCGCCGCAGAAACATTGCAAATTCTTAAAGGAATCAAAGACGCTTATGAGAAACATCACAAACTCTCCATTTCTGATGAATGTATGGAAATGGTTGTGAAGTTAACGGAAGAACATATGCGCAAAAGATCACAGCCCGATAAATCCATTATCACCATGGATGCAGCCTGTGGTTGGCACAACATGTTTCGCAGTGAAAGTCGCGAACTGTCAATGGAGGCCATCTACATGATGGTGGCAAAAGAAACAGGGATTAATGCCGCCGCCCTAACTGATACAAAAATTTCCAAAGGCGAAGTCTATGATCCTACGAAAAACAAAGTCACTACGGGACAAGGAACAAAATAATTCTTAGTGAGGAGAAACTAAAACACTTCCATTAAGCTCACTAAATTTTCAGATTGAATACTCACAAACTCTGGTAACTCAACCATTGGATCATTGTGATACATGTATGCCGTTTGCATTCCCATCTTATGTGGAATAATTAAATTTCGGTCGAGGTCATCAACCATTAGCAAACGATCAGGAGGCAATCTTAAAATCTCGGCCGCGCGGATAAAACCCTTATCACTGCGTGCTTTTGGTTCATAATTTACATCCTCCATTGGAATAATTTCGTGGTATTTAAAAACATCGTCCAGATTTAAATATTTTAAAACTCTTTGCGCCCAACACCGCGAAGCATTGGTAACAATCGCCTGACGCCCTTTAAATTTATCCAAAGCCTGCGCGGTTTTTTCGATTGGTTGAATAACTGTTTCATCAATATTTTGGTGAAACGGAACATGTAAATCCTGATAACTCAGACCGTGATCTGTAATATAGATATGCATGGAATATCCGTATTCTGCCTCAGATTTTTCGGCAATTTTAACAGTTTCTTCATAGGTAAAATTAAGACCTAAATCCTGCGCTGCCTTTGCGGCGGCCACATTACAACTTTTTATGAATTTATCAGTAAAACGGTAGAGGGTATTGTCCAAATCCCAAATAACACCCTCTATCGTATCAATATTTAGACCCATCAATCCTCTAAAGTGAATTGAACGGTTGAGACCACGCGTACAATTTTATCTTTTTGCTGCGCCTCTGGAACAGTATAAGTTTCATCCCGTGGTAAAATTTGAAAAATACCCTGCGATGCATACTTAATCGCGCCAACCTTTTGACCAGAATTATTGGCGAATTCTTTTGCGGCTTCTTTTGCATTTTTCGTCGCTTCAGCAATCATTTCCGGTTTAACATCGTTCAGTTTTGTATAAAGGTAAGTTGGCGCTGTCGATCCTCCTTGAGAGAAAACAACGCCTTGACGGATAAGATCACCGAGCTTCTTCGCAGCCTTTGATACAGCTTCTATATCGTTTGTTTTTACAAGATAGGTCTGCGTTAAAATATAACGATTATCACTTACGTTACTTTGTCTATAAGACTGCGCCATCAAATCTTGAACTTGGACTTGTTGTAATTCAACTTCTTCCTCTTTAATTCCATTCGCAGATAAGAATGATAAAATTAATTTACCGCGCATATCCATGAGATCTTGCAACGGCATCAAATCATTGCCTGTTTCAGTGTAAGAAAGTGGCCAAATTACTAAGTCTGCGCTCACTTCACGCTCAGCCAGACCTTTCATGGTTACACTGCGGTCGAAACTTCGAAATTGTTTGAGTCCCTGGCTAATTTGGCTCCCCGCAAAGAAAATAGCCGCACCTAAAATCACGATTGAAATAATTAAACCCAAAGGTTGACAGTTTTTATCCATGATATCCTCCTGATGTTACGTCGCCATTATAACAATCAATATGGCTGAATCATGACGTTTTTATTTTTCAGCACGATAAACTTTAAATCCCTGTTCTTCGGTTAATTTTTCAACTTTTTCAAACAAGTGATTGAGTGTTTTTTCATACGGCAGATGAGCATTAGCCACCATATAAAGAACGCCTTTTTTCTTTAGAGCCTGTGCAGCATTTTCAATAAATTTTTGCCCTATATCGGAATCTGCTTTTTTACCTGCATGAAACGGAGGATTCATAATAACAAAATCTAGCGGCGCTTTAATATTTATTTTCTGCGTTAAATCGCACCATTGAAATTCAATATTTGAAAAATTTTTTAAATTTTCTTGGGCACATAAAAGAGCATTATAATCCGCTTCAGCAGCGATAAAATGGTTGATTTGAAGATGTTTTTGCAAGACAAAATTACTTAAAAACCCATATCCACAGCCAAAATCAGCACCATTTCCTGATAATTTTTCTGAAACAAAGCGCGCCAGTAATTTTGAGCCTTGATCAACTTTATCCCATCCAAAAATCCCAGGCTGGGTTGTAAAGTTTTGACCTTCAATAGATATGATTTGCCGCGCCCCATCGATAATTTTTTGATCAATAATCTCTTGATTTACATTTTTACGATGAGCCCACGCAATACGGCATTTTGACTTTGAAAGATTATATGTTTTCAAACCAAATTCCTGCATCCATTTTTCTATTCTTTTTCCTCCTGCATCATTGGCCGCAACGACAATCATTAAACCATCTTCTTCTAAATGATTTAAACTTTGCGCAATTTGGTAAAAACAGGCCTCTTTTTGTTTGGCCAAAACACACAACACATTTTGATACAAAGATCCTTGTTTAATGTCAGGCGTTGGCTGGAATTGCTGCCATCCTGCAATATCGGGGGAAAAACTCTGGACGACCTCTAAAATACCCATTCTTTGGCTATTTGGCCAATAAAGCGCATTATGAATAAGCGTTTTTTGCTGTGGATCTGGCCACGGCAATATCCCTGCTTCAAAGGGATAAGTTAATAATGTCGATAAATTGTCTGCGTTATTTTTTACCATTGTCTATTTCTTAAAAAAGAAATGGCGGACAGAGCGGGATTCGAACCCGCGTAGGGTTTGACCCCTAACACGCTTTCCAAGCGTGCGCCTTCAGCCACTCGGCCACCTGTCCGTGATAAACTTCATAAATCTGAAGCTTAAACTTCGCGGAACTTACGCAATAAATGTGATTTTATCAAGGGGTGATGAACCATAATAAATTTTCATCTTTGCGGGTCGAGCCATATACTGATAGACTGCGGTAGTTATTCAGTGGAGGAAAATGTCATGCCAGGTGCCGCCAAAATGTTACTTTTTGTTCTTCTTTTGCCGTTTTTCGCGGCTTTAGGACATGACGTTTATATTAATTATTTTTCTGACGACGATAAAATCAAGGAATTTAAAAAACTACAAATTGATCCTGAGGATTTTAAAATTAGCGACTTAGGATGGGTTTGGCAGCATTACAGTCCTGATACACTCGAAACCGCCAAAGACACAGTCGGCGCGGACGAATGGAAGGAAAAATATGACCCCATTCTTCAAAAACCAACCATGGTTGTCGGTCTTGTGCCTGCAGCAATCGGCGCAGGTTATCTATTAATTGCCTTTGTCCTAGGTATTTGGCCTTTTATCCGCTTTGCCAAACAACGCCAAGAGGATAGTGCCAATTATGGTGTTTACAAAAAGGCCAAAACCAACGCTATGAAATTCACCAAAAAATAATACTCTCGACTACTGATTTGAAAGCTCGGCCAACACATGGCCAATAACCGCCAATTGATCTGGCGCAGAAAGGCGGTGATCTGCCTCAGCAAGATAGGTTATTTTAACATCTGGAGTTGAAAGAACTTTCTTAATCCGTTCTGCCGTTTGCCATGGAACATCATCATCTTTACGCCCCTGTATTAAACGTACAGGCACACGAATATCCAATTCTTTATCAAGCATAATATTACGACGCCCGTCCTCGATAAGCTTTCGCGTGATAACATAGGGGGTATCGTCATACGCGTTAGGAAGCTCAAAATATCCTTGGGTTTTCATCATATTTTGCTGATTTTCTGACATTTCAGCCTCAATCCAACTTGTAAAGTCAGGCGCGGCGGCAAGTCCGATAATAGAACGTACAGATTGAGGTCTTTTGAGAGCGAGCAGCAACGAAATCCAGCCTCCCATTGATGACCCCACCAAAATGACAGGATCAGCCATACAATAATTGAGAATATCCATCGCATCTTGCGCCCAATCACTGATACAAGATTCTTCAAACGCGCCCTCAGATTGCCCATGGCCCCGATAATCAAAACGGAGGAAAGACTGGCCCCGTGCCTGACATTGTTCTTCCAGATACAATGCCTTTGTCCCTTGCATATCAGACCGAAAACCACCTAAAAACATAACACAAGGCAGAATATCACCACCTTGATAATGCGAATAAGCCAGATCAGGAGCGCTTTCCCGTTTTAAAAAACTCGTTTTGGGATAATTTATCATGGGGTTTTTCTCTTTTCCTTCGGTATTTAGCCATAAATATGCTAATTATTTGATCAAATTACCATAGACCCACTTTAATCAACTCAGTGAAGTTTATTCAATGTCTCAAATGACACATCATCAACAAAAAAATCTTCAGGCAGAATCCGCTCTACCGAATAGTCCCGTTATCATGCAGGTTATTCCTGAGTTAGGCCCTGGCGGCGCTGAACAGGGTTGTATTGATATTGCTGCTGAGCTTGTACGGGCAGGCGGCACAGCAATTGTTGTCTCCCATGGTGGATCACGGGTTCATGAATTGGCACGGGCAGGCGCTCAGCATATCAATTTACCCGTTCACAGCAAAAACCCTCTTATAATTTGGCGTAATATTAAAAAACTGCGTTATTTAATTGAGAAACATAATGTTGATATCGTTCACGTTCGCAGCCGGGCGCCTGCCTGGTCTGCCTATTATGCTTGCGAAAAAACAAAAGCGCGCTTTATGACAACTTGTCATGCGCCATATAATATTAATGGAAAATTAAAACGGTTTTACAATTCGGCTATCGCAAAAGGTGAACGGGTGATTGCCATTTCCAACCATGTTGCAAATTATCTTTTGCAAAATTACAAAATAGATCCTCGGAATATTCGCCTTATTCATCGTGGTGTTGCCTTAGAGAAATTTCATCCAACGACTATTTCCCCTGCACAAATCATAAAGGTGTCCGCGCAGTGGCGTCTGCCAGATGGGGCAAGTGTTGTAATGCTTCCTGGTCGTATTACACGATGGAAAGGACATCATGTTCTTATCGATGCGATGGCAAAACTAAACCGTCCTGATGTTTTTTGTGTTTTTATTGGTTCTGACCAAGGTCGCACTGAATATAGAGAAGAGCTGGAAAAAGCCATTCAAGAAAAAAATTTAGGCGGACAAATCCGTATCATAGATCATTGTGATGATATGCCTGCGGCTTATATGCTTGCCACGGTTGTTGTCTCAGCTTCGACAGATCCAGAAGGATTTGGCCGCATTCCTATAGAGGCACAAGCTATGGGACGTCCTATTGTTGCAACGGATCATGGTGGCGCACAAGAAACTATCCTTCGCAATGAAACAGGTTGGCTCGTACCATCAAATAATTCAGATGAGATGGCTCAGGCGATTGAGGAGGCTTTAAACCTAACACCCGCGCAACGTTCTGTCTTAGCAACAAGAGCGATGGCGCATATTGCACATAATTTTACAAAAGAATTAATGGCAGATAAAACCTTGAATGTTTATGCCGAATTATTACAAGAAAAATACAGCATCTCTTCTTTTGGAAATTATCAAGAATCTTTAAAATCTGCCGCAGAATAATGGCAAAAATACAGGAAAAAATTCTTATTATTAAACTCAGCGCCCTGGGTGATTTTATTCAAAACCTAGGAATTATGCGGTCTATAAGACATCATCATCGCAATGCCCATATAACATTATTAACCACTGCCCCTTATAAAGATTTTGCCGAAAAATCAGGATATTTTGATGAGATATGGGTGGATCCACGCCCTAAATTCTATCAAATAAAAACATGGATTGGTTTAAAAAATAAATTAAACCATGCGCATTTTTCACGTGTTTATGATTTACAAATTAATGATCGTACTGCCCTTTATTATAGCCTTCTCAATCCAAAACCAGAATGGATTGGGGCAGTCAAAAAAGATAAACGCAATAAAACAGGGTTTGCTTTTTATCGACATAAAGAAATGGTAGAAAAAGTTGGTATAAAGAATGTAAATATTGATAGAATGGAATGGATTAATTCCGATATTTCTAGATTTGATCTAAAAAAACCGTATGCTTTAATTATTCCTGGATGCGCCCCTACACGACCAGAAAAAAGATGGCCTGCGGCGCATTTCATTGATTTATGCCACTACCTTATCAATCAGAATATTCAGCCTGTTATTATCGGCACAAATGATGAAAAAGATGTTACAGATCATATCGCCCAAAACTGTCCAGAAGCCTTAAATTTAGCAGGTAAAACCAGTCTTTTTGATATTGCCCCTTTAGCGCGTAATGCATTGATTTCTATAGGAAATGACACAGGCCCTCTGCATATTATAGGACCGACAGGATGTCCTTCGATTGTTCTATTTTCAGGAAAAAGCGACCCATCCTGTCACGCCCCATTAGGGGACAAAATTATAACTCTTCAAAAAGATAATATCGCAGATATTCTGCCGCAAGACGTCATCGATAAAATTAATCTGTAAGAGCTTTCTTTGAAGGCGCTTTTGTGAGTATTTTTTGAGCAAAGGCATCAGGCCATGTTCCAATAAACCAGGTAATAAAATGCATCGGCCAGGGAAAACATATACGCCCTTTATTTTTTTCAAGGCCTGTTGCAATAATTTTAGCAGCGCGATCCGCTTCCATTTTAAAAGGCATTGGAAAATCATTACTATCTGTCATGCGTGACGTTACAAAACCAGGACATACTACATTTATTTTAATATTTGTATGTTTGAGAGCACCGCGGAGCGCCTCCCCATAAAAACGTACCGCCCCCTTAGAGGCACTATAGGCAGGTGAACTCGGCCACCCCCGAAACCCTGCAAGAGAGCTAATAATTGCGATTTGTCCGCCGTTTTTCTGGCCCTTCATAACCGATAGGGCAGGTTCTACCGTGTTAAAAACGCCATGAACATTAACATTGAATATTTTGCGAGCCTCATGGATAGGCTCTCCGTCCACTCGCCCGCCTGTTCCACCAGAAATACCCGCATTGGCAATTACAAGATCTATAGGACTTTTCTGGCCTGCCGCTATCACCCACTCGGCCATTTTTTCTTGATCTGTAACGTCAACCAAAGAAGTATAAACTTCAGCACCTTTTTGACGGCAATGGCTCGCTACCTGCTCTAAGCGCTCAGCATTGCGGCCATTGATATGCAATATAATGCCAGAATGGGCATAATGATCGGCTAAGGCAGCTCCAATGCCGCTCGAAGCGCCCGTAATTAAAATATTTTTTAAAATCTTCATAATTCTCACTATAGTTTGTCGATAAAATACAAACAAGGTTTGCTTGAACGCAGACAATCATTACAATGGCTTCTATGGATATGAGTGGCCTGAAAAGACGTGGTTTAATGTATGTTTTATCTTCTCCTTCGGGGGCAGGAAAAACAACAATTACGCGTGCTTTACTAAAACAGAATGAAAAAATGATGATTTCAATCTCCGCGACGACACGTCCGCGCCGCGCAGGCGAAGTTCATGGACAGGATTATTACTTTGTTGATATTCCACAATTCAACGAAATGGTTGATAACGGCGAAATGTTAGAACATGCAAAAGTTTTCGGAAATTATTACGGAACACCACGTGCACCCGTCGAAAAAGCCATGAATGAAGGCAAAGATGTTATTTTTGATATAGATTGGCAAGGAACGCAGCAACTTCGGGAAATGGCACGCGAAGATCTGGTTACTGTTTTTATTCTTCCTCCTTCGGCACGCGAACTAGAAAACCGGCTCCGTAACCGGTCAAAAGACACTTTAGAAACTGAAGCACAAATTCGTGACAGAATGGCAAAATCAAATGATGAGATGACCCATTATTCTGAATATGATTATGTTTTGATTAATAGAGATATTGACCGTACTCTCACCCAAGCACAAATGATTTTGGATGCAGAGCGTTTAAAACGTTCCCGTCTTAAAGGTCTATCAGATTTTGTCCGTGGTTTGACAGAAGGACTATAAAAACACTTTAAATCCTTATATTTCCTTGCTTTCAACCGCTTTTGCCAAATTTATAAAATCTGAAATTTTTAAATTTTCGGCACGTAATGTCTCATCCAACCCCAAGCTTTCAAAATAATTTTTGTAATTTTTCAAAGAGCTTCTGATCATTTTGCGACGTTGACCAAATGCTTGCGCGGTTATCTGTTCAACACTCTTAAAAGATGGATTTTTTTTATCGAGCATTTTAGGTCGAAAATGAACAATACTAGAGGTCACTTTCGGCGGCGGAAGGAAAGCCGATGCGGGAACATCAAAAACCTGATGCACATCACAAAGCCATTGCACCATAACTGATAAGCGTCCATATGCTTTGTTTTCTTGTGGCGCGGTAATGCGTTCGGCCACTTCCTTTTGAAACATCAATGTCATAGAACGGTAAGAATTCTGATTATCTCTGATCTGTTGCAACCAATTCAATAATAAGGGGGTGGCGATATTATATGGAAGATTGGCAATAATAGCCCTTGGCGCTTCAGATAATGCGCGCAAATCCTGCTGTAGAGCGTCCCCTTTTATAACCTCTAAGCTGTCTTGCACTGCATCTTTCAGGCTTGATAACGCTTCTATCGCCCGCGGATCAAATTCAATCGCAATTGTCTTTTTAGGTCCTGCTTTTAAAATACTGCGCGTCAGGCCGCCAGGGCCAGGGCCAATTTCAAAAACAGTACAATCGGATATATCACCTGCAGCACGCGCAATTTTATCTGTTAGATTAAGATCCAGTAAAAAATTTTGACCAAGCTTTTTCTCGGCCCACAAATCATGATCACGGATCACATCGCGCAGGGCAGGAAGATCAGACAATTTTTCGAACAAATTATTCACTACGGCGATCGATGAAAGCCGCAGAGCGTATATCAGACAGATAACGTTGCTGCAAACGATCAAGGCGCTCTAACCCGATGGCATTTAAAACATCTTCTTCAGGGGGAAGAGTCTCTGAAGAAATTGTGCGCTTATCTAAAAGTTTAAAGATATGATATCCAGAAAGACTTCTAATTGGTGGACTAACTTGTTTCACCGCAAGGCTTTTCACAACAATATCAAGCTCTTGAGGAAGTTGACCTGCCTGCACCCATCCTAATAATCCCCCCTGGCGTGCGCTCGAATCTTTTGAAAATTGTGCCGCAACGACACTAAACTGGACACGATCTGAACGAATCTCAGAAATAAGTTTTTCAGCAAGCTTTTCCGTTTCTTTTTCTTGAGAAGTTTCTGTCACGGGCAAGAAAATTTGTGCAACTTGATATTCTTCTTTTCCAACATTTTCTTTAATACGGTCCATTCGAGCCTTCACATCGTTTTCAGTAACATCAATCTGTGGTCTTAAAACTTTTGTAACAACATTTCGCCAAGCAGTCTGCGCTTTTATTTTTTGCAATATCGTTGATTTAGGAATGCCTTGTTGGCTCAAAACCAATTCAAATTGTTCTGCTGTCATACTGTTTTGTTTGGCCATTCCTTCAAAACCTTCGGCAATATCTTCTTCTGTAACGGCAAGTTGTTGACGCTCTGCCTCTTGAATTTGAAGCTGCTCTTCAATCAAACTGTTGAGAGCTTGAGGATACGCTTCTGCGCGGTTTTCCTTATTATTCGTTACCCCAGAAGAGGCAAAAATAAGCTTCATGCGGTCCAAAACATCTGAATCAGAAATTGCATCTTTATTCACTGTCGCAGCAATAGCAAAACTATCTGCTGCCCTTGCAGAAAATGGCAAAGACAGTGCAATAAACGTCAAAATCAAGGGAAATAGTTTTTTTGTTCTCATCGAATAAACCTATCTGATAATTTTGTTAATATTATGCGCATTTCTTGTCAGCAAAGCGTCCCCCGCGTCGATAACACGACAGATATTGTGGGATAATACTGCTCATCGCTGTCGGATAAATACCCAAATCCAATAAAGTTTGGGCGTTTTCATCAATAATGCTATCGGTCTTTAAAGATCGCACTTGATCCATCGTTAAAAGGGGTTTAGGCATCAACCCCATAAAAAATCCCTGAATTTTTGCTTCGACCCAAGATAATTTTAAAAACTTTTTTTCGCGTCTAGTTTGCTCTAGCACTCTATCATAAATCTCTTTGAAAGAAACAACTTCAGGCCCGCCAAGTTCATACGTCTGCCCTGAAAATTGTTTTGTTTTGTCGCTTATAATTTTGACCATTGCCGTAGCAACATCCCCAACATAAACAGGTTGAAACTTTGTTTTACCGTTGTTAATCAAAGGTAGAACAGGCGAAAGTGTAGAAAGCCTTGCTAGCATATTAAAAAAATTATCGCCTGCCCCAAAAATCACACTCGGTCTTAAGATCGTAGCATCAGGAAATATCTTTTTAACGGCTTCCTCGCCTTTTAATTTTGATTTTGCGTATTTTGATTTTGCTTTTTCAATTCCCAAAGCAGAAACATGAATAAATTTTTTAACACTGGCATGCATACACGCTTCAGCAATTTTTTCTGGAATATCAATATGGGCATATTTAAAGTTGTTTTTGCCTCTGCAATATAAAATTCCGACAAGGTTAATAACCACATCACAATCCTGAACAGCGTGCTTAATAGAATCAGAATCCCTATAGTCACACTGGAGAGGAACAATCTGCCCTATACCGCCATAAGGCTTAAGGTCATAAGCGCTTTCAGGAACCCGTGTGGCAATTTTGATCTGATAACCCGCACGGGCCAATTCTTGTACAATATGGCGGCCTAAAAATCCTGTTCCTCCGAAAATACAAGCAATTTTATTATTATGTGAATTCATAATACTCCTTCTCAATATGCGCGCCAGTTTATCGCTATAAATCTATAATTTCTAGTACTTATGAAGCTTATTCACCCTTTGGAAACAAAGCTGTCCATCACCCTTTTATGACCCGCATGATCAAACTGCACATCTAATTTCTGCCCTTCAATATGGATGACTGTGCCATTGCCAAATTTTTCATGAAAAACACGATCCCCTGTTGTGAAAAGACCATCAAATGTACGTTTTTCATCTACCGTACGTGCAAATATTTTTTGCGTTCTCTCTGATGAAAAACCAGAAGAATCCCAATGGCTCGACCGTCCAGGATCATAAAGTCCCATCTCAACTTGCGATTCAATATGGTCTTTGGGCAGCTCACTGACAAAGCAGGAGGGAACAGGATTAACCCAACTTCCATACATACGGCGATTGGCAACATAAGAAACATAACTTTTAAGCTTTGCGCGGGTGATACCAACATAGGCCAGGCGGCGCTCTTCCTCTAACCCTTTCATTCCATTTTCATCCATGGAACGTTTTGATGGAAACAATCCCTCTTCCCATCCCGCCAGAAAAACATAATCAAATTCCAAACCTTTGGCAGCATGCAGCGTCATTAAGGTAATAAATTCACCCGAATTATTATCCTGATTATCAAGCACCAGAGCAATATGCTCTAAAAACGTTGCTAGGCTTTCAAACTCATCCATAGCGGAAATAAGCTCTTTTAAATTCTCCAACCTACCTGGGGAATCTGGTGATTTATCGGCTTTCCACATCTCATTGTACCCAGATTCATCCAAAACGGTTGCGGCCAATTCTGCATGATGGACAGTACTGACCAATGATTTCCATCTCTCGAAATCATCAATCAATTTCATTAATGTGCTTCGCACTTTTGGCTTCAGTTCATCTGTTTGTGTTAAATCCAGGATAGATTGATATAAGCTAATATTCTTTGACCGCGCATATGTATGGAGTATTTGCAAAGTTGAGTTTCCTAATCCACGTTTAGGAACGTTGATAATTCTTTCCAACGCTAAATTATCATGAGACTGTGCAATAACCCGTAAATAAGCGAGTGCATCACGAATTTCTTTCCGTTCATAAAAACGCGGACCGCCAATAACACGATACGGTAAATTAAGCTGCATAAAACGTTCTTCAAATTCCCGCATTTGAAATCCAGTACGCACCAAAACAGCGATCTCATTCAAACTATTTTTCTTGCGCTGAAGATTTTCTATTTCTTCTCCAATCCACCGCGCTTCCGCAGGACCATCCCAAAGACCTCGAACACTGATTTTTTCACCGTCACCCGCTTGGGTATAGAGCTCTTTCCCAAGCCGTGTATTATTGTGAGAAATAACCCCATTCGCCGCGGCCAAAATATGGCCTGTGGAGCGGTAATTTTCTTCTAAACGGATAATTTTTGCCCCTGGAAAATCCTTTTCAAAGCGCAGAATATTGTCTATTTCCGCGCCCCGCCACCCATAGATAGACTGGTCATCATCACCAACGCAGCAGATATTGTTAGACCCTTTTGCCAATAACCGAAGCCATAAATATTGTGCAACATTTGTATCCTGATATTCGTCAACCAAGATATATTTAAATTGGTGATGATACCCATCTACAATATGTTTGTTTTCTGGATTCTTTAAAATTGTAATAACGTGCAATAATAAATCACCAAAATCACACGCATTTAAAGTTTTCATTCTTGATTGGTAATCACCATATATTTCCAATAATTTTCCATTTGCAAAATCACTCACCTCATCTGGGTGAACATCGGAAGGGGTTTTTGCTTTATCTTTCCACCCGTTAATAATATCGGAAACAGCCTGCGGCGGTGATTTTTTTGTATCAATATTACGCTCTGTCATTAATTGTTTTACCAAACGCACCTGATCATCCGCATCTAAAATGGTAAAATTTGAACTTAATCCAACGAGCGGCGCGTGAGACCGCAACATCCGCGCCGCCAGAGAATGAAATGTTCCAAGCCACGGTATTAAACGCGGTTTTACCAATGAATCTACACGCTGATTCATCTCTTTCGCAGCTTTGTTAGTGAACGTCACGGCTATAATCTGCCATTCGACAGCTCGATTAGTATCTAATAAATAGGCTAGGCGCGTCGCCAACACGCGTGTTTTGCCCGTTCCCGCACCCGCAAGCACCAAAAGAGGGCCTTCCGTCTGTTCAACAGCGTCACGCTGCGGCGCATTCAAGGAATCTAACAAACCAGAAGCCGCTTCCCGTGGATCATAATCAATCGTAAATGTCATGAAATAGTGGTATCAGGAGCAAACCCCTAAAATCAACAAACAAAAACCTATTTCTTTTTCTTCATTGGTTTTTTGTCGATATCATGGGGTGTAGGTGCCATAACAACCTGATTGCGACCTTTATTTTTGGAATTATAAAGCGCCACATCTGCCCTACGAATAAGTTCATCCGCATTTTCTGTTTCATAGAATTGTGCAACACCTAAAGAAATAGTGATCTGGCCTAAATTTTCACCTGTTGTGCGGTTCATCACTTCTTTTTTCTCAACCGCCTTGCGTAAATTTTCAGCAACGGCATGCGCTGCCTCAACATTTGTTCCAGGAAGAATGATGGCAAATTCTTCACCGCCATAGCGGGCAGCCATGTCCTGCCCTTTCACTTCATTGATTAAAGTCATCGCAACAAGACGTAAAACCTGGTCTCCCACTTGGTGACCATAAGTGTCATTAAAGGCTTTAAAATGATCAATATCAATCATCACTAAAGAGAAAATATGCCCGTCTTTTGCCCCTTCACGGCACATACGGTTAATTTGCTCATCAAAGGCTTTTCTGTTCGCAAGACCTGTCAAACCATCGGTCACCGCCTGACGACGAATGCGTTCCATATCACGTTTTAACTCGCTCATCATTGTCGATGATTGGTCGAGCCGCCTTTCCAATTCTGCGTTATACTGCATCATTTTTTCGGTCTCTTCCGTAATCATCGAAAGAACATCACGAATGTCTTTGGAAACTTCAACTTTACTTAGTTTATTTGTTGCGGTTTGAAGTGTATCAGTAAAATGGCCTGTCGTGTCCTTGACGTTTTGCATCAAGTTCGTCACATCAAATAACGTGGCATTAATTTGGTCGCCCGCCCGCTGATAAGTTTCGCGCTCTTGCCCGAAATTTAAATATTTATCATAAAGATCAGAACAATCACGTTGTGAAATTTTTGGCTGCTCTAAAAGACGGTGGTTAATTTCATCCCGTAATTTAGGATTAACGTTAGCATAGTAAACGTACCAAACTTCGAAATTTTGAGGAACGGGTGGAATTTCATCATGCCGCATCCGGTCCATAGCTTTGGAAGCAAAACTATCGGCGACATCTAAGTCATGATCATAAATATCTGTAATTCCACTCATAAAATCTATACCTTTAAAATCTTATCTTACACTAAATCCACTTGGTTGTCGGATCAAATTTTTCTGTTGGCGCATTTTTTATAGCCGCCGCAACATCTTCGACTCTATCAACAGACACAAACAGACCCTTATCTTCCTTACGCATGAAACTTTCTCCCGCGATATGGTTAATAGTTTCCAGTAATTTTTCCCAATATCCATCAATATTAACAATAACAATCGGCTTATCATGCAAGCCCAACTGCTTCCATGTTAGAAGTTCAAATAATTCATCCAGCGTCCCTAGGCCGCCTGGCAGAATGATAAAGGCTTGTGACTTATCAACCATCATCTGTTTACGAACATGCATCGTATCTACGACATGAAGCTCTGTTAAATCCGTATGCTGCACTTCACGCTCTTGAATATGCTCTGGAATGATACCAATCACAGACGCGCCTTTTTCTAACGCCCCATCAGCCACCAGTCCCATCAGACCCACACGGCCGCCGCCATAAACCACGCCCCACCCTTGCTCAGCGATCAGATGGCCCATTTTTTTAGCCGCATTTTTGTATTTATCATCAACCTTAGATGATGATCCGCAATACACACACACATTTTGGATATCGGTCATTATTCTTGCTTTTCTTTTGTATCTTCTTTGTTTGTTTCAGTTTCGGGGGATTCTAAAGTAAAATCCTTGCCCGTCCAGACGATAAATTTGGAAGAACATCCTTTTGTTTGAATTTCCAATTTTGAAGAACAGCTTTTCTGAACTTCTGGTTCGGTTTTTGATCCGTCAGCATGGTATTTAAGCACGACATTATCATCACAAAGCACATTCTGCTGATTTATATTTCCCATATTAAACTTAAAAACCTTTGCAACGGGACGACCAATCGCAGGACTACCTGTTATGGCAACAAAAAATTCCTTGGTATATGTTTTTTCGTCTATCGTCCCTGTTTGAAGAGA
>Ga0116152_10000573_pt1 | contig 29864 bp, 18 predicted proteins | sample AD_UKC119_MetaG_FD_89894 | JGI IMG/M metagenome (GOLD analysis project Ga0116152, IMG submission 89894) | Active sludge microbial communities of municipal wastewater-treating anaerobic digesters from Hong Kong - AD_UKC119_MetaG | ecosystem: Engineered > Bioreactor > Anaerobic > Digestate... | reverse complement strand
GTCAAAAGTCCAGGTTTCGTTACTGGGATTGCCTTGAGAATCGAATCCTCCGAAAAGCACATGAACACAACGCCAACGATCAAAGACCATTCGATGATGTGATCGTGCGCCGGGGCCCGGATTCGTGATCTTCTGGATCCAACTCGGATCATCGGCGTTCGCGAAACTAATTGGAATGACGACAAGTACCGTTGTTACAATGACTTCCAAGAATCCTATTCTTTGCTTCATGATGTTGGTCCTCCGGGAACTAGTCAAAGGCCGATTTTGCAGGCTACTGAACGGGATAACTTCGCGAGACGGCAGATCCACAGGCTCCTGCGTTGCAGGCCGGGTGTGAGCGCGAAAATCGATCAGATTTCTCGCCAGACATCTTGGATTCGAGATTTTCCGGATCTTGGGAAATCTGCTAAGCCACCTCGGACTGATTCGCCTCACCACTAGAACACGTGGCAATTCGCGACATTCCTAGTATTCTTCTCGTTGGGGCGTGTGCGAGGAAATCATGTCGAATTCGCAAGCACATCTCGTGACTCGGCTGTTGGAACAAGTCCGTGAGGGCGACAAGGCAGCTGAGACAAGCCTCTTGGAGCTTGTCTATCGCGAGTTGAAGGAAATGGCTCGCGCACAACTCGCAAGAGAAGGTTCGAAGCAACACCTTCACGCATCGACGCTGGTGCAAGAGGCCTACCTGCGGCTCTTCTCACCTGGCGGCGGACAGTTTCATGACCGACGATATTTTTTCGGTGCGGCATCTCGGGCGATGCGCCGCATTCGCATTGACTACGCAAGGAGTAGGAAAAGCCTTCGACGTGGCTCCGGTCAACAGCCACAACAGCTCTTGGCGGACCCCGAAACGCTTACTGACGATGTTCTGGACAAACTCGCGTTGGAAGAAGCACTTGTGAAACTTGAAGGAGAGATGCCCCGCGCGGCAGAGATCGTTCAGTTGCGCTATTTCGCGAGCCTGACGATCGACCAAGTTGCGGAAGTGTTGAGCATTGCGCCGAGAACGGTAGACGCTGAATGGAACATGGCACGGGCATGGCTGCATCGCGAACTCATTGCGGGCGACGATTAATGGAAAACGCCAGTCACAACTTGGATTCCAACAATTGGGATGCCGTGCTTGCCATCTTCGACGAAGTACGGGATGTGGATGATCTTGAGCGCGACCGGATCGTCGGAATCCGTTGCGCCGGAAATATTGAGCTAGAAGCTGAAGTACGCTCGCTATTGAAGCATCATAGAAGCGCTGGCGCTGGTTTTCTCGCGCCAGAAGAGGTTCTACCGGCCAGACGCGTCACTCCCGGTCTGGCATCAATGATCGGTTCGCGGATTTCAACCTTTACTATCTGCTCAGAAATCGGCAGCGGCGCGACGGGAATGATTTACCGCGCAAGCCAAGCGAATCCCAAACGTGATGTAGCGATCAAGATAATGTGGCCCGACGCGTGGTCTGCCGCCATCGAAAAACGATTCGACGTCGAATCCCAAATCCTCGGATATCTTCGGCATCCCCATGTCGCACAAATCTTCGAAGCCGGAACCAGTTGGTTGCAGGCCGATTCGCCGTTCGGATCGCGGGTGAAGGTGCATTACATCGCGATGGAACTCATACCAGATGCTCGAACTATCACGGGCTTCGTCCACGAATTCGAGCTTTCAATTGCGGAACGGCTGAACTTGTTCCGACAAGTATGTGGCGGAGTCCAGCACGCCCATCAGAAAGGCGTCATTCACCGCGACTTGAAGCCGGCCAACATCCTCGTGGACCCAGAAGGAACCGCGAAAGTCATCGACTTCGGAATCGCGAAGACAACCGACTCCGACCTCACGATTACAACCATGCCAACCGAGTTGGGTCAGATACTCGGCACCTTGGGCTACATGAGCCCCGAACAATGCGCGGCCGACCCTAGCCAAATAGACACGACGACGGATATTTATTCTCTTGGAGTGATCCTCTACGAGCTATTGGCGGAAAGGCTACCCTATGATCTGGCGCACCTGTCCATCCACTCAATAGTTCGCGTGATTTGCGAACAGGAACCCGAATCGCCGAGTCGATTCGTTCGTAGCGTTCGAGGCGATCTTGATACCATTGTTCTGAAAGCACTCGAAAAGGACCCACGAAATCGATATGCGTCCGTCGCCGCCTTGGACGAGGACATTCAAAGATATCTTTGCGGACAACCGATCTCTACAAGAGCCCCGTCGGCATACGCAAAGGTAATGCGATGGGCAACACGTTCGCCCAAATCATTTGCGGCCATCGCAAGCACGTTTATTGCCTTCATTATCGTAGGCACAGCCGTGTTTTCAATACATGCGATCAAGTCCACTCCCGTTCGGCTTGAATTGGCGCAGAATGGCAGCATCTGGGATTATCGACTGGGTCGTTTGCAGGTCAAAGGTGAAGCCGCGACACTGATTTCCGCGGCGGGTACGCCGCTCCATCGATGGACAGTCGATCATCAGTGTGGAATCAACTTCGCAAGGCTCGTTAACAGAGCCTCACAGTGGGGTGGCGGCAAAGTTGTGATTCTCGGCTACGGAATCGAGTCAGGATTCCCCTACCGGGGAGAACTCTGCTTGTATGATCTCGCGAAGAGCTACGAAACCCCGGCTTTGCACTTTTCTTTGATTCCGAAGTCCATTCGAGACATGGATCGAAACGCTTGGCCCCGCCCTAAGAGCGATTTGACGAGAACCTACTCTTCTGATCACTTCTCGGTTCACAACGCATGGATGTTTGACATATTCCCCGATGAAGAGCACCCAGGCGAGGAGATTGTCATCAATCACATGCATAATCCCGGCTCACAAGGCACCCTGAGCATCTACAACCTCAACGGCGAGATTCTCTTTCAGGTTTGGCAGGACGGAGGAATAGAAGAAGCGTATTGGCTTGAAGAACCACAACTGCTAGTTTGCGTAGCAATTAAGGGAGACAAAGACGACTATGAAGAAGGACTAAGCCTCAAAGGCAATCACCCGCATATCCTATTCGCAATTCGACCGGAGCTGGATCTCATTTCAAACGCATGGATCCACCCCTACCCGCCGAATTCGCATCCACGATTCGAGGGTGACGCATGGAATGGTGATTGGTACAGGCCCGTGTGGTACAAGCTTCCGTGTCCGATCGGTTGGGCAGACGAAGGTGAAGCTGAATTGCGACTAGACTCACCAATCGACCCACTAAGGAGTCAGAGTGTGTTTGTTTTGAAAGTTTTTTTTGATGAACAGCTTTCCAACAAGTCGCCCTACCTGACTGAGTTTGAAATCAACTCGCAAGGAGAGATTATTTCAAGAATGATCGGTGGCGATCTGGCCAGGAAGGCGTTGCGGGAGAATCCGAATCTGCCCCAACCGGAGGACCTAAGGCTGCTTGAATGGAATGCCGAAGTGGCGCCGTGCCGAAACTGAGCGCGCGGGTCCAGCAGACCAGTCCAAGAAAGTCGGTCCCCCTCCAACCGGTTTGAAAAGTTTGTGTTGAAGATGGAACCGCGTGAAACGGCGCAGGAACGGTCGCGATCGCAGTCGTTACAGAATGTCACGATCGGCGATGTGGGTCAAGCCCAGGTGTGTTGAGGTGATCGGCGTTTTGCCGAAGTACGGTAGTAGGGCCCCAGAAAACCACCGAGGAATTGCTGGCAGCGATGATGGATGGGCGACTCGGCCACGATGTCTCACGTGCCACTCCCCCGTTTTTCGAAGACGGTTGGATTCGCTCTAGTTTCTTAAGTCTTTGCTGACAATCAGTTAGCGAGTTCCCCGAAAACAAATCACAGGCGTGTTTTTCGGCTTCGGCTTGTCTGAGGCTTGTTTCGGCGTGCCGGTAGACGGGAGTATCCATAACCATCATCGTGTTTACGGATAGCTGCGGGTCTATGCAGCATCCTCCACCAAACCTCGACGCCAGGTCGTTCGGATGCCAGCGTACCTTTCTAAATCATGTGATCGACTTTCAAGGGTTGCCGCGGAAAACGGCGAACGCTTAAGCCGCCCGGAGTGGCCGAAGCGAGCTGCCCCGCCCTCAATGGCCAAACTCGGATCACCCTTCAAGGCGGGACCACAGTGCCAAAGTGACCTCCCTTTAGAAAGCCAAGGCCACGTTCCTGAGAATACGCTTGCCTTGGCCTGATCAATGCGAGAAATGCAGGCCCTGCTGACGCCGCACAAGTTCGCTGGCTATGGCCCTTTAACAAGACTTCCATGAGTAAAGGCGCAGGCAACAGATTAATCGCTTTTGCGGCGGATCTTCACTATACCCAACGAAAGGTACGCAATCCCTAATAGCCCGAGTACAATGTTGTGAGCTGGGACGGCTTCGACCACGTATAACACGCCGATTGAAACATGAAACCACTTCAACATCACAATTCCTCGTTCCATGTAATATCCGTTCTTGGACATCTTGATTCCTGCCGGGCATCGTCGGGCGCTCGCACATACGAGCACGTCAACATTGGAATCACCGCAAGGGGGACACATCGAAGGGACAGAATTCGGGTGTCGAGCCCCCCGGGCTGTTCCCCTTCGCAGAGTCAACGGGAATTGGAATAGAGAATGCGGCCGACCCATCCAGAGCGGCCACCGCGCTATAAGATTGCGAAGGCGGCATTACTGCGGCTGGAGCAGATGAGGAAGCTCACACAGGCGGAAATCGCGAGAGCGCTCTGCATCAGCCGGCCAAAGTACAGTGAGCGGATGAATAGGAACAATGACTACGTGCAAATCGAGGGCGAGCACAAGATCCGCAGCTTCGAGAAATTCATAAGCCTACTAGGATTTCCACTGGTCGCGTTCCTACTCGAATCATCCGATGGCTGGTGGGACCATTACGTCGGCGCCCACGTTGTAGTTGCCGGCAACGAATCCAGTCGAACCCGCTTCCATGAAGCTCTGGCGAGATACAACGCCCAGCTTTCGTCCCTTCCGCTCGACCCTCTGATAAGGGGCTATGCATCGTACGAATTACAGCTCCTGAATGATCTACGTAAGATCGTTGCAACAGCCATCATCGATTCTGGATACACACCCTCTCCAGGCGAGCAGAATGCCTATTTCGATAATCAGCGATGGATGAAACTCACTTGGGAATACCTGCCAGCGTCGCGACACGTCAATGTGCTTCTGCGCTCTCCATTTGTGCAAGGCAGCAACCAACACATCACGAAGCCGCTTCTCTGCGAAATCGGAGTGATTCGAAGTATTTCGGTTTCCGTTCCGTCTCACCACTTCAAGGCATCTGCGATTCATTTGCACGACGAATTGCTTGCCACGGTCGTTGCCGCATATCGCGCACTCGAAGAGCGACTTGTACAGGCTGTTCAAGATGTTGCATCCGTGTTTGACCCACTGTACGTGCCGATACGTACTGCTCTGAAACTTCGGCGACGACAGGACATCATGGATGAGGTCCGATTGTATCTAACAGATTCCACCAGTGGTTTGTATGTCCTTGACCGCCACGGCATTCGTGAAACTGTCGAGAGGTTCAAGGAGGAGGCATACCAGGTCCCAGATATGTCTCCTTTTGAGAGAATCACCCGTTTTAGTACTACGCACTTTCCGTACGAGAAGACAATAACTAGGGAGATTCGCTCGACGTTTGTTGGCATCGACTCTGCAGAAGTTGGAAAAGACGGGGTAACCCGAACGGGTTGGCCCGGCGTCCCATACTACCGGCATACCGGCACGGATACCTTAGCCGCTGAAATGTCGCATTTTACTGACGAGGGCATCTCATCTTTCTTTATTGCCGAAAGACGTGAGATAATACTCGCATTGGGATGTTCAATTGGCCACGACGCCGTCATAAAAGAGGTCTTGGCGGAGCGTTCGAAGGAGCTGATTGCAGCCTTCGAGAACGGAATCAAGAACTGGTCACCGTATCTTATCTACTCTCGCGATTTATCGTGAATCCAGAACTCCCCACAATATCACATCGCCCCATTCTCGGATCATCAGCCAAGGAGATTGCAGCGTGCGAAAGTGGATAACAGAACGCGAGATCACGACCAAGACGATCAGAGAGTACACCGAATGAAAAGCGAATCGTGCTCATGTTGAGATTCACGAAAAGGAGGATGCGGAGCCTCCTCCCAATGATGGCGGGATACCTCGCAAAGGCGCATTGCATCCGGAATAAGTGTATTCAAGTCTTCCCTATCCCAAAAACGAAACAGGGTGTGCTTATAGATGTATGAGCGAGCATCGATGCGCTCTCCGAGACCGAACGCACAGTCTTCAGGCGTATATAGATTGAAGAGGATCTCTGCACCTTTCCTCGCGACTCTCGCCATTTCTTCTAGCGCCCTCTTCGGGTCGGCGACATGCGGCAATGCATCTATGCATTGAATAACGTCAAATTGAGAATCTGCGAGCTGTAAGTCTGTCATGTCTGCCATTAAGGCGACAGGCCGGATTGCCGCATGTCTATCAGCGTTTTCAATGCACCTCGCTAATGCCGTCGGGGCCACGTCAACACAGACGACGTTGGTTGCAGCGAGAAGCCAAGGCTGTGCATTGCGCCCATCACCGCAGCCAAGGTCCAAGACAGACTGGGAATTTGTCGTCTTGATCCGCCTGACAAGTTCTACGACCCTCGAATCTGGCCGATCCAGCCATGCCGTGTCGCGAGTCGTTTGCTGATAATATCGTTCCCAACCCGAATAGACGTCATTCAGACTGCGCCCAGCCAGCTTGTCATCTAACATGATGCAAACTCCATTGGTTCGATTGCAACGGCCTGCCGTCAAGATCTCCATACTTCGACGTTGCGGTAACGCTAGAGTACTCGCGATAGTGATCACATGCACGTCGCACTGCCGACAGCGTGGCGCCGCGAAAAAGGGGATCGCAAACAGTAGCGATGATGTCGGCGTTTTGCATGGTTTCGGTGCCTCAACGATTCTCTCCCGCCCGCCGAATCATCTACGACTTCGACGCAGCAAAGGAAGGGCGACCAGTAGAAGCGACCCTACAGCGGGTTCCGGGATGTGAGCGACCCACGCTTCATTCTCACCCCACTGGTTGAAACCGTTTCCGACAATGGTCATGCCATCGGCTGAAATGCCGTAGGCCGCGTGCGTACGAGTCAAATCCCAATACAAAAGATCAAGCCCAAGGCCGTCCACGAAGATGCGTTGGAGCGATCGCATCCCATTCTGTGCATCCCAAATGAACGGTTCCCGCCGGTTCCCTGTCGATTGACCGAAGCCGACGATGATTGAACCGTCCGCGGATACAGCTTGTGCCTCACTGTCCACCATCCCACCGGGCAGATCGCCAAGGCTTACCATCCCAGTCGTTTCGGTCCAGCGGAATGCTTCCCGACCGGCCGCCGTGTTGCTCCACCCCACAACCACGGAACCGTCGGCAGAGACCGACAACGCTTGGCTGCTGAATTCGCCACCCTCAAGATTGCCAAGGCCGACCATGCCGTCCGATTGCGTCCAACGCCATGCTTCATCGACAAACACCGAATTCTCGCTAACTCCGACAACGACACTCCCGTCTTGGGATGCATCGTATGCAACGCTATCGCGGTCGGTCGAATTCAATAAACCCAACCCAACCATTCCGCCGCCATCGGTCCATCGAAACGCTTGATATCCGCTTGATGTCTGACCTCGCCCTACGATGACCGAGCCATTATCCGAAATCCCGTATCCCTGACTGCCCAACGTGCTGCCCGGTAATGACCCCAATCCGACGAGTCCGCTTAGGGCCGTCCAACGGTACGCCTCGGGAGGGCCTGAGTCGGGCGAACTGCTGCCAACGATGACGGTTGCGTCGGATGAAATCGCTCTGGCGTCGCTGAAGCGGTCGCCGGGCAGAACGCCAAGCCCCACGATCCCATCCGCCATCTTCCAACGAAATCCTTCGTTTCCGTGGGCTGTTGTTCCATGTTGGCCGAACCCGACAACCGTGGTCCCGTCACCAGAAACACCGTATGCCCAACTGTCGTGATCGCCTCCAGCGAAGTCACCGAGGCCGACGAAGTACGGTACGTCCGCCAATGCGGGCAATCCGGCAATCAGGGCAAACGCGATACCAAGTGAAAGTGAATTGCGTCGCATACCGGCCTCCGTTCTAGCCGCTCTGGACCCGAAGGCCCAATTGTACGGTTTTGCGGCGACGCCCGGAATGACGCGGAATGGCTCAGCCAAATCAGTGGTCGGGATTTGCACTGGGAACTTGGAATTCGATAGCTCTGCACCAACGGCACAAACTGAGACGTTTTCTTGCCTTGCGATTTTTAGAATCGGCGAATCTGTATCCACACCCCGCTCTCGGCGGGATCGGAAACCGCCGCGAGATGATACGCGATTACACTTGGATTCGTCGCCCGGTCCTACTCCGATGGCGGCATCGGCCAGCCCTTCTGTGCCCCTTCCATCGCGATCTGCTTCGCCTGCTCGCGAGTGATCTTGTATTTCTTGCAGATTCGCTTGATGTACTTCTCTTCGAGCCGAAGTGCCATTTCGCCATCGTACTTGCTGACATCGGCAGCGTTGGCACCGGCTCTGTCCATTGCCCGATCCTCGGCTTCGACCAATCGGTAGAAGACCTTCTTTCGTTGCTCTTCCGTCAGGCCGAATCGATCCTCGTCGGGTTCGAACATGATGGCGAGGCGTTCCTCGGAGATGTTGATCTCGGGCTCCTTCGCTTGCTTCCCCTTACCCTCCGTGAAGTAGAGCTGGCCGACCCATGAGCCCGCGGCCTCTGCGTGGTAGCGTTGCCTGGCATAGGCGAAGATGAAGACCGCGTTGGGCCGCTCGCCCACGTCACCCAGCCACGGATCACGCGGATCACGAATCTGAACCATCTGGATCCGGATATTCAGGAGGCGTCGCTGTTCCTGAAGCCCGTGATCGAGGGTCGGGATAACATTCACGAGCGCATGCTGAGGGAGGTGGCGGCGGAACCAGAACGGGCGTTGCTGGCAAGGCGATGCCATCGCCTCAGTGTGTCATGTTCGTGATTTTCAGGCTTTTCGCAAAACCTTCAGAGTCATAGAATTCCACGCCGATCGGGCGGCAAACCGTCGCCTGGCGATTGAAAGTACCTGAAAAGTCACACGGCAGAGCTGATGACGCGCGGGGTTGGTCTGCTAGAATCACTCTTAGGATAATGCCCCCGCTCGAACGGCAACTCGAACAAGAGTTCATCAGGGACCGTTGCGACCTGAAGCGTCAGTACCGCGAGGACATTCGAGACCGTGCCACGCTGGAGAATGACGTCCGCAGGAAATTCGACGAGCAGACCTGCGTCCGCCTGACGGACGGCGATTTTTCCCGCCCGACTCTCCGCGCTCGACGCCCAGATCGCCGCCGAGTCGGAAAAAGCTCGACGCGCTCAAGACCCACAAAAGGGGCCTCATGCGGCGGTTGTTCCCGGTTGCGGAGGGGGATTGAATGGCTCGGTCGCGCGACAGGGCGAGCGGTGGAGCGAACGCGAGGGAGAATCGCCCCGTGGAACTGATCGACGCCGACAGAAACACGCGGCCGCGCCGCGAGATCCGGCTGGAACCGGATCGCTCGATGCCCGGTCCGGCGGGACATTAAGAAGGTAGAACGCGTATGGGAAGAGCATTCGAAAGACGCAAAGCCTCCATCTTCAAGACGGCGGCCCAGAACGCAAAGCTGTTTTCCAAACACAGCAAGCAGTTGTACGCGGCGGCCAAGAACGGCGTTCCCGACCCGGCGGCCAACCCGGTCCTGCGCAGCCTCGTTGAGAAAGCCAAGAAGGAAAACGTTCCGAGCCACGTGATTGACAAGGCGATCCAGAAGGCCGCCGGTAGCGGCGGCGAAGACTTCCAATCCGTGCGTTACGAGGGGTTCGGCCCAGGCGGCGCGCTGATCATCGTCGAGTGCCTGACCGACAACAACGTGCGCACGATCGCCGAAATCCGCAACTATTTTGTCAGAGCGGACGCCAAGCTGGGCGCCAACGGGTCGGTAGTCATGTCGTTCGACCACCTGGCGGTCCTCTCGTTCAAGGGCGACTCGGAGGAGAAGGTGATCGAGGCGCTGTTCGCCGCGGACGTCGCCGTCGAAGACATCGAGAGCAATGACGGCGTCATCACGGTCTTCACCCCGCCTGCCGAGTTCTACAAGGCCAAGACGGCCGTGCTCGAAGCGATGCCGGACGTTGAGCTGGACGTGCAGGAGATCACTTTCATCCCGCACGCCACGAAGACCCTCAGCGAGGAAGAGCTGACCACTTTCGAGAAGTTTCTGCAGATGCTCGAACAGAACGATGACGTGCAGGAGGTCTATCACAACGTCGAGCTCCCGTAACCCGCAGCAGGCGCTGAGACACCGCGCGGGTCCAGCAGCGCTGTCCCAGAATGTCGGTCCCCCTCCGACCGGTTTGAAGACTCTGTATTGAAGATCGAACTGCGTGAAACGGCGCAGGAACGGTCGCGATCGCAGTCGTCAGACTGCGTGTCACGATCGGCGATGTGGGTCAAGCCCTGGTGTTTTGAGGCGATCGGCGTGATGCCGAAGTACGGTGGTAGCGCCGCAGAGAACCACCGAGGAATTGCTGGCAGCGATTGTGGTTGGGCGACTCGGCCACTATGTCTCTCCCGCAACTCCCCCGTTCTTCGAAGACGGTTGGATTCGCCCTATTCTCTTAATCTCTTGCCAGCAATCCGTTAGCGACGACCCAGGAAACAAATCACAGGCGTGCTATTGAGCTTCGGCTTGCCTGAGGCTTGTTTCGGCGTGCCGGTCGACGGGGGTTATCTCTTCCTAAGTTCGGGCCGGGTGATATCCTTGGGTGATCGAGTCCATCCCACCAAGCTGCGACTCCGGGCCGTTCGAATGACAGCGTTTCTATCTGAAATATGCAATCGACTCTCAACGATCACCGCGGGAAACGGCGGCGACATGGCCCACGAGTGGTTGAGCACAAAATCACCGCTCTCACCTTGGGAAACGTGGACTCTGCTTTGTCTCGTTCGGCATCACGCGCGACAGGAATTCGTGGGGCAGATTGTGAGGGATCGCCTGGACGCCGAGGCACAGGCCATGGCGGCGGTCGGAGCCCTCGGACATCCGGACCGACCTCAACAGGGCGTCGTGCCGGGAATGTTGGATTGGGAGTATTTCTTCCACGGTCGCGGTTGTTGCGTTACCCACCGAGTTCGCGGCGACGCCATCGATGTCGACTTTTACGATTCGACGACCGACTGGGTGGATCCGTGGTTCTTTGTCCGCTTCCTGAAGTCTCTCAAGGATCCAGATTTCGTCGAAGGTCGAGTCGTTGCATTACATCCGACGATCTCAACCGTGAACCTGACCATCAAGCAACTCCTCGGCGCCGGATACCTGAAGAATCGGAACGAATCGTCTGTTTTTCGCTTGGCGTTCGACCACACGGATATGTTGCAGCATCTGAACGCCCTCGAATCATCATGGACCGACGCTTCTGTTCGTATGCAAATGGCAGCCGCTGTTGGCGATTGGTTCCTTGTGAAGGGCCTTGCGGACGATCAAGCTACCAGGATTGAAGCGGAATCGAACATTGCATCAAATCGGCAGGCTCGGGCGTCGTACCTTGCCCGCGAATTCAGCCGCGACTCGGATCAGCATGAGGCGCTTCACGGACTTGACGATCTCGAATCACCTATGCTGGCAAAACTGCTCAACGATGCGTTAACTGGCTCCCCCAGCGGATCCATGTCCGTCGCATTGCAGATCATCACGAAAAACGGAAGTACCGAATGGACGCGACAACTTCAGTCCATCATAGCACGGGTCAATCCCAACGACCCAATCCCGGCGCCCCATGTATGGCTCGAAACTGCCCGGCTACTAATTGGTCTGGGCCAAGCCAACAGGGTTCAGAAGGCGATCACCCGAATAGAGTCCAACACACTGGGAGAAGCGGCGATTCTCGCGTTGGAGTACTTTCCTGATATTGCCATCGATCTGTTCAGACGGGCGCTTCGTTCGAAGATCCCGATGTGTCGTATCGAGGCGTCGGCAGCCCTTGCGGTCATCGATCGACCGTGGAGTCGTTCCGAGCTGCTCAAGGTGCTGGACGAATCGACCGACCACCTGATGACGTCAGAATGCCGCTCGGCTTTGATGCAGACGCACTCGGAAGCGTGTCACAAACGCGTGATGCGCTGGGAGGCGGAGAATCCTCGCGAGCCAGAGACCGGGCGATTCTTGTCGATGACGGAATTCGCACTGAGGAACAGCGACACGTGGATTCAATGGGAAATACAGAAGCTGCATGACCGCGTTGTACGCCTGCGGGACATCGAACCCACTACTCCCCAAAAGCGGCGATGGCGTTGGTGGCCCCGAGGTTAAAAGAGGCTTGTTTCGGCTCGCCGGTCGACGAGGGCCTCCCGCCAATTGGGAACCTGGTATTCGGTAACGTGACCCCAACGGCACAATCCGAGACGTCATCTCAGCGTGCGAGTTTCGGAACTGGTCAGTCGGTAGCCCCGCCATGCTCTCGGCGGGATCGGAAACCGCCGCAAGGTGAGGCGTGTTTTGGATTCGATTCGACGCCTGTCCCTACTTCGACGGCGGAATCGGCCAGGCCGTTTGCACACCTTCAAACGTGATCTGCGTCGCCTGCTCGCGGGTAATGTTGTACTTCTTGCAGATTCGCTTGATGTACTTCTCTTCGAGCCGTTGTGCCTTGTCGCCATCGAACTTACAAACGTCGTCGGCGTTGGCCCCCGCCTTGTCCATCGCCCGATCCTCGGCTTCGACCAGCCGCTAGAAGTCCTTCTTTCGTTGCTCTTCCGTCAGGTCGAATCGATCCGCATCGGGTTCCTTTTTTGCTTGCCTTTGCCGTCCGTGAACAGCAACTGGCCGCCCCGGGGAACTCAAGCCGCAGGATCGCCGTGTCGCCGCCCGCCCGGAGGGCCCGCTCAGACCGCCGTGCAAACCGGTTGACGCGCGGCGTCGTCCGGCAATTCGGCGGAATTACGGCGCCAGCAGTAATTCGATCAGTGACTGCACATCGAGGCCATCGGCTGTTCCGTCGTTATTCGTGTCGGCTGCGCAGAGTGTGTCCGCGCCGGCTTCCGTGGGCGCGATCAATACCGACACGAATGTCGGCACGTCGTTCGCGTCGACGATCGCGTCGCCGTTGACGTCGCCGGTCTTGCGATTCGGGCACGTGTCGCAGGCGTCGGGGACGCCGTCGCCATCGCTGTCGACGCCGTCCGACTGCGCTTCAAATGCGCCGATGTCGAGGTAGGTCAGACCGCCCGCGCCGGTGTCGGGGACGCAGCTGTCGAATGTGCGCGCCGCCCCCTCGAGATCGGTCGCCCCGCCACCAACTGCGACGTATGCAGCGTGGTCGGCGGCGTCGATGCAGGGCGAAGCGGCGTCCAGTCGCAAGTCGTCGTCCGCGGTTCCGGGAATACCGTCGGCGCCATTTGAATCGACGAAGACGGGATCCGAATCGATGTTGCCGGCGCCGTTGTAGCCGCCCATGACGTCGGAATAGGTGGCGGTCAGCGAACCGGGAAGAAGGCCACTGGCCTTGTAAAACTGACTCGTCGCGCCAGTACCCGTGCTGTCGCTGTTATCCCAGACAACTCCGTTTCGGATCGTCGGGTGACTCAGTTGGATACTGGCCACAGCGCCGCCGCGACTGCCCGCGCCGTTGCGTACGAACGTGCAGTTCACCAGCTCGGGGTCGCTGAGATTGACGGCGTATGCGGCCCCTCCGTGTATCGTCGCTGTGTTGTCGGAGAACAGGCAGTTGATCACTCGTGGGTTACTGACATCCTTGCAGCCCAGTCCGCCCCCGCGTTCGGCCGTGTTGCCGCGCACAATGCAGTACTCAATCGTAGGGCTGGCGGCCCTGCAGAAGAGACCGCCGCCGTGCGCGTCGTCGGCGGAGCCCAGCGCGCTGCCGCCCGTGACTGTAAATCCCCTCAGCCTGGTCTGCAGCGATTCGTTGTCGATACACTGCACAGCGTGTAGTCCTCCGGCGCCGTCAATGATGGTGTCGCGCGGATCGCCGCTGGTCGATTGCAGCGTGATTTCCCTGCCGAAAAATCGAATGGACTCCGTGTAGGCGCCGGGATCGGCTTCGATCAGGTCGCCGTTTGCGGATGCGTCAATCGCCTCCTGCAGCGTGGCGTAGTCCACACTCTGCGTGCGGTTATGTACGGGCAACGTTTCGCACCCGTCGGGAATTCCGTTGCCGTTGAGGTCAACACCGTCATCGAAACCCGGGCAGAGGTCGCAACCGTCAGGGACGCCATCGCTGTCTGAGTCGAGGTTGTCGTCGAAATCCGGGCAGAGGTCACAGCCATCGGGTACGCCGTCGATGTCCGCGTCGAGATTGTCATCGAATCCCGGGCAGGCGTCGCAACCATCGGGAACACCGTCGGTGTCCGCATCGAGGTTGTCGTCAAATCCGGGGCAGATATCGCAGCTATCGGGCGCGCCGTCACTGTCGCTGTCCGGACCGTCGTCCTGCCGCTCATACGCGCCGATATCCAGATAGGCGGGCGAACCGAAGCCGGAGTCCGCCGTGCAACTGTCGAACGTTCGCGGATTGCCGACAAGATCGGTCGCGCCGCCGCCGATCGCGGTGTACGCGTCGAAGTCGGCGGCGTCGATTCCGAGCGAGCCGGGGGCCAGCGCGTAGTCGCCACCCGCGGCATCGACGAATGTTGGCGCGCCATCGATGTTCACGCCGCCGGCGCCGGGGAACAGGCAGTGGTCGGCGTCGATCACGCCGGCGCTGGACGTTTCGATCGCCCCGTCGATGGCCGTGTTCACGCAACTGGCGGTTGTGGCGATGACACGAATGGCATAGCCGTCGGTCGTTCCAGTCGCCGAGATGGTGCTGTTCACGATTGAATACGGCGCGGTGTAGCCGAAGACGGCCGCGTTGGTTGTGTTGTCGGCCACAAGACACTGGAGCAGCAACACGGGACCTGCAGAAAAGTTGGCGAAGATGGCGGCATTGGCGTCGACACCACCGGTGAAGACGCAACGGTCAAACACGGGGCTCGATGTATAGCTGATCCGCACATGCGCCCCTCCATTCCCGGCGCCCGGGCCGCCATTGCCCACGAAGTTCACGCGGCGGAACACGGGCGAAGCGCTCTCGATCACGACGGCGCCGCCGCCAGTTTCGGTGTTCACGCCATTGCGGATCGTGAGATCCGAGATCACCGTCGCGCTCGTCTGGCCGCCGGCAGCGAAATGAAGAATCGGGTGCGCCGAATTCGAGGAACCGCCGCCGTCGACAATCGTGAGGTCGCGGCCGGCGCCGACCAGGGTCAGATTCACACCGGCGGGAAACGTGATGTCGTCTTCATAGAACGTACACGCGCCGAGTTCGATGACATCGCCGTCGCCGGCCGCGTCGAGGGCGGCCTGAATATTCGGGTACGCGGCATTCTGCGTGACGTTGGCTGCGTTCGGCGCCTCCGGACAGGCGTCGCAGCCATCGGGTACGCCGTCTCCGTCGGTGTCGATATTGTCGTCGGAGCCGGGGCAGATGTCGTCAGCGTCACACACGCCATCGCCATCGGCGTCGGCGCAGGGCGCGACTTCGTCTGCGCCCAGGTCGACCGTGCCGAGGATGATGCGATTGTCGCCGTCGATGTCCGTGATCAGGCCGGCGGTCGTCGCCGCGTCATTGTTTCCGACATCGATCGCGACGCTGTCGGACGCGAGGTGATAGTCGCCGTTCGTCGTCGGCGCGTTGGTCGAACTCATCAAACTGACAAAGACCGAGTCGCCGCCGCTCAGCGTCAGGTTGCCGCCGTTGTCATTGACCACGCCGGCGCCCGTGACGCCTGCCACGCCGCCTGCGATTCCGGTGAAGTCAATGTTCAGCGCGCCGTCCACGACGATCGGCGGGTAGTCGCCTGTTGATGAGTTGCCATATATCAAGCTGTTGCGCACCGTGACATTGCCGGTAGGCCCGACGTTGACGCCGCCAAGCGCGTTCGAGGCGTTGCCGGCGACCGTGCTATTCACCATCGTGAGCGCCCCATTGGCATAGACGCCGCTTCGGGCGTTTCCAGTGATCATCGTGTTGGTGATGGTGGCCTGGCCGGCCTGATGGGCGACGGCGATCGCACCGCCGAAATCGCTTTGATTCCCGGCAATGATCGAGCGGTTCACGATGAGTTCGCCGCCGTATGTTAGTTCGATTGCGCCGCCGTTACCGCCATTGGGAGAGCTATTTCCGGTTATTGTGACACGATCGAGCGACGCATGCCCAAGAGCCAGGAATATGGCGCCACCGTGCCCCGGACCCTCGTTGTCCGTGAGGACGCTGTCGGACATGGTGAGCTCGCCACGATTCACGTACACGGCGCCACCGCCGCGATAGTTCGGGGTTGCGCCCAGGTCCGAGAGGCCGTTTCGCAGCGTCGACTCATGGAGCGTCAAATCGCCGGTTGCGCCGATGCTGACGAGGCGAAATGCCTCTGTCGCCGATGCGTCCCGTTCGATGACGTGTCCCTGGCCTTCGATCACGATCGGCGTCACCACCACGGGCAGGCCCGCGGCGCCATAGGTGTTGTTTTCAGCGACAGTCAGTGTGATGTCGGCGTCCAGGTAGATTGTGTTGGGATCGGGCTGGTTGTTTGCGCACACCATTGCGTCAATCAGCTCCTGGGCCGTCGCTACCGTCGATTGGAAATTCGCACACGTATCGCAGGCGTCCGGAACGCCGTCGTCATCGATGTCAGCATTGTCGTCGAAGCCCGGGCAGGCGTCGCATCCGTCCGGAACGCCGTCGCCGTCGGTGTCGATGTTGTCGTTTCCGCCGGGGCAGATGTCGTCAGCATCACACACACCATCGGCGTCGGCGTCCGGGCAGAGGCCGACCATGACGGAACCGGGCGCGCCGGAGCTGTACGTGATGGACCAGTTCCGGCCGTCCGGGAAGATAACGGAGTCGAACGTCCCGCTCAGGTTGGCGGCCGAGACGATGACGAAGGAGTCGTTCGGCGACGCCGTGAAACCGCCCAGATAGCTCAGATCGAGCGTGCCGGCCAACACGGCCGTGCCGGAGACGACGAGTCGATCAAAGTCGTTCTGCGCGGCGAGTTCAATCGCCAGGGTTGCGTTGGGATTGAAGCTGACGTCGCCCAGCGTCAGTTCACCTGTCGACGCGCCGGGCGCTACCGTCCCGCCGGCGTTGACGACGGTCATGCCCGCGGCCGCGACGCCGCCCAGCGTGCCGCCGGAGTTCACTGTCACGCCGCCGCCGCCGGTGGCGGAACCGCTCGCGCTATTTGCCAGCACTGTTCCACCATCGATCACGGCGCCGCCCGAGTAGGTGTTGGCGTTGCGCAGTTCGAGGGTCCCCGCGCCCACTTTGCGGATCGAACCCGGCCCGCCCGAAGCGTCTTCGATCAGCGCGTCGACCACCGAGCCGCCGTCGTTCGCGCCGACGGTCAGGGCTGCGCCGGAGACCGGGTCGGAAATCGAGATCACATGGGCTTCGGCGTCGCCATCGATGAGCGTGTCTGTGGAGAGCGTGGCGTTGGAGATGTCGATGGTCCCGCGCCGCAGCAGGATCGTCTGATCCGCGACGACATTGCCGCCGGAAAGGACTGACAACGATCCTGCCGCTCCATCGTCGCCGGCCAGGTCGCCGATGCGGATGCGGTCGGCGTTGATCGTCCCGTCGAGTTGGGCGATCACTTCGGCGCCGCCGGCGCCCGACGGGCCGATATCGAGACGCGGCGTCACGAGCGTTGAGCCACTGTCCTGGATTGTCAGAATCGCATTGCTTGTGAGCACCGCGCGGTTTAATCCGCCGACGCCGGTGAGTGTCACGACGGCGCCGGCTTCTATGGTCGCGGCGCCCGTGCCGCTGACGTGGAGCGCATTTGCGGACTCGCCATTCAGATTGAAGACCCCGCCACGAATGTTGGCGTTGCCCGCCGCGGCCTGCAGGACATCGGTGTCGCCTCCGCCGTCGATGTTCATAACGCCGCCGCCGATGTTGCGCAATGTGTCGAGATTGGCCAGGCTCCCGGCCAGCGTGAGCGCGCCGGTTCCCACCTTGGTGAGCGAGCCACCGCCACTGAGAACGCCCGAATAGGTTGTGTCGGCGTTGTTGGCGCCGACGCTGATGGTCTGCGCGCCGATGTTCAGATTGCCCACACCGGCCAGTCCGCCGAGATTGGCGTCGACGTCGTTGATCACGACGTCCAGGCCGTTATCGACGTTGATGGAAACCGTGGAATTCTGCAGAGCGTCGGCGTTTGCAACGATGATTCTGCCAGAGTCGATGTCGGTCGTGCCGGAGTAGGTATTGGCGGCGGTGAGCCTGAGCGAACCAACCCCGACCTTGGTGAATCCCAATTGGCCCCCGGAATCGCTGATCACCCCCGATTGCGTGGCCTGGCCGCCGCCCATCTGGAACGTGAAGTTGTCGCTGAAGGTCCGGGTAATGGCGTTCGCAACGTTGACACCGTTGCCGTAGGCAAGCGTTCCGCTGGAAGCGGTAATGTCACCGGCGCCTGCGGCCGCGCTATCGCGGAGTTCGAGCCTGCCGTTGAGCACAGTCACGCCACCGGTGAAGGTACTCGCGCCGGAGAGAATCTGGCTGCCGGACGTCAGTTTGAGCAGCGATCCCGCGCCGGAGATCACGCCACTGTAATTGGTTCCCGTCCCAAACAGCGACAGAGTCTGGGAACCGATGTCGAGGCCGCCTGCGCCTTCGAGACCACCGACGTTGGCGTTGACTGCGTTCGTCACGATGTCCAGCCCGTTGTCGGTGTTGATCTGCACCGTCGCGTTCTGCAGGGCGTTGGCGTTGGCCACGATAACGCTGCCGTCATCGATCACTGCGTCGCCGCTGAATGTGTTCGCGTGCGTCAGCGTCCAGGAACCGGCGCCGACCTTATTGAAGCCGCCCGTTCCGGTCAGTTGGCCGGCAAAGGTGGTGGGCTGGCCGCCGGGGCTCGTCTGACCAACAATCAGCGCGATCCCGAAGGGCGGATCGGTCAGGTCAATGGCGCCTCCGGCATTGCTGAGGATAGTCCCGGTGGCCAATGTACCGGCGTCAATGGTCAGCGTGTTGCTGTTGAGCGTGACCTGACCGCCGGCTCCCCCCAGTGGGTTCACATTGAGTAACGCTCCGTTGACCACGAAGACGCCGCCACCAGTGAGAATCAGATCGGCGTCGCCCTCGAGCGTCGCGTTGTTGCCGCTGAAGCGCAGTTCTCCGGACGCCACGGTGATGGAGTTCATCCCGCTGACTGCGCCCGAGAGCGTGAATTGGTTCGTTCCCGAGTATTCGAATGCGGCCCCCATGAAACCCGAGCCGGTCAGATTTCCGGAGAACGTGCGATCGCCGCCAACGCCGCCAACGTTGAGCACGGCGCCGCCTATATCAAGTGTGCTGTCGCCCTCCAGGGCGCCGAGATTGGCAATGGCCAGCCCGCTGACGTCCAGGCCGTGGTTCTGAGTCAGCGTGACAACAGCATTGGCAAAAGCGTTCGAATTGCCGAGTGTCGTGACACCGGAGTGAATCGTGAAGTTACCGGTATAGTCGTTGGCGTGGCTGAACGTTACATCGCCGAACATGTCAATCTGCTCGCCGCCGCCCAGGTTTGCGTAGACCGTGAACACGGCGCCGATGTTCTCCCACGCGCCGGGCGCCGCCTGAATCAGGCTGATTCCGTTGCCGCCGTCGGGATCACTGGTACCGTCGTGGAACGTTACTGATTCACCCGCTGCGGTCATATCCAGATCGCCATTCAGGCGTATGATGCCGCTCCCGCCGGAGTTGCTGTCGAAGCTGTAGTCGGCTCCACTGTCGAGGGTAAACCTCAGCGCGCCGACATTCCGGTCTCCGCCGCGCAGATCGATGTTGCGATGACTTCCAGTGCTGTCGAAATTCGCTCGGGCAACCGTCGAATCCGGAAAGCCGGGCTGGTTGGTCCAGTTGCCGCTGTTGTCCCAGTTGTTGTTCTGGTTCCCGGTCCAGTTGAAAGGCGTCTGGGCCGCCGCAGGAAGCGTCAGCGAGAGCAAGAGCCCCAGCGTTGTCAGTCGAGCGTACATTACGTCATCTCCTAACTTTTCCGACAATTCACGTAATCATCGATCCTTCGGCCCCGCCGACAGGCAAATCTCCGCGAAGCCTGAGTTCCCGGAATGCCCGGTCAACCCTCCTGGTTCTTCGCGGACAGATCGCATAGCCGAGCAGCGCCGTTACAGACAGTTGCGAGTCGAGCAGGTCGATTGTTCCGTCGCCGTTCATGTCGCCGAGGGGGTGTGACGGACAATTGGCGCTCGCGTAGTCGGCGCCATCGCCCGGCATGAAACCAGCTACCGCTCCCGCGAAATCGTGTTGACGTTGCAACTGCATTTCGAATGCTCCCCGCCTGTTCGAGCGTTACCGCAGCAACCTCGGCATTGCGAAGCCTGTTCCCCCATTGACCACACCGAAACGCCGTGGGACGTGACACGCAATCCTGAAAAAACCTGTAACCCATTGCAAAATAAGGCCTTATTACCTAAGCTGTGGTGAGGCCGAAGAGGGAAGGCGCCCGTTCAACCGATGATGAACGACTCCTCCAGTTCCGATACTCCGAGCATGCGAACGCGTGCGGCGACCCAGTTGCTGCGGCGGATTCACGACGGAGACTCGTCCGCCGCGGATGACCTGCTGCCCCTGGTTTACGAACAGCTTCGTCGCCTCGCCCAACGATTCATCCGCAACGAGCGGGATCGACACACGCTTCAACCCACGGCCCTCGTTCACGAAGCGTATCTGAAGCTGGTTCACGGCGGCGGCGACTGGGCCGATCGAGAGCACTTCTGCGCAGTCGCGGCAACAGCGATGCGGCAGATTCTCTCCAACCACGCACGGGGAAAGCGCGCAGCCAAGCGGGACGGCGTCCGCGCTGACGTCTCGATCGACCAATTGGCGACGCCTTCCGGAGACCATTCCATCGATCTGATCGCGTTGGACGAGGCGCTGACAAAACTCAGCGAACTGGACGAGCGATTGGCGAGAATTGTGGAACTGCGTTTCTTCAGCGGTCTGACGATGGACGAGATCGCCGACCATCTGAAAATGTCGCGGCGAACGGCCCAGCGCGACTGGCGCTGGGTGCGCGCATGGCTCAGCAACGAACTCTCCGAGGAATTGGAATCATGAACGAGGCGGAGCGTTTTCGCAGCGCCCGTCAGATCTTCGAGCGCGTATGCGAACTGCCGCCGGCGGAACGCAACGCCGCAGTGAGTGTGGCGTGCGGCGATGATACCGAGCTCCGGCGTTACGTAATGAAGCTGCTGGCGTACGACGAGGCGCCTGCGGGCGTGATAGACGACGCGGTGGATGGCCGTGTACAGGAAGCGCTCGCGAACTCAATTATTCCTGAAGCGGAGGAGACGCCTGATCGCGTCGGGGAATACCGTATCCTGCGCCGGATCGGCGCCGGCGGCATGGGCGTCGTATTCGAAGCGCAGCAGGAATCCCCGGATCGACGTGTTGCGCTCAAGGTCATGCGCCCCGGCCTGAACGGCAGCGAGATCGTCGCGCGCTTCTGGCGTGAAACCGATCTGCTCGGTCGATTGCAGCATGCGGGGATCGCCAACATCTTCGAAGCGGGTGTGGGCCTGATCGAACTTCGCTCAGGCCCCGCAGGCGAGGCGCCCTACTTCGCCATGGAACTCGTCGATGGCCGTCCGCTGATCGAATACGCGGAACGTCATAACCCAGACAAACGCGCACGACTGACACTGATCCGTGAAGTCTGTGACGCCGTACAACATGCCCACGAGCGTGGCGTTATCCATCGCGATCTGAAGCCAGGCAACGTGCTGGTCACGGCCAATGGACGCCCGAAGGTTCTGGATTTCGGTGTCGCTCGCGCCGCCTCCGTGGACCTGCGATCAGTAACGCTTCATACACAGGCTGGACAGCTCATCGGGACGATTCCGTATATGAGCCCGGAGCAGATGTTGGGAGATCCTTCACGGGTTGACGGTCGTTGCGATGTCTATTCTCTCGGCGTGTTGCTCTTCGAACTACTGACCGGCCGATTGCCGCACGACCTGAGGGACCGCTCGGTGATCAATGCGATCCAGGTCGTTCAGCACGAAGAGCCGTCGCGCATTGGCACGATCAATCGCGACCTGAAGGGCGACCTCGACACCCTTGTTGCGAAGGCGCTGGAGAAAGACCCGGGCCGACGCTACGCGTCAGTCGCGGCCCTGGGCGAGGATATTCGACGCTATCTGGCGGATGAGCCGCTCAACGCACGGCCCGCCAGCAAGCTCTACCAATCGCGCAAGTTCGCCAGACGACACAAGGTCCTTGTTGGCGGCATCTTTGCGACGATCCTCAGTCTGTCGCTGGGACTCGTCGGCGTCATCTGGTTCGCGTTGGGGGAATCTGCGGCGCGACAGGAGGCTCAGCGATTCGCGGCGGCCAATCAGCGCGCGGCCTATCACGCCGGCATTGCGGCGGCGGCGGCGGCGGCGCGCGAATCGGATGTCGCCGCCGCCGAACGATACCTGCGCGATACACCCGTCGCGCTTCGCGGCTGGGAATGGGACTACCTGCACAACTCGCTCGATCAGAGTGGCGCCACGTTGCCGCTGACTGACGATCCCGCCGATGTCGGTCCCCTCCGGATCATGCGCGGAATCTCCCACGCGTGGTTCAGCGCGGACGATCGTCTCGTACACATCGCCAGCCTCGGGCTTGCGAATCAGGCGACACTGTCGGTCAACTCGTTCGATCACCACACGCACACGCGGGTTTCTCATTGGTCGCTTCCCGCGATCAGTCGCTTTGCTCCGTTTGGCGAGGATGCGCTGTATGTGGAATCCCAGAATGGAGAGACGTCCATCAGGGATTTGCTGACAGGTGAAACGCGCCGCCGGAGCGATCCGATTTCGTTTCCCGGCCAGATCCAGTCCGCCATTCCTCCCGGCATTTCGCCAATTGACCCGGCGCTGTTCGGCGACATGCGAGGCAATGCAAACGCCCTGTCAAGGACGACGTTGTCTCCCGATGGCAGGACGGCGGTCGTTGCTCGCCGGAACCGCGTCATCCTCCTGAGAGGCGCGGGCTTTCATCAGGAATCCCAACTGGAACTGCAACCAGAAGGAATGTCCAACGCCGCGTTCAGTTCGGATGGGCGAAGGCTCGCAACGGCCGGATTCAATCGAACGCAGTCGATGTTCAGCATGGAGGATCAGGTTCGCCTGATGTGGCGCGAAACGAACGCCCAGGACGATGCGATCCTGGCCGTTGCGTTCTCTCCTGATGACACGATCGTGGCGACGGGAGGGCAGGATCGGCAATTGGTGCTGCGAGACGTGGAAACAGGCAGACGCATCGCGCGCTGGATCGGCCATCGAGAACCCATCCTTGCGATCGGATTCAGCCATGACGGCAGACACATCCTGACCAGCAGCGCGACCCATGCGCGATTCTGGGACACCGGCATGGTCGATGCCGACGACGTGAATGTGATGAAGCTCGATATGGGGGTGCACCGGCTGTTGGTCAGTCCGGACGGATCCGTACTTGCTGCGGCTGCAGGCGATGCGCTGCGGTTCTGGGATACGACAACGGGCGTCCGCCTTGGAAGCGCCCGAGTACCGGCGCCAATCAATCGCATACGCTTCGACGAAAGTGGCGCTCGGTTTCACGTCCTCATGGAATCCGGCAAGGCGCTGACATTGCAACTAGCCACGGGAAAGTGGGATCAACAAGTTACGCCGATTGAGTTCTTTCAACCGGGCGGCCGACTTGTTGTTCGGATGTTGTCGCCTCCGCGGTTGATTGACGCGCAAACCAGTCGTGTCATGGCGGCCCTTCCCGAAAAGGCAAAGTTCTTCGAATTTGGCGCCGAGGGGCGCCGCCTGTTCTTTCGAACCCTGACGACGGTCTTCGCATACGACCTTCGATCGCTTCAAGTTGAACGCCAATGGGGGTCCGCCGGGAGAACGATACTCCCGCTCTCGGACGGAAGATCACTCGCCACCGCCAATCTGGACAGCTCGATCACCATCTTTGATGTTGAGACGGGCGCCATTCGCGGCACGCTTCGCGGGCACACTGCGATGGTGAAGTCAATGATCGAGCTGCCGAATCAGGGCCGACTTGTATCCGGTTCGGATGATCGGACCGTTCGCATCTGGGACCTCAATGCGATGGCCGAGGTGATTGCGCTGCGTGGGCACGCGGATGCAATACAGTGTCTTGCGGCGTCACCTGACGAGACAACGATCTTCTCAGGATCCGGCGACTATACGATCCGCCGTTGGGATACGCGGCCACTCTCGAGCGTCCTGCAGAATCGAGAGGCGTACCACCAAATCGCAAAGAGCCTTCGAACGACGCTTGAGACGTTTGCCACGAGCGAGAGTGGCTGCCAAGCGGCCAACGACTGGATTGAACATGACGCGTCCTTGTCCGCCCGACAACGACAGATCGCCCGCCAGCTGCTTCTGCAGAGAGCCCTGATGGCAATCCCGTTCGGTCCTTCGTCAACAGGCAATGATTGAGCGTGGGCGATTCCCGGGTGTGGAATCAACACCTTGAAACGAGTCCGAACTGTCAATCCCGCCACGCCATCGTTTTTCGAGGACGGTCGGGCGCGCACTGGTTGAAGGGTCGTTGCGAGATTGCGCGACCCACGCGTGAAGACCGCGAAGACGTAAACGACACACGGGCAACCGGAATGTCAAGCGTATGTCGGCAAAGGGCTGTAACCGCCCTGTCCGTCTTCGCTGTCGACGAGTTACGCAATCATCACGTCGACACCTTCGGTGAACCGATGCGGAGTCTGTCGCCTGCGTGTGCGGTCAGCTACAGCGAATGTGCATCGTCACACACGCCATTACTCGTCGCTCCGCGCAAGCGCCGTCCAGAAAGTGCGATCCGGGGGCATGAGCTTGCGCCGCCGGCCGACGACGCGTGTGGCACGGCGATTGCACTAGTCGCTTCACAACATCCAGTCCCCAGGCGAATCCACTCAGGAGATACGCGATGCGAACGATCGCTCTACGCGGCGTGGCTGCCCTCTGCGCCTTGACACTTGTTCATTCTGCCAATGCCGCGGGCCCCAACAGGCCGGTCATCACAGAGGTGTTTCAGAATCCGGCGGGTACCAGCGACGGTCCGGTCGGACGCCTCGGCACAAACGCCCATCAGGAGTACATCGAGATCTACCTGCCCGAACCTGCGGATCTGCGTCCGGGGCTCAACGCCGATGCGCTCAACGTGACGTTCTACGAAGTGGAGGGAGATGACACAAGCTCGGGCAACGGCCTGGTGAACTATCGCATCGATCTGCCGACATTCGATCTCAACCCGTCCAACGGGTTGACACCGGGAGCGATCGCAAGACCTTCCAGCGGTATCGTGGTCGTCGGCTGGGTGGACTACGCGGGCGCCCCGCCGTTCGACCTGGCGGGAACTTCCGCATCGCGGATCGCGCTGATCAACGGTGGCGTCACGACTGTCTCCGGCTTCACCTTCATCGCCATGAATGGCGGCCAATTCTCGGGAACGTCGAATTTTCCCGTTCCGCTCGCCGTTTCCGACATCGCCCTGCCAAACGAAGCGTCCAGCGGAATCATCCAGAATGGCTCGGGCGCCTACCTTCTCGTCAATCGAGATGATCCCGCCTATGCGGAACTCTACGATGACGCCGCGATCCCGATCGGTGGAAGCGCCAATCCATCGCTCCCTTCCGGACTTGTTCTCGGCGTCAGCGCGCTGTTCGACGCATTCGCCTGCAATGATCATGGCAAATTCGACGTCATGGAACAGCCCTACGACGCGCCGACCGGCGACGACATCGACCTTGAGTTTGTGCTTCCGCTCGGTGGCGCCTTCAGCCGACTCGTACCGCAGATTGACGCGTCCGGCGACGGCTATTCGAGAAAATTCCTCGATATCGCCAAGACGACAGAAGACGCAACTACGCTGAACGACAATCCGATCACGGACGCGCTGAACGCCTATCACTCCGTGACGCAGACGGGCCCCTTCTTTCCAACGCCGGGCAGAGCGGCCTTCACGACGAGCGCCGCCGAGCTGGCCGTCGCCGACGCTTCGGTTCAGGTCTTCGACACGCTGGCCGGCTCCATCGGACGGCCCGGCGTCAGATGCGCAAATCTCGGAGGGAATCAGGTGATCGAAGCGGTGGCGACGCCCGGAGTATCCTCGAATCCCGCCGTCGCCACATTTGCCGTCAGTGACAGCGATCAGGCGTCGGGCCAGTCGGCCATGTTCCCCCGTATCGAAGTGGCGGCGCCCGCGACTGCGGCGCACAACGCGACCGCCAACGCCAGTGTCAGCGTTACGGCGTCGAATGTCAGCGGCGCAAGCCCGCCCGTCGTCAACCCTGTCAGCGCCAGCGGCGTCACGATCCGCGCGCTCAATCCGACGAGAGGGCTGTCGGCCGCCGGAACGCCCTTTCAGGCCACGGTCTTCGCGGCGCTGCAGGGGCTGCCGAACGAACCTGGCGTGCCCAACGAATTCGCGAACACGAGCCTGGCGGGTTTCGTCGCCGCCAATCTCGGCGGAATCGTCGATGACGAGCGCCACAATGGTCAGCTGCTCACGAACCCGCTGACCAACCTGTCGGATCCGATTCTCATTGACGTGATGGAAGATGACATGCCGGACAGCGAGCTGCTCTATATCAACCGGCTCTCGCCGGCGGGACTGGACAGCCTCGTCACGACAGTGTTGAACTCCGCCGACATGCTGGGCGGCAACGAGTCCTACGCCGACAACTTCAATGCGTCGAATACGCTCGTGAAGGCCGTCGAACTGACGATCGATGAGACGCGCACGAGCGGCGGGACGTTCATCCCGACGGAGCGAGTTCACTTTGTCAACGCCGGCGGACTCGCCGGGCTCCCCGACAGTGGTCTCAGCCATGCAACGTCGCAGCGCGGATTCGAGTTTGCCCTCGTGGACTCAAACGTCGAACAGTTCGGAACGCTCGAATCCGGAGAGACAGACGACTTCGGTATTGTCGTGGAAGTGGGCAGGACGCGCGCCGGCGCGAGCGTGACGACGGGCGAGTTTGTCTTTCTGAGCTTCACGGGCGGATATGAGGGCGAAGACATCGACTCGCTGAACACGCCCCCCTACGCAAATCAGACAGTCATCATTTATCTCGACCTGGACAATCTCGATACCGTGCTGGGCTGCGAGACGATCACGCGAATGTTCGTTATCGACGGCAGCGGCGGTAACGCTGTCAATATCATCGAAGCGTTCTCGCTCAACGTTGACCTTGCGTGCGCGTGCAAAGGAGATGCGAACCAGGACGGAACCCTTGACTCGCGCGATATCGCCGCCTTCATCGCACAACTGACGAGCCCGGGCGATCCGGCGACGGACCCATTCGCCTGCGCCGCGGATCTGAACAACAACGGCCTTGTCGGGATTGACGACGTGCAGGCCTTTGTCGGCGCGCTGGTCACGAACACAACGTGTCCCTGAGTCTGCGATCCCGCCAGAGCTGAACAAACTGCTCCTTCCAGGAAGGCGTGATCACGAGTCGTTCGTGATCACGCCTCTCTCGCTTTTTTACGTCATGAATGCCGGATCTGTTCCGCTGCAGCGCTCGATCGCATGCAACGTTCCCGAAGCGACGACCTTCGTTGTGGCATGAAGTTTCGACTAAGGAATCGTTCATTCACACACACGTTGTTGGTTCGCAGGGCACAACCCTGATTCGCGACGGATTGGTTCAATTCGCACACGCTCCGGGAGTCGAACGTAAACTCCGAGACCCGCGTGATTTATGCGTGCGACCAAAGTCCGGCCGTTTCTGGCACGCGTCGTGCAATTCTGTTTTTCGTCTTAATTCGCCCAATTCGAACCTGCGTGTGGAACGCCCCGTTTCAGGCGGTCCATCGCGACGGAACTCTCGGGAATGAACGCAACATCGAGTACAGCCCGCAATACGCCACGCCGAGTCATGGCCTACTGCCACGACAGCGTCGGAATCGGGCACCTTCGCCGGACCATGGCGATCTGTGACCGAATCGGCGCCGAATTCCAGGATACGTCCTTCCTGCTCGCGACGGGAACGCCCTACGTGCCGCTGTTCCGGGATACCGCCTGCGTCGATTACGTCAAACTCCCCGCGCTGCGAAAAGACGATCGGGGCGACTACGGCAGCAAGTTTCTCAAGATCGCGTCGGATCGCATCCTGCGATGTCGAGCGTCGATGCTGCTAGAAGCCGCCCGGCACTTCGAACCGGACGTCCTGCTCGTGGACAAGGCCCCTCTCGGTGTCTGCCGGGAACTCGTCTCCGCATTGAAATGGACGCGGGCGCATCGCCCCAACACGAAGATCGTCTTCGGCATGCGTGACATTGAGGACGCTCCCAATGCCACGATTCGACAATGGACGCGAGATGGCGTCGCCGACGTGCTTGAGTCCTGTTTCGACGAAGTCTGGATCTACGGCATGAAGGATGTGTTTGACGCGGTCAGGGAATATCGTCTTCCGACTCGCGTCGCGGAAAAATGCCGGTACATGGGCTACATCGCCCGTCCGGCGCGAGCGGAGCTCTTCGATCGACCCACGTCAAATCGAATCGTTGTGACGGTAGGTGGCGGCACGGACGGTGAAATGGTGCTGCAGATGTACCTGGCGGAAGCGGCGTCCGCTGTCAGCCGACAGGGCGTCGCGTGCACGATTGTCGGTGGACCGGACCTTCCGGAGGGCGCCCGGACGCGTCTGCGATCGATGGCTCAGGCGATTGACGGTGTCACATGGACGGACTTTGAACCTGACATGGCGTCGGTCATCGCCGAGTCCCGGCTCGTCGTGTGCATGGGCGGATACAACACGCTGAACGAAGTCGCCTCCCTTCGGCGTCGAGCCCTCGTCATTCCACGAATCAAACCCCGACTGGAACAGGCCATCCGTGCCGAGCGATGGGAGGCGCGCGGTGTCGTCCGGATGCTTCACCCTGACGACGCTTCACCATCCGCGCTCACGCGTCGAATCCTTGAGTCACTTGAGGATGGCGAATCCCGATCGGTCCCCTTGCTGGATCTGAACGGTCTGGATCGCGTCGCGGGTCGATTTCGTCAATTCTGGAATAAGGAACAACGCCATGCGTCTGCTCTATGTCTGTAGCGATTTCGGCATCAGGCCCGACGGGGTCAAAGGCGCATCGATTCACCTTCGTGCGATTACTCGCGGATTGTCCGACCTCGGGCACGATGTTCGCGTACTCAGCCCACACGCCGGTCCCGGCGATAACCATCCGGCAGGTCCACTCCTTGAACCCGACGCCCTGGACGCGGTCCGTCACGCCGGGATCGTGAAACGCTGGCTTCGCGACCATGCGTACGATGACACCGCCGGAAACGCGGTTCGCCCGCTGATCTACAACGCCATGGCCGTCGCGCCGGCCCTTTCCGCGCTGGGCGCGTGGCGTCCGGATGTCATCATCGAACGGCTGTCACTCTACGGACACGTGGGCGCCGACATCGCCGCCGCCCTCCAGATTCCACACATCGTTGAAGTCAACGCCATCCTCTCAGAGGAAGCGAGAGCCTATCGATCGCTCGAATTCAGTCAGCTCGCCGAGGCCATTGAGCAACGAACGCTCCGGCAGGCGGACGCGATCATCGTGGTATCCGAAGCGCTCGCGGAACGCGTCGCGCTGATGGACGTATCCCGCAACCGCATTCATGTCGTTCCGAACGGATATGACCCGCAGCTCTTCGAAGGCCTTCCGTCGCGGAGCGATTGTGCGGAGGAGTTCGGCGTCGACGGCGCCTTCGTGGTTGGATTCTCGGGCAGCCTCAAAGCATGGCATGGCGTGGACATTCTCATCGACGCGTTTGCCCGAATGTCGAGTCGC
>Ga0116152_10000572_pt1 | contig 29889 bp, 41 predicted proteins | sample AD_UKC119_MetaG_FD_89894 | JGI IMG/M metagenome (GOLD analysis project Ga0116152, IMG submission 89894) | Active sludge microbial communities of municipal wastewater-treating anaerobic digesters from Hong Kong - AD_UKC119_MetaG | ecosystem: Engineered > Bioreactor > Anaerobic > Digestate... | reverse complement strand
TAAAATTTTAAAAGCTTACAACACCATAAATGTACTAGTTGAATCTGGTATGGAAGCTATTGAATTAATAAAAAATGGAAACAGATATGATCTAATATTAATGGATGACATGATGCCAAGAATGCGCGGACCTGAAACCTTAATGAGATTAAAACAAATTGATGGATTTGATATTCCAACTGTAGCTTTAACAGCAAATGCAATTAATGGAATGAAAGAACAATATATTAAACAAGGGTTTGATGATTATCTAGCAAAACCGATTGAGAAAGATGAATTAAATCAAGTTATAAAAAAATTTCTACACATATCTAATAATGTAGAAAACTCAAAACTTAAAACGAATCAAAATAGCGAAGTTAGTAATACAACAAATTTAAATCAGAATGAAATTAATTCAGTATTTAGTGGTAAAAAAGTCCTTGTTGTTGATGACAATAAAATAAATATAAAAATTGCATCAACATTTTTAAAACCTTACAATTTTGACATTGATGAGGCGCAAAGTGGACAAGAATGCCTAAATAAAATAATTAATGGAAATAAATATGACTTAATATTCATGGATGACATGATGCCTGAAATGACTGGGACAGAAACAATGCATAAATTAAAGGAAATGAAGATAGGACTTCCAATAGTAGTTCTAACAGCTAATGCAGTCGAAGGTGCAAAAGAAAATTATCTGAAAGAAGGTTTTGATGATTACATATCGAAACCTATAAATAGAACAGAGCTTGATAAAATAATAAATTTAGTTCTATCTAAAAAAGAAGAATCAAGAAAATTAGAAAAGCCACTTTTTGATGATATTACTAAAGATTTTGAAGATTTATCTAAACCATTAAACACTAATATTTCTAATTCAGTTTTGTATAAACCAAGTAGTCAATTTTCTTCAATATATGTTGATAAACAAATTGAAAAAGGAAATATTGAATATCTAAAACAGAATAGTGTAGATGTCAATCGAGGAATTGAACTTTTAGGCGATTTGGATATGTATAATGAAACCTTAAAGGATTTTATGAATGGGATAAATGATAGATTAACAAAACTAAACAAATATAGAATAGAAAAAGATATGTCTAACTATGCAATAGAAGTTCATGCATTGAAAAGTGATTCAAAATATTTAGGATTTACTAAATTAGCAGAATTTGCACTAAATCATGAAATAAAGAGTAAAGAAAATGATTTAATTTATATTGACCAAAATTATATAAGTCTATTTAAAGAAATAGAAATAGTTAAAAAGATTATACAAAATTATTTATAATATAGTAAATTTATTATTTAATGGTTAATTCGTTGAAAATATGATATTCTGGTAATAGAAAGGCAGAAGCTATTAGTCAAAATTTATATAATGATTAATTATCCTGCCTAACAACAATGCAGCACAAGCTGCGGTGAAGTTCGGTAGGACAAAGTAATTAATGATTTTGAAGCAAATTATTCTATATAATATAAGGATTTTATGATTTTGAAAAGAAATTTTTAAAATTAATTATATTGTAAAGAATACTTCAAATTGTTAAAAATTATATTAATTTTAAGACTAAGATGACTTTTTGTCGCAAATCTTAGTCTTTTTTTGATATAAAAAGGCTGATGTGCGACGAGTAATAGGTGTTATGTAAAATGCGATTAATTTATACTAAGCCCAAATTAAGGGATTTATCACAAGGTTCAAGAATTGCTTATGTTAGACAATTTAGATTATTATCTCAAGATGATATATCAAATAAATTAGGTTTAACTGGAGAATGTAAAAGAAGGACAATGACTAGATATGAAAAAGGAAACAGAAATCCAAAAGATGAGAGAACTTTTGAAATATCAAAAATACTAAATGTAAATGTTAATTCTATTAAGAAATATGATTATTCAAATATGGAAGATATTATTTATACTTTAATGTGGTTAGAAGAATTACTACCAAATTATCATATTGATTTATCTGATTTACCTAATATAAATGATAAATATATTACTAGAATAAAAAAGTTCATTGAAGAATGGAATATTATTAGAAATAAGAGATTAAGAAGAGAAATATCATTTGAAGAATATACAGAATGGAAATTGAATTATGTTGATAAAGGATTAGTGAGTGAAAATGAATAATTTAATAGAAATAAAAATAAGTGATATTGATAGTTTTCAAAATCATCCATTTTTATTAAATAATGATGAATCATTTATGGAACTAGCTAATAGTATAAAAGAAAATGGATTATTAAATCCAATAATAGTTAGACCTAAGAATAATGGTAGATATGAGATAATATCAGGACATAGAAGGAAGAAGGCTATGGAATTAATAGGATTAGATACGATTAATGCTTATATAAAGGATTTTAACGACGATGAAGCAACAATTTGTATGGTAGACTCAAATATATACAGAGAAAAGGTTTTGCCTTCAGAAAAGGCTTTTGCATATAAAATGAAGATGGATGCGATGAAACATCAAGGAAAATTAACTTCAGACCACGAGGGACCGAAGTTAACTTCTGAAAAAGTTGGAAAAAAATTTGGTGATTCATCAACAAATGTTAAGAGGTATATTAGATTAACATATTTGATTCCAGAATTATTAGAATTAGTAGATAATACTATTAAATATGATAAAAGGACATTTCTTACTATGGGATTAAAACCAGCTGTTGAATTATCATATCTAAATAAAGATGAACAAAATTTAGTTTATGCTTCAATTACTTATGCAGATCTAACTCCAAGTCATGCTCAGGCTATTAAGATAAGAGACCTTAGTAAAAAGAAATTATTAAACTTTAATATAATAGAAGAAATATTCTGTCAAAATAAAGGAAACCAAAATGAATAAATATCTTTTAATAAAAATAATATTGAATCTGTTTTACCTCGAGAAATATTAAAAAGGGATAAAAGATATATTGAAGAATATATAATAAACGCAATTAAAAATTATAATGAAATTAAAAGCAAAGAAATTCTAAATATAGATATAAATAGATTAAATATAAGAGTTTTATAAAAAAATTAATTTTGATAAAAAATATCACTATGTTATAATCTATCTAAGGAAAGTGATAAAATGGGCAAGTTAAATATAGAAGTTGGTAATATAATAGATTATATAAGTTCAGCTGATGCAATTGTAAATTCAAATAATCAGTATATGATATCAGGCAGTGGTGTATGCGGTATAATATATAAAAATGCTGGCAAAGATGAATTGGAAAATTATTGTAGAAAAAAATATAGTGAAAAGATGATAACAAATGAAGTTAGAATTACACCAGGATTTAAACTAAATATAGATATAATTAATATATTTGCACCAAAGTATTATGAGCAATCAAAACCTTTATCAGTTCTTGTTGATTCTTATAAAAAAATATTTGAAAGGGCAAAGGAAAATAATTATAAAAATATATTGACAGTTAGTATTGGTACAGGAGTTCACGGTTATAAACATAGTGATATAGCTGAAAATGTAATAACAGCAATTAAAGAATTAACCGTAAAATATGATATAAATTGTATTTTCGTTTTATCAGATGAAATAATAGCTGATATTTATAAAAAGTACTTGTATACATAAAAGAAATGGATGAGTAGATATGTTTGAGGATAATTTATTAGAATATTTAGTTGCTACTGATCAAATTGATGATGTACTAGGGACTAAAAAGGTAAAAAAAGAATATAAAGTTGTAAATCCCAAAGTTCAAGTTATTAAAAATAATGAAGAAAATAAGAACAAAGAAATAAAAGACAAAAAAAATAATAAAAAAAAATAATTTTATATTAACCGTAAAATAATGACTATAGTTTATACAATTTTATATTATAAAAATATTGATATTTTTAAAAAGTATAATTTATTATATTTAAAGGGATAAATGAATAAAATGTTCACAATCTGTCGACAATCAATCGACAATTAATATTACTTTTATCTATAAAATATGCCTTGAAACTTCGAAAAAGTTTAATGACACAAGCCGTTTGTCAAGTGATATAATGTAGTAAAATCGAGATAGGTGTAACGAGAGAGGGAACTATTAAATAGTTTTCTTTTTAGTTATTTACTAAAAACTCTTGATTTTTATGGAAAAATTTATTATTATATAACCTAATTGAATATTTGAGATGAATATCTATTTTATTTATGGGGGTTGAAATATGTTTAAATACATGAATGTAATTAATAATTTATATATTAATGAAATTGAATTTAAATTTTTTGCCTCTTCTAATATTCGATATGTAGTAGTAAATATTTTACCTTGAATAGACTTTCAGCTATTAGCTGTATAGTCTATTTTTTTTGAATCATTTTTAGCAAGGAGAGAATATATGACTAAAATCAATGCAGTGTTACCAGATGAATTATTAAAGAGATATGACTACAACTCGATGTCGAAGGAAGTAAGAAAAATATTTAATACAGTAAATTTGTTGAAAATCAGATATGATCAAGTATCGATGCCTACAATAACATCTAATTATGAAATTAAATATAGTAGTTTTGTTAAAAGAAATAATTCAAAGGTTGAAGATTATGTCGTAAAAAAATTAACGAACGAAGAAAATTTAGATAAATACTTATCAAAAATTGTATATGCGTTTAGCCATTTAAATCAAGAAGAAAAGATTATACTTGTTGAAACATACAAAAAAGGAACTATAGATGATGAAACGAAAAAGAAATATATCTACATGAGACCAATATTATTTAATGATTTAAAAGTTAAAGAAGAATTAGAAGAAGTGTTAGATGAAAACAATATTAAAGAAAACAATTCTAGTAAAAAGACAAGAAGATTAAAGCAAAGTTCATATAGAACAGCTTTATTAGATAATATGCCGTTTTGCCCATTTACGATGGTTGCAGATGATAGATTATTAGTTGCTTGTCATATTAAACCATTTGCTGATTGTGATACTGATGACGAGAGATATGATTCGAAGAATGGAATTACAATGACGCCAACATATCATACATTATTTGATTTAGGATTTATTTCTTTTGAAGATGATGGAACTTTACTAATTTCACCATTCTTATCAAACATTACAAAAAATAGGTTAAGTTTAAAAGATGGAGATAGGGTAAGACTTCAATCGGGGTCAGGCAAATATTTAAAATACCATAGAGATAACATATTTTGCAGAATGCCAGCTATTTCTTTAGACGATTTTGAAAAAAATAGTAAATAGGTCTGGTCAGAAGAAAGAAAATGTTGTATAATGTATTTAGGTACAAAAGATGGAACATACTAATAATTGAGTAATTATTTGTCCACTTTTTGTCCACCTAATTTATAATTTTATATATTTTTATAATATTATAAATATTAATAATATGTATTACTAAATGCCCGTAATATAAGGGTAAAAATCATAGTACTATATATACCAATAATAGTGTAAATATGACCATAGAATTTTCATGTGGCAGTGGTAAAAAATACAAGCAATGTTGTGGAAAATAGTTTTATAAAATATAATTAGCTAACTAGAAATAGTTAGTTTTTTTATTCTATGATATAATCAATATGTAAATGTATTTTGACAAAATATTTTAACAAATGTAAAAGCATTTTGATAGACAAAAATGAAATGAAATATTATAACTACTTCAAAAGGAGAAAATATTACCATGAAAATTAACGAAAAACTAAAAATAGCTAGATTGAATTTAAGTTTAACTCAAGAAGAAGTTGCTGATAAAATTATGATATCAAGACAAACTATATCAAATTGGGAAAATGGTAAGTCTTTACCAGATATAATAAGTATTATTAATTTAAGTGAATTATATCAAATAAGTTTAGATGAATTATTAAAAAGTGATCCAAAAATAAAAGAAAAGATTAAAAAAGATACAAATAAAGCAAAAAATAATGCAAATTTAATATTAAGGACAGGAATTCTATTTTTAATAGTGATGGCTATATATACAATTAGTATTTTTGTAGGTGGTGCATTTAATGATTTTTGTCGAGGTGCTATTTCATTTGTGTTATTAGGAATTGGACTTGCATTTGTTTTGACATATTTTAGTTCAAAAGAATAAAGTATAATTAAAAGACATCAAAAAAATTATTTAAAAACTCACAAATCTTAATGATGATAAATGTGAGTTTTATTTTATAATATATTTAAAATATTATTATAATATATGATATAATTCAATTAATTGATAGAGGTGAATTAATGAATAATGATTTGTATGAGATGATTTTTAAAAGAAAATCTTTTCATCTTTTTAGAGATGTTGGCAAAGAAAGAATTAGCGATGAAGAAATAGAAGAAATAGAAAAGATATTTTCTACATTTAAACCTTTAATAAAAGATATCAAAGTAGAAATAAAAATTGTTAAGAATTCTACTACTTGTAAAAGAGGTCAAGAATACTGCATTTTATTTTACTCAGAAAAAAAGGATAACTATTTACAAAATATAGGATATTTAGGAGAACAATTAGATTTATATTTAGTTTCAAAAAATATTGGAACATTATGGTTTGGTATAGGTAAAACAAAAGAAGACAAAATAAATGATTTAGATTTTGTAATAATGATGGCCATAGGAAAGATTGACTCAGAAGATAAATTTAGAAAAGATATGTATAAAAGTAAAAGAAAAGAATTATCTGAAATTTGGATTGGCAATGATTATACAAATATAGGAAATATAATAAGATTTGCACCAAGTGCTTGTAATACACAACCTTGGATAGTAGAATCATCAGATGATGAATTAAAAATTTATAGATATAGAAAAGAAGGAAAAATAGGTATAATGCCTAAAAATAAAGTGATATATTATAATCAAATTGATGTTGGTATATTCTTATGTTTCCTAGAACTATGTTTAGAAAAAAATAGTATTAAATTTAATAAAACATTATATGTAGAAGAAAATTTAGAAAATGAAAAAAATTTACTAGCAATATATAAACTAAATAAATAATAATTCTCAGTTCTTGTCCTGTAAAATTAGTTTAAAATATTATAAAATTATTTTAAGAAAGAGGGAATATTATGAATCAAGAGAAGATTGGTAAATTTATTTCTAAATTAAGAAAAGAAAAGAATATGACTCAAGAACAATTAGCTGAAAAATTAAATGTTAGTAACAAATCAGTAAGTCGTTGGGAAAATGGCAAAACATTACCAGATTATTCTATTATGATTTATTTATGTGAGACATTAGATGTATCATTAAATGAATTAATTAAAGGAAATAGATTAACAGATAAAGATTTTAAAAATGAAGCAGAAAATAATTTAAAAGAAGTATTAAAAGATGTTGATAATAAAAATAAAAAATTTGAAAATAAGATGTTAGGTATATTAATGTTTAACACTTTAATTGCGATGTTTATTATTAATATATTACCATTAAATAGTATTAAGAATATTATAATATTTATTTTAGTTATAGTAATGGTATTTATTTCTAATACTTTAAATATTATATCTATATTTTTATATAAAGATAAAAGCCGTTAAGAAAGATGTAAATCTTTCTTTTTTATAGTATACTTATATTAATTATATAAGGAGAATTTATGGAAAAAACAGAATTAGAAAATTTAGTAGGATTAGAAAAAATAGATTTATTCTTTGAAATGGCAGGTAAAATAGAAACATTATATGATATGGATAGAATATGGAATAATGGTGGAAGAAAATGGAATTATGAGTATAAATATAGAAAAGGTAGTAAAACTTTATGTGCTTTCTATTTTAAAGAAAGTGTATTAGGTTTTATGATTATTTTTGGCAAGGAAGAAAGAAATAAAGTAGAAGAAATAAGAAATAATATTTCTATAGAAGTAATGAATATTTACGATGAAGCAGAAACATTTCATGATGGAAAATGGGTAATGTTTAATTTAGAAAATGATTCAATTTTTGAAGACTTAATTAAATTACTTCAAATTAAAAGAAGACCAAATAGAAGATAATAATTTTATCTACGAAGAGTAGGGTGCAATACTATTTATTAAATGTATAATATAAATAAGTATGGAGGGATAGTATGAATAATTATGTTACTGGAAAATTGATAAAGAAATTAAGAGAAGGTAAAAAGATAACACAATTAGAATTAGCAAATATTCTTAATGTGACTGATAAGGCAATAAGTAAATGGGAAACAGGTAATGGTTTACCAGATATAACTTTAATTGAGCCACTTGCGACTGCATTAGGTGTTTCGGTAATAGAACTTATGAAAGGTGAGAATATTACTAACAATAACATCGCAAGCAATATGCTAAACTCTAAATTTTATGTTTGTCCTATATGTGGAAATGTTATTCATACAATAGGTGAAAATGTAGTATCCTGTTGCGGCATAGTACTTCCAATTTTAGAAGCTGAAATTGAAGATAAGGAACATAGAATTAATTGCGAATTAGTGGAAAATGAGTACTATATAACACTTGATCATTCTATGACAAAACAACATTACATATCTTTTATTGCGTATATTACTAATGAAAAATGTGAATTTGTTAAATTATATCCAGAACAAAGTATCGAAGTAAGATTTTTGAAAAAAGGAAGAGGAATAATTTATGTTTATTGCAATAAAGATGGTTTATATAGGAAAAATATATAATAGAAATTCAAATATTGAACTTTCTATTTTTTTTATAAAAAATGTAAAATAAACTTGACAAAATATTTCTATGGTACTATACTATGAATGTAAAGTTAATTTTACAAAGGAGTGATACTATCAAAAACAATGTCGAAAATTTCAGAAAAGAATTGGGTATTAGTCAAGAAGAACTTGCTAGGATGTGTGAAGTATCTAGACAAACAATATCATCATTAGAAAATTATAGATATGCACCAAGTATATTTTTAGCTTTCAAGATTAGTAAAATATTTAATAAAAAAATAGAAGAAATATTCATTTATGAGGAGGAAAAAAAATGAAAAAAATTAAATGTAGAATAATATTAAGTTTAGCAGCGTTAGTATTAAGTATAGCTGGATTAGTAGTTGCAGTTATATATGATAATAGTTTTGGAATTGGATTTTGTTCAAGTATAATTGGATCAAATATAGTAATGTTATATAGATTATCAAAAATATCAAAAGATGCAAATAAAGCTAAAGAATATGAGATATTAGAGAAAGATGAAAGATTAAAATCAATTGCTAATGAAGCAAAAGCATTTACTCTTAATTGCTTATTAATAATACTATTATCTATAGGATTAGTAGGTTATTTTATAAAAAATGATCTAGTATTAATGATACCAACTTACACTGCCCTAGTAGGAGTGATTATTTACTTAATTACTACAGCAATTTTAAATAAAACAAAATAACATTATGAGAAATGATTTACTATTAAATATAAATAGAATTCATACTACAACAATGGGTGTCGATAGAATTAAAAAAAATTTAAACTTAGAAATGTCTGATGTAGTGGAATATTGTAAAAGTATAATTTTAAATAAAAATTGTAATATTTATAAAGAAGGTAAAAACTGGTATTGTAAAATAGATAATATAGTATTAACTATTAATTCATATAGTTATACTATTATTACAGCACATATAATAAAAAGATAGATTAATACAAAAATCTATCTTTTTTGTTGTATAATATATTTAATAAATATTGATTTGAAAGTGAGTATATTTATGAAGTGTATTGAATGTTATAGTGATGATAATACTAAAAAACCTAGACTTGGTGATTTAGATTGCTTAATTAATCATGAACAATATATATGTAGTAAATGTGGCAGATATATTTGTATAGATGAACATAAAACAAGGAAATTAAGAAGATGGAATTTTCCTTTTAAAACATTTGGAGTTGCTAAATTATATTTAAGAACGGCTGATTACATTAATAAAAAATGTTGTGGTGTATATGAAATAATTAGTAAAACGGGTAGAAAATCTTACAAGATATTTGTTGATGATAATCAAATGTTAAATTATTTAAATAATAATAAAGATAAAAAATGTACTAATAATAAAGCATTATTTAAAGAAGAAAAATATATAGAATATCCAAATACAGAAGTAAGAAAGCTTACTAAAGAAGAAGCTCATATATATTGGAATAAAAAGAATTAAGGAGATATTATGAATTTAGAAGAAATACAAAGATTTATTGATAAACAAAATGTTAGCTTTATATGTTCAATAGATAATGAAAATTATCCTAATATGAAGGCTATGCTTAAACCTCGAAAGAGAAATGGTTTAAAAGAATTTTATTTTTCTACTAATACTTCATCTATGAGAGTAAAACAATATTTAAATAATCCTAATGCTAGTATATACTTTTATCATAAAGGATTAATTAAATATATAGGAGTTATGCTAAAAGGGAAAATGGAAGTATTAACTGATCAAGAAACAAAAAATATGATATGGAAAAAGGGTGATACCATTTATTATAAAAAAGGTGTTACAGATCCAGATTATTGTGTTTTAAAATTTACAGCTATTAATGGGAGATATTACTGTAATTTAAAAACTGAGGATTTTAATATAGATTAAGGAGTGATTAAATGAAAACTATATGTGGAGCAGATTGTTGCTTAGAATGTCCTAAAAAAGATAAAGAATGTGCAGGGTGTATAGAAACAAATGGACATCCATGTGGTGGAAATTGTATTGCGGCTAATTGTATAAAAAATGGTGGATTTGAAAAAATTATTTCATGTAAAAATAAAATAATTAAAGAAGTAAATTCATTAAATATAGATAAACTTCAAATAGATGATTTAAATTTATTAAATGGTTCTTATATTAATATGGAATATACTTTACCTAATAAAAAACATATTAAATTACTTGAAGATAATGATATATATTGGGCTAATCAAGTAGAAATAGATAATGATAATTGCTATGGAATTGCTTCAGATAATAACTATTTATTAATATGTAAATATGGGTGTAATGGAAGTAATCCAGAAATAATTGTTTATAAAAAGATTTAATGGAGGAAAAAATGGCTACTACAAAAGACTATAGAGATTATATATTAGAAGAATTAAGCTTATTAGATTCAATTTATTGTAGATCAATGATGGGTGAATATTTATTATATTATGATGGTACATTATTTGGTGGTATATATGACAGCAGATTACTTGTTAAAATAGTTGATACTAATGAAAAATATAATATGGAAAAAGCTATACCTTATCCAGTAGCAAAACTTATGTATCATATTAGTAATATTGAAGATAAAGAATATATTAGAGATGTAGTATTAGATACAGTAGAAGGATTAAAAAAATAGGTGTTTTATGTCAAAAATTTCAAATGTAATAACAATGCTAGAACTATTAAATGATAATAGGAAATATACTATTGATGAATTATCTAAAATATTAGAAGTTACACCCCGTATGGTAAGAATATATAAAGAAGAATTAGATAAAGCTGGAATTTATATTGATACTATTAGAGGACCATATGGTGGTTATGTACTAAATCAATCTATAAGAATACCTAAAAGAAAATTTAGCAAAGAAGATTATGAATTGTTAAATAATATCGATATTAAAGATGAAAAATTAGAAATATTAAAAGATAAAATTAGAGGAATATATCAAGGTAGTAAACAAGAGAGTAATGAACTTAATGAAGAAATATTACCAAAGTATAATCTATTAACTAAAGCTATAAAAGAAAAAAAGAAAGTTAAAATATTATACTTTTCATTTAATAAAGGTGAAACCGAAAGAATAATATATCCTTATGATATGTTTTTATATAATAATGGTTGGGGATGTGCAGCATATTGTACATTAAGAAAAGATATGCGACATTTTGAATTAAGTAGAATAATAAAATGTGAATTATTAAATGAATCTTATGAATAAGACAATATATTACCTCTTTAAGTATTAAAATGTACTTAGGGAGGTTTTTTATGGAAGAAAATTTTAAAATGCTATTAGATAGAGTAATTGATACTTTAAATATAACAGATTTAACACGAATAAAAGACCAATTAAACAGTATTAAAGGTAATACAATTTTTATTGGAGCCGGCGGTTCTAGTGTTGTAGCTGAATTTGCAAAAAAAGTATTAGATACTAAAGGAATAAATACATTTATGAGTGCTAGAGATTTAAACTATCAAAATATCAATTTATATGACAATATTATGGTTTTTAGTTATAGTGGTAAAGGCTATGTATTGGAAAATTCTTTACATAGAAATAAGAATGTTTATTTATTAACTAATGGAAATGAAAAATATAATGGGATAGAAATAATAAAATATGATTCTAGTATTGAAAAAGAAAATAGCTTTATTTCGCTAGCGTCCACATTAATGCCTATATCAATTATATATTACTATTATGATTCTATAAATTATTTGAAGACTATTCAAGAAATATTTAGAAGAGTAAAAGATGATATCGAAAATAGTAAATTCAATATTAAGAAAAATGATATATATGAAATTATAGGTGGTTTGGAGTATTCTAGCTCAATAAAATACTTAGAAACTACGATGATAGAATCAGGTATTAGCATACCTGTTATCCATGATAAATATGATTACTGTCATGGAAGGAGTACAACTTCATATAAGAATAATAATAGTTTAATTTATTTTAATAATGAAAAAGAATTAGATGTATTAATGCTTGAAGAATTTAAAAAGTATTATATGGAAATAATTAAGATTAAAAAATATTCTAATGATTATATAACTAATGATTATTACGGTATAATAAATTCTATGTTTTTAACAAAGCAAATAGCAAAAAGTAAAAATAAAGATTTATCTAAAGTCGAGCATAGTCCATTAGTATATAGATTATATAAATATAGAGGTGAAATGTAATAAAAGAAATAGTATTTGTAACACACAATAAAGGAAAAGTAGCATCAGCTCAAAAACAATTTGATAAAATTAAATTTAAAACATATGATTATGAACTTACAGAACCAAGAAGTGATGATATTAAAGAAATTGCTTGTTCAAAAGTATTAGAAGCATATCAAATAGTAAAAACTCCTTGTATTGCTTTAGATTCAGGTTTTTATATTGAAGAATTAAATGATTTTCCAAGAGCATTTGTAAATTTTACTTTAGATACGATAGGTATTGATGGTATATTGAAATTAATGAAAGATGTAGAAAATAGAAACTGTATGTTTAAAGAATGTCTTGCATATTATGATGGTATTGAGATTAAATGTTTTTATGGAGAAAGTAGAGGTAAACTTTCTTGTGAGGTAAAAGGTAATGACAAAAAAGAAAAATGGTCAGATTTATGGTATATATTTAAACCAAATGGATTTGATAAAACATTAGCTGAAATGACAGTAGAAGAACGTGAAACAAGAAGGATGATTGATAAATCTACAAATTCTTTTACTGAATTTGCAGATTGGTACATAAATTCTATAAATAGCGATAAAATTAAGAAATTGACAAAAAAATAAAATGAGTTATAATATATGCAATTTTCAAAGGGGGAAAAGAATATGAATAAAAAAGATTTGAAAAAATTAATAGACAATCATTTTGAAAAAGTAGAAGAATCAGAAAAAACTGCAGATGAAGAAGAAAAAGAATATTATCAAAAAATGATTGAAAGATTAAATGGAAATAAAGAAAAATATTTATCAATTGCCACAGATGATAAATATATAAAATGGTTAGAAAATTATACTTTATTTAAACCATGTTTTAATAATCAAGATGCAAGTTATTATCCAGAAAATTATGATGCTGAAGATTTAGAAAATATTAAAAATTTATCTATATTATTTAATGTAGCAAATAATTATAAAGAAAAATATCGCCTTGATGCATATAAAGATTATGTTTCAATTAAATATAATGGTATAGGTTATGATTTAGAAATGATTAGAAAACCAGAATTAATATGTTATTGTAAAAGAACTGAACCAACTGAAGATAGTATAGATTACAATGATATAATTAATAATAAAAAGAATGAGATTGCTTTAGAAGAAATTAACAAAAAAATATGTCAATTTATTATTTTAAGAAATGAATTAGTAGAACTTGGTGTTAGTTCAAAGCAATTATCAGATATCGCTAAAGAAGACCCAAAACAATATAATTATAAAAGAAAATAGATTTAATAATCTATTTTTTTATGTTATAATTGATGCAAGTTAAATATAATAGAAAGATTAATAGATTGCCACGATAAGTAGCATAAATGTATATACATATTGCTTTTAAAATCATAATTATTAATGTAATATTAGTGACAAGAAAGAAGGAATAATATGACATTTAGTGAAAAATTAAAAGATATTAGAAAAAGATTTGGACTATCTCAAGAAGATTTGGCAGAAATTATGAATGTATCTAGACAAGCAATTAAAAAGTGGGAGACAGAAGGTGGATTACCAGATATTACTAATTTACAAGAATTATCAAAAATATTTGGTGTAACAATTGATTATTTATTAGATAATAATAGTCAATTACCATTGTTAGTAATGAAAAAAGAATTAGATAAGAAAAAGTATGATAATAAAGTAAAAGGGTATAATGAAGCTTTAAAAGAATATTTTCCTAATCCATGGATAATATATGCTTTATCGAATGGAAAAAAATTGAATAAATTAGAAACACTATTTGATTTTTTTACAGGCGGTGATTATTACTTAATAAAGAATGTTAGTGATTTATCACCATATTATTTAGCAATTAAAGATGATTTGAAATTGCTTATAAATATAACTGATTGGATTCTTGAGGTAAAAGAATTACCCTCTGATACAAAAATCAAGAGATTTACAGTTGGAGAAAACAAGTTTATTAATGTATGTAAATTAGATATAAATAAAGAATAGTATTAGAAATAATCTATTTTTTTTATGTTATAATATAATAAAGAATGGAGAATAGATATGGCGTTTGATTATAAAAAAGAATATAAAGAATTTTATATGCCTAAAAATAAACCTAGTATAGTAAAAGTTCCTAAAATGAATTATATTGCTGTAAGAGGTAAAGGCAATCCTAATGATGAAGATGGCGATTATAAAAATTCAATAGGATTATTATATGCAATTGCTTTTACAATTAAAATGAGTTATAAGGGTGATCATAAAATAGATGGTTATTTTCAATATGTTGTTCCACCATTAGAAGGATTTTGGTGGCAAGATGGTATTGATGGAATGGATTATGATAAGAAAGATAAATTTAGCTTCTATTCAATAATTAGATTACCAGATTTTGTGACTAAAGAAGAATTTGATTGGGCTATAAATGAAGCAACAAAAAAGAAAAAACAAGATTTTAGTAAAGTAGAATATTTAACATATGATGAAGGATTATGTGTTCAATGCATGCATTTAGGACCATTTGATAACGAGCCAGCAACAGTAGAATTAATGCATCAATATATGGAAGATAATGGATATGAATTAGATATAACTGATAAAAGATATCATCATGAAATATATTTAAGTGATCCTAGAAAATGTAAAGAAGATAATTTAAAAACAGTTATTAGACATCCAATAAAAAAGAAATAGGTATAATTATGGAAAATAAATTAAATATATTAATTAATTCTGATGATAAATCAGCATACTCTGAATTATTAGAATTAGAAACAATATGTACTGAATCAAATGAATTATATAATTATTTTGATACATTATTAGGATTATTAAGAAAAGATAATCTGTTTTTAAGAGTTCGTGGTTTTAGATTAATCTGCTCTTTAGCAAAGTGGGATAAAGATAATAAAATTAATGATAATATTGATTATATATTAGATACATTAAATGATGATAATGGTGTATGTATAAGACAATGTTTATTAAGATTGAATTTAATACTATTATATAAACCTGAATTATCTAATAAGATAGAAAATAAGTTAAATAATATGGATTTATCTATATATAAAGAAAGCATGAGCAGTCTAATAAAAAGAGATATTAAAAAGATAATAGAAAGTATATGATGAAATGAAAAAATTATTAGTTTATACAAGTAAAACAGGTACAACAAAAAAATGTACAAATATGATAAAAGATTCTATAAATAATTTAACAATTATAGATTTAGATAAACAAAATATTAATATTGATGATTATGATATTATTCTAATAGGTAGTCCTATTAGAATGGGAATGATTAGTAAAAAAATAAAGAAATTTATTAATAATAATTATAATATTCTTTTAACTAAAAAAATAGCTTTCTTTATTTGCTGTGGATTTGATGAAAATATGGAAACCTATTATTCACAAAATATTCCCAAAGATTTATTAGCTATATCTTTTGCTCATACTAGTTTCGGCGGAGAAATGGAAATAGAAAAGCAAAAGGGATTTGATAAATTTATTGCCAATATGGTTAGTAAAAAAGATGATAGAAAACCTAGTTTAAATAATTCTAATATAGATAGCTTTATTACTAAAATAAAAGAAATAGATAAATAATTATAATAAAAAATGTCTATGTCAAAAACATTTGATAGACAAAAATAGCTCTTTATAATAAATTGTTAGTGGAGGTGCAAAATGGATATAGGAAGTAGAATAAAAACATATAGGGATAATATAAAAATTTCTCAAGAAGAATTAGCAGAACGCGTTTTTGTTTCGAGACAAACTATTTCTAATTGGGAAACAAATAAGAATTATCCAGATATAAAAAGTTTATCCTTACTTAGTAATATCTTTAATGTTTCTCTAGATGAATTTATAAAAGGAGATATTGAAAAGATGAAAAAAGAAATCGATGAAAGTGAAATCAAAAAATTTAATTTGATAAGTCTTATTTTTACAGGAGAATTAATTGTAATGATTTTTAGTGCTTACCCATTATTTAAATATTTAGAAATAACAGGAATGATTATATGGGCAGTAATATTTATTATTACTTTTGCAACTTCACTTTATATAGAAAAATATAAAAATGCTAAAAATATTCAAACATATAAAGAAATAGTTGCTTTTGTAAATCAAACTAATCTAACACCAGATGAAAAGAAGGAAGAAAAAGCTAAAAAACCATATCAAAGAATTCTAATAGGAATTTGTTCTGCCTTAATTACTCTTGTAATATTATTAATTATGAAACTAATTTTAGGCTGATTTTAAAAGATAGATAAAATCTATCTTTTTTATTGTATAATTAATATGAAAGTGTGATTATATGTGGTATGAAAATTTATTTACTGAATTAGAAAAATTAAAAGATAATGAACAAAGTATAAAAATGGCTCAATATATGCAAAATAAATTTAATTTTTTAGGTATTCTAAAACCTAAATTAACTGAATTCGTAAAGCCATATTTGAAAGAAAGTAAAAAATATCCTTTAGATTGGAATTTCGTAGATTTATGTTGGAATAAAGATTATAGAGAAGCTCAATATATCTGTATAAGTTATTTAGCTCAAAATACTAAATATTTAAAAAAAGAAGATTTAGACAAAATTAAAAAATTAATTATTACAAAATCATGGTGGGAAACAGCAGATTCTCTAGACGCCTTTGTAGGTAAAATAGTACTTGATAATAAAGAATTAGAAGAAGTAATGATAAAATGGTCTACTGATGATAATATGTGGCTTAGAAGAGTATCTATTGATTTTCAACAAGAATACAAAAATGATACTAACACAGAACTATTTGAAAAAATAATTGTAAATAATTTTGGAACAAGTGAATTTTTTATTAATAAAGCAATAGGTTGGAGTTTAAGAGATTATTCTAAAATTAATTCAACATGGGTAAAAGAATTTATTGATAAATATAATGATAAAATGGATAAATTAAGTATAAAAGAAGCTAGCAAATATTTATGATATAATTAGAAAGAGGTGTATTTATGTATAATATAGATTTTAAAAATATAAGAAAAGGTTATGGATTTGGTTTTACTTTTTTTATAGTAGGATTATTATTCTTTATAATAATGACTTATGTAGTCTTTGGAGGAACAATAAAAAAATTATTTTTAGACTCTAAAACTAAAGCAATTAGTATAGACACTAATGAACATGTTGATAGTGAAGGGGAAACTATGTATTCACCAATATATTATTATAAAGTAGGAAGAGAAAAATATTCTTGTAAAACTTATGGTTCATCAAATAAAAAAGTTTCTAGTAAAGCTAATATGGTTTACTATGATTCTAAAAATCCTAAAAATTGTACTACTGATTATGAAGTAAAACAAAGTTTCTTTATGTATATATTTTGGGCATTCCCATTATTATTTGTTTATGTAGGATTTGATCATATGTTAAAAGTCTTTAAAAGAGTAAAGAATGCTAAATATTTAGCGACTAATGGCCAATTAATTAAAAATCTTCCTTATCAAATGGAGAATACAAATTTAAGTAATAATGGTGGCTCTTTACTTGCAATAGGAGTAGATTATAAGCTTGAAACAGGTTCAATAATACATTTAGTAGGAGAACCAAGATTTGATAGAAAACAAACAGATGAAGATGGATTAGTTGATTTATTAATTGATCCAAAAAATCCTAATAATTATTATATTGATTTTAATATTGAAAGAAAACACTAAAGCTTAATAGGCTTTTTTTCTTTTACATAATATTATGATATAATATATATAGTTTGGAGGATTTATGAGTAAAATAAGTAAAATAATATTTTTAATAATAATATTGCTAGGAATAGTAATGATATTAACAATAAATTCTAATAAAATAACTAAAAGATATAAAAACATTGAAAAAATAGTTGAAAACATTAATAATAGTACTGATTTAAAAATGGTTTATATCGCATCTAATAATTGTGATGAATGTAAATTACAATCATATCAATTGAAAATGCTTATAAAAGAATATAATATTGAATATTATTATATAGATTTAAATAAAATATCAGAAGCAAGAAGCAAAAATATATATGAGAAATTAGATTTAGAAGTAGTAACTAAATCACCTACAATCGCAATATATAAAGATAGTAAATTAGTAGACTCTTTAATAGGGTTAACTGGTACAAATAAACTATATAAATTACTAGAAAATAATAATATTATAGTAAATAAAAAATTACCCATTAATTATTTAAATTTATCTTCATATGTAGATATATTAAACAATGAAAAAGTTATAATAGGTATGGGTAATTATACTAGTAGTTATAGTAACTCTTTTGAAGAAATTTTATTTGAAATAAATGATGAATATGATATAGATATTAATTTTATCTATTTAAATGATCTATCAGAATCTGAAGGTAATTTATTTGAATCAAAAATAAACAACTTTGATGAAATGAATTTGAAAGTACCTTCATTAATAATAGTTGAGAATAATGAAATAACAGATAAAATTATTGGTCTATCTTCAAAAGAAGAATATGTTGAATTTTTGAAGAATAATGGTATAATTTAGTTAGAGGTGTGAAATGGAAAGTTTAGTTTATAATAAATTAAAAGAATTCAAAAGCAAATATCCTTTTACAATAGCGTGGAGATTAAAAAAACATGCTAAAATAATTGATCTACATTTAAATCCAGATGAAGAAGTTAAATATGCATTTGCAGCCCAAAAAAATGATAATCCATTTGATATAGTAACAACTTATGCAGTTGTTATGACTGATAAAAGATTAATTATTAGTTCAAAAAGATTATTATTTGGATATTTTTTCACTGCAATTACTCCAGATATGTTTAATGACTTAAATGTTAAAATGGGAATATTATGGGGAAAAATATATATAGATTCAATAAAAGAAGTAGTAAAATTATCTAATATACAAAGAGATGCATTACCAGAAATAGAAACTTCTATAACTCAATTTATGATGGAAGAAAAAAAGAAATATCCAAATCCAATAAGTAAGGTGTAATTTTATTACATCTTTTTTCTTGAATAAATTAGTAATATAAGATATACTTAATATATATACTAGGAGGCACAAAATGAAAAAAATATTTGGATTATCTGTATTGATATTTATTATTTATTTTGTAATTGAAATAGTATTTATCTATTTAGGTAATGGTCATACAGTAGAATATCAAGTAAAAGATAATGATAAAAAATTTACAGTAAATGAAGTATTTAAATCAAATGCAAAAAAAGATGCTAATAGTTATTCAATTAGTATAAAAAATGATACAGTACAGTTTTCATTACTAACATATCAAAATTTCAAAAGAAGTAGTGAAATAGTTAAAAAAATTAAATATTTTGAGGATAATACTTATAAATGTATTTTTATAAAATATCGTGATAATAAAGTCCTTAATGATGTATTATGTAATGATGGAACATATAATATTCCTTATCACAATATAACTAATCCAAGTGAAGAATTAAAGAAATTTGTTGAATCATTAAAAGAATATGGTTATGATGAAACAAAATGGATTGATAATACATCTGTTAATAAAGAAAAATATAATGCAATACTATATATTGATAATTTAATTAAAAGTCATTTTGTCGGTCTAGTAAATGATTCAAATTTATTTAGAATTAATAATATTGACTATGTGGCTAATACACTATTATTTGAAGGAGATACAATAAAGGGTGTTGGATTTACTAAAGATAAATATATTACATTAGATTATACAAGTGCTCCAATAACATATAATGTATATTCATTTACTTCTTCAAAGAATTTTAAAATATCAGCACAACAAGATTTAAAGAATGCAAAAGTATTAGGATATTATGATGATTCAATATTTATTTATGATGAAGCAACAGGTAAAGAATATGAAATAGATGGTGAAAAATTAACTCTTCAAGAAGTAGGAGACAATCAAAAAACTATTAAATACTATAGTGATGGTTGGAAATACTCAAATATTAATGATATTAACATTAATAATTTAAATTTTGGTAATGAATATGTTGATGATTATAATAATCCTAATTTCATTAAAACAATTAAAAGAGGTCATGAGTCAGGATATTATTATTATATAAATAATGTTAATGGTAGATATAATGTATATAAAAGTAATATAAATAATCTTAATAATATTACATATATATTATCTACTACAGATATTAATTCAATAAGATTTATTGGTAATTATGTTTATTACTTAGATGGTGATTATATTAGATATTATAGTGATTCATGTGGGAATAGAACTTTGTTCTATAAAGCTGGATTACATAAAGATTATAGATATAATATATTTATAGATAAAAACAAAGAAGTTTAACACTTCTTTTTTATATATAAAAGTAATATTATTGAAAAATATAGATAAAATCATTAAAATTGTTAAGTAATAGAAAAAATGTGTAAAGTATGTTATAATTAATAAAGATTATTTGTTTGGAGGAGTAATATGAAAGTATTAATGACAGGAGATAGACCAACAGGGAAATTACATTTAGGACATTATTTTGGATCATTACAAAATAGAGTTGCTATGCAAAAAGATTATGAAACTTATATTTTAATTGCGGATGCACAAGCGTTAACTGATAATTTTAATAATCCAGAAAAAGTAAGACAAAATGTTAGAGAATTAGCAATAGATTATTTATCATGTGGAATAGATCCAAAATATTCTCATATTTATATCCAATCTATGGTAAAAGAAACACCAGAATTAACACTATATTTTTCTAATTTAGTTACAGTCGCAAGATTATTTAGAAATCCAACTACTAAATTTGAAGCAAATCAAAAAGAGAATGTTTTTGGACATCAATCTGAAGGTATTACATATGGCTTTTTAGGATATCCAGTTAATCAAGCTGCTGATATTGCTGTATTAGATGGTGATATTGTTCCAGTAGGTGATGATCAATTACCACATGTGGAACAAGCAAGAGAAATAATAAGAAAATTTAATAATATATATGGTGAAACATTTAAAGAGCCACAAGCAATTTTATCTAAAACTCCTCGTATTAAGGGATTAGATGGAAATGATAAAATGGGTAAAAGTTTAGGGAACGCTATTTATTTATCTGATAGTGCTGAAGAAATATCAAAAAAAGTAATGGGTGCTATAACAGATCCAAATAAAATTAAAAAAGATGATAAAGCAAATCCTAATGTATGTATGGTATATTATTATCATAAATTAATGAATAGTAAAAATTTAGATACAATATGTAGTGAATGCAAAAGTGGTTGTCGTGGCTGCGTAGCTTGTAAAAAAGAATTAATAGAAGAAATTATGAATTTCTTAAAACCAATTCAAGATAAAAGGAAATATTATGAAGAACATTTAGACGAAGTAGATAATATTTTAAAAGAAGGTACAAAATGTGCTCAAAAACAAGCAGAAACAGTTATGAAACGCGTAAGAAAAAATATGAAAATAGATTATTTTAAAGAAGATTAGTTTTAATCTTCTTTTTTTAAGGATTTACTTAAATAATATTGTATATATAATTATGGAAATAAAAAATATATTAAAAGAAATAGATCAAAATATAATTTTAGATTTAGAACAACAACAAGTAGTTATTGATAATAGTAAGAATCTAATAGTTATTGCGGGTGCAGGAAGTGGTAAAACTACTACAATAATGGCAAAAGTAAAATATTTAGTAAAGTATAAGCACATAAATCCAAATGAAATCTTAATAATATCTTTTACTAATAAAACAATAGATGATTTAAAAGATAATATTAATAATAAATTGGGTATTGATGCTCACATTTATACCTTTCATAAATTAGCATATGAATTATTAAAAGAAAATGATATGCGCTATAAAATAAATAACGATAGTAATAAATTATTAGAACATTTGATTAAAAAAAATAGTAATACTAAAACAATACAAAAACACTTGAAGAAAGATAAAATATATAAAAAAATAATTAAGAATTCATTAAATGAAAATAAAGTATTTATTGATTTTACAGTTAATAATATTAGAACACTACAAATTAATAATAATAATAAGCCTGTAATTAAAAATAAATATATAGAAAAATATTACGAGTATATAAATAATATTTTATCTGAGTATAATGAAATAATCAAAGATAGTTATGAATTAGATTTTGAATCATTAATTACAAAAGCATCTAAAATAGATAGTATAAAAAATAGGTATAAATATATAATTGTTGATGAATATCAAGATATTTCAAAGAATAGATATATTTTACTACAAAAGCTAATTAAAATAACTAATGCTTATACAATAGTTGTTGGTGATGATTTTCAAGCTATATATGCTTTTGCTGGCTCAAATATAAATTTATTTTTAAATTATGAAAATGACATGAATGCTAAAAAACTATTTATTAGTAGAACTTATAGAAATAGCCAAGAATTAATTAACATTACTGGTAATTTTATTATGAGTTCTGATAAACAAATAAAAAAACAATTAGTATCATCAAAAAGGTTAGATAACCCATTAGAAATATATGGATATACTAATAATTTTACTTTTCAATTTGAAAAAATAATTAATGAAATAAGTAAAACCAGTAATGAAATACTTGTTTTAGGAAGATATAAAGATGATATATTAAAAATAAAAAGTAATATGTTTAATATTAAAGATAATAATATAATTTATAAAAAAAATAAAAATATAATAATAAAATTTATGACTATTCATTCAGCAAAAGGATTAGGATTTGAAAATGTAATATTGATAAATTTTGAAAATGATATTAAAGGATTTCCAAGTAAAATAAAAGAAACAAACATAAGAAGAGAATTATTTAATATGAAGACTGATATATTAGAAGAAAGAAGACTATTCTATGTTGCTTTAACAAGAACAAAAAATAAGGTATATATTTTAACTAAAATAAAAAAAGAATCTATTTTTATGAAAGATATATTTAAATATAATAATGTAAAAATAAACTATAAATATAAACCATGATCTAAGCATAATATTAATAGGGGTTAATATATGAAGAATGTTATTAATTATTTTTATAATATTGATATAAAAGATATATATCAAAATAAAGAAGAATACTATTTTAAATATAATAATGATAATTATACTTTTCAAGAATATAAAAGAACTAATGAAGAATTATATGAATTATATAATTTAGAATATTATCTATATAGTATAGGTATTTATCTTCATGAAATAATATTAAATAATACAAATCAGATATTAACAAACTATAATGACAAAAATTATATACTAATGAAAATAATAGTTAATGATGATGATAAAATAAATGTTAATCATGTAAAAAAAATATCCAATATAATTATTCCAAATAATTATAAAAGTCTATTAAGAAATAATTGGTTAAATATGTGGTCAAATAAAATTGACTATATCGAAAATGTTATAGATTCAAATAAAAATAAATATAAAGAATTTGGTAGTAATATTGATTATTTTATAGGATTAACTGAAAATGCTATTCAATTATTAGGGAATGTTAATAATGATAAGATGTACTTATCACATCAAAGAATTAATATTAATATGAAGGTAAAAGATTTATATAATCATTTAAATATCATAATAGATAATAGATGTAGAGATATATGCGAATTATATAAAGATAAATTAATAAAAGAAAAAGAAATAGAAAACTTAAATTTATATATAGATGATTTAAATAATTATGAAAAATATTTATTTTTTATTAGATTTTTATATATAACTCAATATTTTGATATTTTTGATAAAACTCTACATGACGATTTTAATAGTGAAGAATTCTATAATATTATTAATAGTATAGAAAAATATGAAGAATTCATTAAAGAATTATATGTATATTTAAATAGTAATAATATTCTACCCGAAATTGAATGGATAAAAAAACAAGCATATAAGCTTGTTTAAAAAATATCATTATAATCTTGAGATGATTCACTTAAATTTACTACACCAAGTACTTCATCAATTTCTTCTTTAATTGCGGCTTCAATACCATCTTTTAAAGTAAGATCTAGCATTTGACAGTTAGCACAAGCTCCCATCATTTTTATATAGACAATATTATCTTCATATTTAACAAATTCAATATTACCACCATCATTTACTAAAAATGGTCTTAAATGATTTATAATATCTATGATTTTTTGTTCTGTTTCGTTCTTTTTCATTTTTCTCACCAAAGATATTATATATGAAAAGCTAAATTATGTAAACACTTTAAATTATAGACAAATTATGATATAATACATGCGGTAGGTGATATTATGACACCATATGAAAAAGGTAAAATAGCAAAAGGAACAATCACTGGTATAGAAAATTATGGTGCATTTGTTTCGCTAGATGAGTATTATACAGGATTAATTCATATATCTGAAATATCACATGGTTTTGTAAAAGATATAAATGATTTTTTAAAAATAGGTGAAACTATATATGTCGAAGTATTAGATATTGATGAAGAAACATTACAATTAAAATTAAGTATAAAGAATATTCATTATAGAAAAAAACAGTACATAACAAAGAGAAAAATTAAAGAGACAAGTCTTGGATTTAAGACGCTTTCTTATAGGTTACCTATGTGGATAGAAGAAAGTTTAAAAAAACAAAAAAATGTATAAAATATTGTTGACAAAATAATACAATAATGATAATATTAACTATGTCAACTGATTTTATGGGCGATTAGCTCAGTTGGTTAGAGCACCTGCCTTACAAGCAGGGGGTCATAGGTTCGAGTCCTATATCGCCCACCATATGCCGGAATAGCTCAATTGGTAGAGCAACTGACTTGTAATCAGTAGGTTGTGGGTTCAAGTCCTATTTCCGGCACCATTTAATTTTTTTGTGTATTTTATATATGGAGGGATAGCGAAGTGGCCAAACGCGGCAGACTGTAAATCTGTTCCTTCGGGTTCGATGGTTCGACTCCATCTCCCTCCACCACTTTAATTATTCCATTATAAAATATGTAAGGCATTAAGATATTGCCTTGTAGCCAAGCGGTAAGGCACCACACTTTGACTGTGGCATGCGCTAGTTCGAATCTAGCCAAGGCAGCCATATAATATTTGTCCCGTTAGCTCAGCTGGTAGAGCATTTGACTTTTAATCAAAGGGTCGTGAGTTCGAACCTCGCACGGGACACCATGTGCCTGAGTGGCGAAATTGGTAGACGCACAGGACTTAAAATCCTGCGGGAGTCAAATCCCGTGCCGGTTCAAGTCCGGCCTTAGGCACCAATGATAATTAACCTCCTTATGGAGGTTTTTTATTTTTTTATAATAATATTATAAATATTGCATAAACTTTATTGATTTTATAAAAAAATATATATAATTATTGACTTTTAAATTTTGTTTATGTTATAATCGATTTGTTCCAAGAAAATTGGATAGATTTGATACGGAGAAATACCCAAGTCTGGTTGAAGGGACTGGTCTTGAAAACCAGGAGGTCGGAGACGGCGCGGGGGTTCGAATCCCTCTTTCTCCGCCATTCTTATATATTATATCGCGGGGTGGAGCAGCTTGGTAGCTCGTTGGGCTCATAACCCAAAGGTCGTTGGTTCAAATCCATCCCCCGCAACCAAATTGTGGTTCGTTAGTCTAGAGGCCTATGACGTCTGCCTGTCACGCAGAAGACCACGGGTTCGAATCCCGTACGAACCGCCATTATTATGTGGCTCTGTAGCTCAGTCGGTAGAGCACAGGACTGAAAATCCTGGTGTCGGTGGTTCAATCCCACTCGGAGCCACCATTTATTTTTTTAAAATTAAGGAACGTTGTCTATGCGCTCGTAGCTCAGCTGGATAGAGTGTTTGGCTACGAACCAAAAGGTCAGGGGTTCGAATCCCTTCGAGCGCACCATGTTTCGGGAAATGGCTCAACTTGGTAGAGCACTTGGTTTGGGACCAAGGGGTTGCAGGTTCAAATCCTGTTTTCCCGACCATTATATATAAATTAACTGTTGATTATTCAACAGTTTTTTTTGTTATTTTGAGTTTATGTGATATAATACTCGAAAAAAAGGAGAATTTATGGATAAATCTATTGTTTATGTTATAGAAGACAAAATAAATGCATTAGATTTTTTGATCTCTAATGCACAAGACAAAGATAAAATATACTATAAATACATGAAAATGAATCTATTGAAATTATTAAGATGCTATGGAGTAAATAGGTCAATATCAAATTTTAATGATGATTTAGAGATGAATTTATTTTTGCATGAAAAAGATGATAGAATTATTCATACTTTATTCTCCTCAAGAGATATACTTTATAAAATTACAGATGTAATAGTGGATTATTTAAATAGTAATCCTGTTTATCCTATTTCAGCTCAAAATTATTGTAAAATTGATAATAATAAAATAATTGAAGGTATGATTAAAAATAATGGCTTGCAAGATATATATGAAGAGTATAAGTATAGTGAAATAATAGATTTTAATAAAACAGATATTAAAGAAATAAGAGGATATTCTTCCTTTTATAATTTATTAGATTTAAAAGGTAATCACTTAATTTATATTAATGAATACTATGATGATGTAAAAGGATTAACAAAGTATGCACATGAATATGGACATTTTTTATCCGATTATTATTTAAATTTTGATATTAAAAAAATAACACAAAAGAATATTGCTTATAATGAAATAATAAGTGAAATCATGTATTATAAAATGCGAGACTATTTAAATAAATGTAATATTATTGATAATAAAATATTTACTCATGAATGTAATAGCTTTACGGTTGATTCTATTGTATTATATATATTTTCACATTATGATATTGATTATAATGATCAAGAACTCCTTGAGGTAATAAAAGAAGATATAAAATATAAATATCCAAAAATGAATATTAATATAACATATTTATCTAATGACAGGGTTATTTATGCCTTTATGTACTTAATTGCGCAATATATTGGTAAAATATATGCTGAAGAAGAAAAACCAGTTATTGAGGCAAAAAATGCTTTATTTATGGATATTAATAATTTAGAAGAATTATTTAAAATAATTAATATAGATATCAATAATTTATATGATAAGAAAACTATTGAAAATAATTTAGAAAAAATATTAATAAAGAAATAAACAAATAAATTTTTATGCTATAATTATTATGGTGATAGTATGGAAAAAGTAAAAACAAAAAAAGAAATAGTTAAAATGTTACTAAATAAAAATTTAGAAATTGAAGATGAAGAACAATTAATTGATCTATTAGTTGATCAACAAATAGCGGTAGATGTCGATAAAGAAGATATTAGTAATATGAAATTTGGTGATAAAGTAGCAGATAAACTTACTGAAGTAGCAGGAAGTTGGGCATTTATAATAAGTTTTATATTATTCTTAGTAGGATGGATAGTATTAAATATCTTTGCTTTAAAAAATGTTGACCCATATCCATTCATTTTATTAAATTTATTATTATCATGTTTAGCTGCTTTACAAGTTCCAATAATTATGATGAGCCAAAACAGACAAGCTGAAAAAGATAGTTTAAGAAGTAAAAATGATTATAGAACTGATTTAAAAAGCGAATTAATCTTAGAAGAATTACATGATAAAATGGAAAAAATATTAGCAAATCAAAATAAATTGATTAAAGCATTAGAAGAGAATGAAAAAAAATAAAGGTTTTACATTAATAGAACTTTTAGCAGTTATTCTAATATTAGGAATAATTGCTTTAATCGCAATACCAGTAGTAAATAACATAATAGAAGAAGCAAAAACAGCTTCTGTTAAAGACAGCGCATTAAATATAATAAAAACTGCTGAAAATAGTTATGTAATTAATATGATTAATGGAATATCAGAAAAAAAAGAATATAGTTGTAATGGAAATAAATGTATTTTAACAAAGGTAAATGATTTAAATTATACTGGAGAAGAAATTAAATTAGATTTTAAAGGAACTGTTCCAGTAAGTGGTTTAATTACCATTTCTAATGATGGTAAGGCTCATATAAAAAATTTAGATATTGATAATCGCATATGTTATGAAGAAAAAGATGAAGTAGTTTGTAAGAAAAAATCAGATTTAAATAAACTATTTTATTTAGATATACCATATAAAGATGATATGACATATTATTATGATTTTAGTGAATTTACTAATGGTAAAATTAAATTAGATATAGTGAATGCTTCTTTTAAAGATGACTCTATATACTTTAGTGGTGAAAATAAAAGTTATGCTTATACAGATAATAATCTTGGAACACATAATTATTATACTGTCTATTTTGTGGCAAAATTTGATAATGTATATAATAATAATTATTTAATATCTACTACATCAAATAATAGTTCAAATGAGTTTGGATTAGGTATAGGTAGATATGGTTATGGAACAAATAGCTCTAATGTTGTAATTGATATGGTATCAAAAGTAAGTAATAATTATCATACAGAATATGATATATTAAATTATTATGTATATTCTATTGTATATGATGGAAATAATGCTAAATTTTATATGAATGGTAATTTAATTAAAACTTTTGATAATTGTGATAGTACTTCAAAATTTTATTTTGCTTCATACAATAATAATGGAACAATATATGGTGGAAGCTTGATAAGATATAAAAGTTTTTCATTTGTAGATGGCATGCATACTGATGATGAAGTAAAAGCAAATTCAGAGTGGTTATATGCTAAATATTTAGAAAATTGAAATAATAAATAAAAATGTATAAAAAAATACATTTTTTTGTTGCAATAAAGAAAATATTTGATATAATATTAATGTCACTTGTTTGACATGGGGAATTAGCTCAGCTGGCTAGAGCACCTGCCCTGCACGCAGGGGGTCAAGGGTTCGAATCCCTCATTCTCCACCATATAGTAAATTACCGTTGAAATTCAACGGTTTTTTTATTTCCAATTACTCAAATAATATTTGAGTTTTTTTAGTCTAAAAAAAAATAATAAAAATATATTAATATAGGTGAACTTATG
>Ga0116152_10000571_pt1 | contig 29903 bp, 25 predicted proteins | sample AD_UKC119_MetaG_FD_89894 | JGI IMG/M metagenome (GOLD analysis project Ga0116152, IMG submission 89894) | Active sludge microbial communities of municipal wastewater-treating anaerobic digesters from Hong Kong - AD_UKC119_MetaG | ecosystem: Engineered > Bioreactor > Anaerobic > Digestate... | reverse complement strand
GCCAATTCGAATGCGTCAGTAGCTCAGTAGGATAGAGCATTGGTTTCCTAAACCAAGGGTCGGGGGTTCGAATCCCTCCTGGCGTATTTCACTTTCAAAAGGGGGTATTTTGATGAAATCTTCTGAACGCCACAAATTAAAAGAAAATGAAGTTGCCTCTGTCCTTTCCCGTTTTCTCCATTGGGTCACGCCCCGCTTGAATATGATCCTTATCGTAGCGGGATGTCTTGTCATACTCCTTATCGCTGCGCTTGTCATCCGCTATCAAAATGACAGACGGGACAGTGCGGCCGGGGTCAATATCACAAAGACCATCCGGGATCTGGGGGGCGGATCCCTGGAAGGGGTGCCCGAGGATAAGATCCCCCTTATCGAAGAGATGGCAAGAAAATATAAGAACACCCCCAGCGGAGCTGTGCTTCTGTATCGTCTCGGCCTGATGGCCCGTGAAAAAGGGGATAATGAAAAAGCCCTCGACTTTTTTCACATGGCCGCCCGGGCCCTGGAAGATAAAGAACCGGCTCATATCGCCCTGGCCGGACTCTACATGAAGTCAGGCCAATATGAAACGGCTAAAGAGAACCTCTATAAGATCGCACCGGAGAGCCCGCTCTATGATAATGCCCTTTACCTGCTCTATTTATGCGGAAGGGCGACTCAGGACGAAAACCTAAAGAAGAGAGCGGCAGACGAGCTTTCCTCTGAACGGTTTGCCGAGTCTCCTTATCAGAAGATGATCGCCATCAGGGAGGTGTTATGAAAAAGCTTTTATCGGGTAATGAAGCTGTTGCACGGGGTTTCTACGAAAACGGAGGCCGTGTCGCCGTTGCTTATCCCGGGACCCCCAGCACAGAGATCCTGGAAAATATGGTTCAGTATAAAGAAAAAATCAACTCACAATGGTCTCCCAATGAAAAAGTAGCCCTGGAAGTGGGTATCGGTTCTTCTTTCGGAGGGGCCAGAACTTTGGTGGCCATGAAGCATGTGGGTGTCAATGTGGCTGCGGACCCTCTCCTGACCGTGACCTACTCCGGGATCAAGGGAGGGTTTGTCCTTGTCTCTGCCGATGATCCGGGGATGCACTCCTCACAGAACGAACAGGATAACCGATATTACGCAAAATTTGCCAAGATGCCTCTTCTGGAGCCGTCAGACTCAGGGGAAGCGAAAGATTTTGTCGGCCTCGCCCTGGAGATCAGCGAAAAATATGATACTCCCGTCCTTCTCAGGACGACAACGCGTATCTCCCATACCAAGACTGTGGTGGAACTGAAGGAGCGTGAAGAGCACGACGGGCTACTCGGTTTTGAGAAGAACCCTTCCAAATATGTCATGGTCCCGGCCAATGCGAGGAAACGCCACCCCGTAGTGGAGGAGAGATCCATTAAACTTACCCAACTGGCCGAATCCATCGATGTAAACAGGGTAGAGATGAATAAAAAAGAGATGGGAGTCATTACATCCGGCATCGCCTATCAATATGTCAAAGAAGCCTTTCCGGAAGCTTCTGTCTTGAAACTGGGGATGAGTTTCCCTCTTCCCATGAATAAGATCAAAAGCTTTGCTGAAGCCGTGGAAACCCTTTATGTGGTGGAAGAACTGGAGCCTTTCATCGAAGAGATGATCAAGGCTGAAGGGATCCGGGTCATAGGCAAGGATGTTATCCCCCGATGCGGGGAGCTCAATGTGGAGATCGTCCGTCGCGCTCTTTCTCCGGAGAAAGAGGAGTCACATGTGACGGAGAAGGTCGATGAAAAGTCCCTTCCGTCACGTCCGCCTGTCCTCTGTCCAGGCTGTCCCCACCGTGGAGTCTTTTATACACTCAATAAGCTGAAAGCTGTGGTGACAGGAGATATCGGCTGTTATACCCTGGGTGTCCAGCCTCCTTTGTCAGCCATGGACTCCACTATTGCCATGGGAGCTTCCATCGGAGTCAATATTGGACTTGAAAAGGCTATGGGGATCGATTTCTCACGCCAGTCTGTGGCTGTCATCGGAGATTCCACTTTTATGCATTCAGGTGTCACCGGGTTGATGGACGCTGTCTATAACAAGGGATCCAATACGATCCTTATTTTGGACAACAGGATCACCGCCATGACAGGCCGTCAGGAGAACCCCGGGACGGGATATACCCTCATGGGGGAGGAGACCCGGGAAGTGGACCTCGAAGCTCTGGCCCGGGCCATCGGCGTGGAGCATGTCCGGAAAGTGGATTCCTACGACCTGAAGGCTTTGAAAGAGGTCATCAGAGAGGAGATGGATCGCCCCGAAGTCTCTGTGATCATCACCTATAATCCCTGTATGCTCATAAGAAGGAAAAAGTTCGATATCAAAAAATACAGAGTCAATGAAGACAAATGTATTAACTGCGGGATCTGTCTGAAAGTCGGATGTCCCGCTGTGGTCAAAAATGAAGACGAGACAAAGTCCCATATTGTGGAATCCCTTTGTACCGGCTGTTCAGTGTGCGCTCAGGTCTGTCCCAAAGATGCCATTGAGCTGGTCTAGAAGGAGGAATAAAGATGAATGAAGTTAAAAATATTCTGCTGGTCGGTGTCGGAGGACAAGGTGTTCTGACAGCCAGTGAGATACTCAGCGAAGCTTTGATGCTGGAAGGTTTTGATGTCAAAAAGGCTGAAGTCCACGGCATGAGCCAGCGGGGAGGGAGTGTCAATTCACATCTTCGTTATGGACAAAAAGTATATTCTCCCCTCATCGAAGAAGGGAAGGCTGATATCATCTTCTCCTTTGAGTTGGTTGAGGCCATGAGGTTTTCAAAATATCTCAAAGAAGGAGGGTTTATCGTCTGCAGTAACGAAAAGATCGTCCCCAATTCAGTCTATTTCGGCACAGTCAAATATCCCAAAGACCCGGCTGCTCTTTTGAAAGAGGCTTTCGGAAAGAGTTTTTACCTCATTGATGCTGTAAAGATCGCAGAAGAGCTGGGGAATATCCGCTTTGCCAATGTGGTTTTGCTGGGGACAGTCTCTCATCTGATGAAGATCTCCGATAAATCCATGAAAGATGCGATCGGGAATATGGTTCCGGAAAAGACCGTTGAGGGTAACCTGAAAGCTTTCCAACGCGGAAAGGAGCTGGCCGGCTGATGGAACATCGCCAATACTATACTTTTGAAGAGCAGGAGCTTCGCCGGGCCACCTGGATATGGGGACTTCTCTCCTACGGACTCCCTTTCTCCCTGATCCCGGCTTTCCTTTTCACCCACAAGAACAAATTTATCCATTACCATGCCAAACAGGGAGTGGTCCAGTTCGCATTTTTCCTTCTCTTCTTCCTTTTTCTATTTTTACCGAAAATAGGAGAGATCCTCTTTCTTTTGAGCATGCTTCTCCAGTTTTCCATCTCCGTAACAGGCATTGTCCTCTATTTTCAGAAAGAGATCTTCGAGTTTCCCGTTATCGGCTCTCTGGCGCGGCGGCTAAAACTGAACTGAGTGATATGGAAGCTTCCCTTGTCAGGCTCAACAAAGCTTTGAAGGAGCTTGGCCTGGCGTCCCGCCGGGAGGGTGACGAACTTATCCGGGCCGGGTATGTCACTGTCAATGGAAGAGTTGTGACAGAGCCGTGGCATCGGGTGGATCTTTCGCAGGATAACGTATCTCTGACCTCCGGGGGAGAAGAAAGACTCCATGACAGGATCTACATCGCCTTTTATAAGCCTGTAGGGATTACCTGCACCTTTTCCCGGGACGAAGGTGATTCTCTGAGCAAAGTCCTTCCTTTCAACAGAAACCTCTCTTATGCCGGGCGTCTGGATAAAGAGAGCGAAGGGCTTATGATTCTCTCGGATGACGGCCGTTTTGTCGCCTCCATCTCTGCCCCTGAACGGGAAAAAGAGAAGGAATATGAAGTGAGGGTGGAAGAGAACGTCCACGAAGGTGCTCTTAATAAGATGCGCCGGGGGATGACGGTGAAAGGGCAGCAGCTGAAAGAGACTAAAGTCACAAAAAGGGGACCCCATTCCTTTTCCATTATCTTGACGGAAGGGAAAAACCGCCAGATACGCAGGATGGCCTCAAAGGTAGGCTTGACGGTGACGGGATTGAAAAGAGTCAGGATAGGCGGGGTTACCTTGAAAGGATTATCCCCCGGATCCTGGCGGGAGTTGACAGAAAAAGAAATAACACTATTATTACAATAAACGGGGATTCCCCGGGAGGGTAATATGAAATATCGTGACGCCGGCGTGGATATCGAAAAAGGGAATGAGGCAGTGAGGAGAATCAAAGAAAAGGTCAAAACGACATTTGATGCCAATGTCCTGACAGATATCGGGTCTTTCGGAGGGCTCTACGCCCTGAGCGGATATCGGGAGCCGGTCCTGGTCTCAGGAACCGATGGAGTGGGGACAAAGCTCAAAATTGCCTTTCTGCTGGACAGACATGATACAGTGGGGATCGACCTTGTGGCCATGAGTGTCAATGATATCCTGGTCCAGGGGGCCCGCCCGCTCTTTTTCCTTGATTATATTGCCACTTCCGCCGTAGAACCCGAAAAGATCGAAGCCATCGTCGATGGCGTCATTGAAGGATGCCGTCAGTCGGGGTGTGCGCTTCTGGGAGGGGAGACAGCAGAACTTCCCGGATTTTACGCCGAAGGGGAATATGACCTGGCCGGTTTTGCCGTGGGAGTCTGTGAAAAGGAGAAGATGGTGACCGGGAGCCTGGTCCGGGAAGGGGACCTCCTCATCGGGCTTCCTTCCAGCGGGATCCATTCCAATGGCTACAGCCTGGCCCGTAAAGTCCTGGTCAATGAGCGGGATCCGGATGAGTCTGTCCTGGAAGAGCTTCTGACACCTACGCGTATCTATGTCAGTCCGGTTCTTGCCGTCCTTGAAAAAGTCCGGATCCATGGGATGGTCCATGTGACCGGAGGCGGGTTTTACGAGAATATTCCGAGGATACTTCCCCGCGACTTGTCTGCTGAGATCCATAAGGGGAGCTGGGAGATCCCGTCCCTCTTCAGCCGGATCGCAGAGCAGGGAGAGGTGGACGAAGAGGAGATGTTCAAGACCTTCAACATGGGGATCGGCCTGATCATGGCCGTGGCTCCGGAAGATAAAGAGACGGTCATGGAGATTCTGGCTGACCGGGGAGAAAACCCTGCTCTCATGGGGCGAATCGTCAAAGGTGCGAAGGATGTGAAAATATGCTGAAGCGTATTGTCATCGGGATAAGCTTTTTGGCCATGATGTATGGGGCTCTCGCAGGGGCCCCTGTCTGTGTGGACGGGGTTTGCTCTTATGAACCGGCTCAGGAGAAGGAACTGACCCTCTATCTTCTGGATTGCGACTGCGCTGACAAAGAAGTCCTTGATATCCTTTCTGATTTTTTTGAAGTATCTCCTGTCAGAGAACTTCCGGAAATCATTCCGGAAAATGCTTTTCTCATTACCGCCGGGGGAGAGTGTTCATCGAAAGAAGTCCCGGATTTTCCCGAGGACCGTATTTTGACCATCGATGGCCAAGAGATCTTCTTCCGGGAAAAGGCCTATCGTGTGACACAGAGAACGGCTTTGGAAGAGCTGAAGAGAACAATGAAAGAGCTTATTTAGGGAGGAAAAGGTGTTCGGGCCGCTGATCGGATCGCTTTACAGACGCTCTTTTCAGAAGCATCCCTCTACCGACAGAGAATACTGGGGTAAATATGAGGGGCTCTTCAGTGTCGTCTTCAATGTAATCCTGTTCGGGATCAAGATGACTGTAGGACTGCTCAGCGGCAGTATTGCTGTGATGGCGGATGCTGTCCACACGCTTTCCGATGTGGGCTCCTCTATCGGGGTCTTTTTCGGTTTCAAGATGGCCTACCGTCCCCCCGACTGTGAACATCCCTACGGGCATGGAAGAGCAGAACATATTGCCACGTTAGGGGTCTCGTTTCTTTTATTTATCACAGGATTTGAATTCATCAAAAGTTCCATTCGCTCCATTGCCTCGGGAAAAGATGTGGAGAGTTCTCTTGTCTTTATTTCAGCTATTGCCGGAAGCATTCTTCTGAAAGAGTTTATGGCGCAAGTCTCTTTTTATCTGGGGAAGAGGATCCGTTCTGAGACACTCAAAGCCGATGGCTGGCATCATCGCAGTGATGCCCTGTCTTCGGTCCTTGTCCTCTTCACCTTTATAATTCCCGGGATAGACGGTTATCTGGGTGTCGGTGTGGCGTTATTCATCCTCTGGTCAGGGTTTGACATCGCCCGGAGAGCCGTAAGTATGCTCATCGGAGAGCAGCCTTCCCGGGAGATGCTGGAACAGCTCAAAAAATTTGTCCGGTCTTTCGATTTTGTGGAAGGACTGCACGACATTATCATCAATAATTATGAAGGGCTGACTATCCTCAGCCTTCATGTAGAGCTGGACAGCCGTCTCTCCTTCGAGAAGGCACACTATTACAGTGAGATGATCGAAGAAAAACTGGACGAGACCTTTAATGTCAAATCAGTAGTCCATATCGATCCCGTGGACAAACAGGACCCTTTCCTCAAAGAAGTCAATAAGAGCCTCGCTGAGCTTCTTGAACAGTTTGATTATGTGGATTCCTTTCACGATCTGAGAAAGATCGGAGTCAAAAGAGTCAACATCATACTGGATCTCTCAACAAAAAGAGCGATCTCAAGGCGAGAAGAGGAGATGATACGCACCTTCCTTCTGGAGAAGCTGCGTGCCCTGTTCCCGTCAATAAAAAATGTGATCATAAAAGTAGAACCGTTATTTTCATATTAAGGGGTATGGCTGGTTTAGGACACGAGGGACATAAGAAAAGACTTCGCGAACGATTTCACCGATCGGGCTTTGACGGCTTTGCTGAGTATGAGATCCTGGAGATGCTCCTGGGAGCCGTCAATGTACGGAAAGATACAAAAGAGCTTTCAAAAAGGCTTTTGAAGGATTTCGGATCTTTGAAAAGCGTTCTGGACAGCCGCCGGGAAGAACTGTTGAAGTGCCCCGGAGTCGGGGAGAGGACGGCTGACCTAATTCTCATGGTCAAGGAGCTTATTGTAACATATCTTCATCAAAATGTGATGAGGGAGAGTGTCCGGGTCGATTCACCCCAGGCTGTAGCCGACTTTTTCAGAGCCTGGTACGGAGGCCGGGAGAATGAGATCTTCTGTGTCCTCTGTCTGAACGGCCGGAACAGGATCCTGGATATTTTCCAATATCAGGAAGGGAGTGTGAACTACTCCTATCTCTACCCGCGGAACATCGTCAGGGATATTTTCAACACCGGCGCCACGGGGATCATCCTCGTCCATAACCATCCTTCGGGGATCAGTGAACCTTCCCGGGCCGATATTGCCTTTACAGAGAAACTGGACCGCTTATGCCGTGAACTTGATATAAATCTTCTGGATCATCTCATTATCTGTTCAGAGAGTTTTGTCAGCCTGAAAAGCAAAGGGCTCTTCTAGTAAGCGCGAATAGTCTCTTCGATATCTTCAAAAGAGCGGGCGTCGAGGAGTTTCTGGAAGTTGCCTTCATCGGTGAGGAAATAAGAGATCTTTGAAAGCAGGCTGATGTGTTCCTTGACCATTCTCCCGGGGGAGAGGAGCAGAACGATGATATTGACATCTTTATCATCAAGGGATTGAAAATCAATCCCATTTTTGGTGATCAGACACGCCAGATGAAAGCGGTCGAGGGTTTCGATCCTGGCATGGGGGACAGCGATATGGCTTCCCATTCCTGTGGTCATCTTCTGTTCACGGTCCATGACTTCACGAAATAGAAGAGAAGCATCCAGATGATGGACTCTGGCAATCTCGTCACAGAGAAAACGGATGGCTGCCTCTTTGTCAGGAGAGGAGTCATCAAAAAAGACTAATTCAGGAGCCAGATAATCCTTAAGCAGCATGTGTGCCTCCTTAGCTTGCCATAATGATAAGCATTAAAGCCCGGTTGTCAATATCTTTATAGCGGGGGAACAATCCCTTTTTATATTGAAAGATAGCTTCATTCTGGTATAGTCAACTCGTTGAAAGGGGGGGTTCCCGATGCGTATCAGATTCAATGATGTCTCTTTGAGAGACGGTCATCAAAGCCTGCTGGCAACACGGATGACCACTGAGCAGATCCTCTATGTCCTGGAGGTATTAAAAAAAGCCGATTTGAACAGTATAGAAGCCTGGGGAGGTGCGACGCTGGATGCCACCATGCGCTTTCTGAATGAAGACCCGTGGGAGCGTCTGGATAAGATCTATTCTTCTCTGGGGCCGGCAGTCCCTATCAGGGCCTTGTGCCGGGGGCAGAACTTATTCGGCTACAATCCCTATCCCGACGAGATCGTGGACGAGTTCAACCGGACAGCCATACGAAGCGGTGTGGGGGTCATGCGGATCTTCGATGCATTGAACGATCCGGAAAATTTGAAAGTGGCTGTAAAAGCCGTCAAGGAGGAGAACGGGATCTTTGACGGGGCCATCGCTTATACCACCGGCCCGGTCTTTGATGTTGATTATTTTGTGGATTATGCTCTTAAACTCCGCGATCTGGGTGCGGATATCATCACCATAAAAGATATGGCCGGGCTTCTCTCACCGGAGATGACTTACCAGCTGATTACCCGCCTCAAAGAAGAGGTTTCTCTGCCCCTTCATCTTCATACGCATACTACTCCGGGGTATGGGCATCTGAACGGCGTCATCGCCATGGCTTTGGGGATCGATGCCGTGGATACAGCCTTCATGTCCATGAGCGGGGGGTCGTCTCTTCCGTCCATCGAGATCCTCAGTGTCTTCGCCCGGAAAATGGGGAGAAGCGTCGGGTATGACCCGAAATTGTTCGCCGAGATCGACAACAGGCTGAGGGAGGTCAGAAAAGAGCTGGAACCTTTTGACAAACTTAACACCCCCATGCCTTTTCCCGTCGTCCTTCCCAGGCAGATAGAAGAGAAGATCGAAAGGATCATCAATGCCGTAGACAAAAAAGACTTTTCAAAAGCTTTGAAAGAGATGTATGACCTGGAAAAGATGTTCAACTTTTCGCCTCCTGATTACCTTGTCCTTGAAGCCCAGATCCCGGGGGGGATGTATACCAACCTTCTTTCTCAGCTGGAGGCCTTTAATGCCACAGACAGGATCCAGGAGGTTATGAAGGAGATCGTAGAGGTCAGAAGGGATGCCGGATATCCCCCCCTTGTGACTCCCACATCCCAGATCGTCGGGGTCCAGGCTGTGATGAATGTCATTAAAGGTAAATATAAGATGGTGACAGCCCCTTTCAAAGCCCTTGTCCAGGGCGCCTACGGGAAGACACCTGCAGAGATCTCGCCTGATTTCAGGAAACTGATCACAGGGAGAGATGAACCATCCTTCTATATCAAAGAAGAAGTCTCCTTCGATGACCCCTACTGTGACGAATATGGGCGGCCTCTTTGCAGCACACCGAAAGACCGTCTTTTATATCTCCTCTTTCCTCAGACAGCAGAAGGATTTTTGAAAAGTAAAAGGCTCAAGGATTACTCTGATGAGCGTGAAAAGGAGTATGAAGAGATACAGGAATTTTCCGAGCAGGTCGCTGAAGGCGGCTGGTTTTAAAAAGCAAAGAAAGGAGAGGTATGGAGAAAGGAATGAAAGGGCAGCATGGGTTTATTCTCATTAAAAAAGAAGAGATCAAAGAGATCTCTGCAGAGCTTCTCCACTACCGGCATCAGTCTACAGGAGCCCGGTTTGTCCATGTCAAAAACAGTGATGACAATAAAGTCTTTTCAGTCGGGTTCCGGACACCTCCCTCAGACCATACAGGGGTTGCACACATCATGGAACACTCTGTCTTATGCGGGTCAGAGAAATTCCCTACGAAAGACCCCTTTATAGAATTGAACAAAAGCTCCCTGAAGACCTTTCTGAACGCCATGACCTATCCGGATAAGACAGTCTATCCTGTGGCCAGCAGGAACCGCAAGGATTTCTTCAATCTGATGGATGTCTATTGTGATGCCGTCTTCCATCCGTTGATCACAAAAAATAAGAATATTTTTCTTCAGGAAGGATGGCATTACGAGATGAAGGATAAGGATGCTCCCCTGCGCTGCAACGGAGTCGTCTACAGTGAGATGAAGGGAGCCTTTTCATCTCCTGACAGCCTTCTTTTCCGAAAGATCCTGTCCAGCCTGTATCCGGATACTCCCTATGGGTTTGTCTCAGGAGGGGATCCGGCCTATATCCCGGATCTGACCTATGAGGATTTTCTCCGGTTTCACAGCCTCTATTATCACCCCTCCAACAGCTATATTTACCTCTACGGTGATATTGAGACCGGGGCTGTCCTGGAATTCCTTCAGAAGAACTATCTCGGCTCTTACACTGCCGAAGAGTGTCCTTCGTCGATTCCGTTGCAGGAACCCTTTGATGCTCTTCGCGAGCTTCGGTTTTTCTACCCTGTTTCAAAGGGAGAAGAGGAGCGCGGGAGATCCTATCTGGCTTTTAATGCAGCCGTGGGAGATGCCCTGGACCCGGAAACTGTCCTGGGGCTTGATATTCTCAAGTATATCCTCCTGGATACACCCGCTTCGCCTTTGAGGAGGGCACTTCTTAAAGAAAAGATCGGCAAATCCGTATCGGGTTATTATCTTTCGGGAATCCGGCAGCCTCTTATCTCCTTCATCGTCAAGGGGAGTGACCCTGAGAAGAGAGACGAATTCTTTCGGATCATAGATGAGACACTCCGTGCCTGTGCAGAAAAGGGGCTGGATCCTGAGCTTGTAGAAGGAGCTGTGAACAAAAAAGAGTTTGCCCTGAGAGAAGGGGATTTTCAGGGATTCCCCCGGGGGCTTGTCTACAATATCGCTGCTCTGAACGGGTGGCTTTACGACAGTGAGCCGTCACTTCATCTGGCTTTTGAGAAACCGCTTCATCGCATAAAAGACCAAATGTCAAACGGCTATTTCGAAGGGCTTATCAGAAAGTTTCTCATCGGTAATACCCACGCTTCACTCTTAGTCATGGAACCCCGTCCTGATATGGTGGATGAGATGGAAAAAAAGCTGGCTGAAGACCTTCAGCGAAAAAAAGAGTCCATGGGAGAGCAGGAGATAGAATCTCTCCTCAAAGAGTTTGAAGGACTCCGCCGCTGGCAGGAGACCCCTGATTCTCCCGGGGACATCGCCTCTCTGCCGAAACTTGAACTTGCCGATATCGATCCCGGGGCCGAACATTTCCCCCGGGAAGAGTATGAGGTAGACGGAGCCGGGCTGCTCCTTTCAAGAGCTGAGACGAACGGGATCGTCTACGACCATATCTTCTATGAGATGACACTTGTGGAGGAAGAGGAGTGGCCTGTAGCCGCTCTTCTGGGAGAGGTTCTGGGAGGGATCGATACGGAAAATCATGAATACAGGGAGCTCTCCACACTCCAGGACAGGATTTTCGGCCAGATGAATACGGACCTTGCTCTTTTCCCCGAGCGTGACAATCCCGACAAGGTCCGTTTCGGCTTTCTTGTCCAGGCCCGCTATCTCAGGGACAAAGGAGATGATGCTGCCCAACTGCTCCGTGAGATCCTCCAAAAGACAAAGTTTGATAACAAAGAGCGTCTTCACGAGATCATCCGCAATGTCAGGGCTTATCTGGAATCTGAGGCCATGGACGCCGGGCACATTCTGGCCATGAAACGGCTCTCCTCCTATTTATGTTACGAAGGACGTTTTGACGAGGCCACGTCAGGTTGGGATTATTACCGCTTCATCAAAAAGACAGATGATAATTTTGAAAAAGTCTTCGGGTCTCTCTCTGCGCGGCTGGAAAAAGTACGATCGGCTGTTTTTTCTTCAGGAGTGCCTCTCTTTTCGGTGACTTCAGATGCCTCAGAAGAGGCCGATGATATCAAAGCACGGGTACGGCTCCTTCTCACAGGTGAAGAGAGATGTCTTCCCGCATCAGACTCTCCCGCTGTAGAACCCGGTGCAGAAAACGAGGGGATCAAGATCCCCGGGCAGGTGCAGTATGTTGCCAAGGGGTATGACTATCATCGTCTCGGCTACCGGTACAAGGGAAGCCTTCGGGTATTGGGGACGATCCTCAAATACGACTATCTCTGGAACCGGGTAAGGGTACAGGGCGGAGCCTATGGCGTCTTCCCGCGTATCTCCCGAAGCGGCCTGATGCTCTTTTGCTCTTACCGGGATCCTCAGCTACGAAAGACTCTGGATGTCTATGACCAGATCCCGGATTATATCTCTTCTCTGGATCTGAGTGATGAAGAGACACTGAAATATATCATCGGAACTATCAGCGAAGTCGACAAACCCGTGACCCCCTCTATGAGAGGGGAGATCATCCTTTCCCGTTATCTCAGTAAGTTGGAACATGACGATTTCCAGAAGGAGCGTGACGAGATCCTGCAGACCACAGCTGATGAGATCGTACGCTTTTCGGGCCTGTTAAGAGATGTCCTGGCTAAAAATGCTCTCTGTGTCGTGGGAAGCGAATCTGAAATAGAAAAAAACACTTCTCTCTTTAAACAAACCAGAGGTTTTTACGAGTAGACCATAGACTCCCCGGGATCTTCAGAGAACCCGGGGACATCTCTCCCTGTTTCTCCGTATAATCAAATGAAACAATTTTTAAAGGAAGCCTGTCTATTGTGAAGTATTGACGAATTTAAAAATGGGGGTAAACTGCTCATATGGCTTATTCAGACCTTGTCACCAAAAGACCGAAAGGTTTTATTCTCGTTTTCATTGTGATCCTGATCACAGGGTTATACGCTTTCTACCAGATCCCTAAAGAAGACCTGCCGGAGGTGGAATACCCCAGACTCACCATCTATGCCGGGCTTCCCAACCAGTCTCCGGAGAATGTCATCAAATACGTCACCTCGGTCATTGAAGAGGAGATCTATACCATCAGGGGAGTGCAGGATGTCTCTTCTACCACCATGGAGGGACGCTGTTATATTACCGTGGAACTGGAGAGGGACGCTGATCCGGATTTTGTCATGTTCCTTGTGAATGAAAAGATCTCTTCCCTGAAAGAGAAGCTCCCTAATGACATCAACGGGCCTACTGTCGAGCAGTATATTCCCCGTGAGATAGGGGAGGACACTTTTTTCAGCCTTTATCTCTCCAGTGATATCTTAGATGGATACAGCCTGACCCAGTTCGCTGAAGATGAACTCCAGCGCGAACTGGCCGAGATCCCCGGAGTCTCCGGGATCGATATCCAGGGAGGGGTAGAGCGGGAACTCTCTATTGAATATGACCAGCCTGCCATCGAACAATATAATATCTCTTTCTACTCCATCGTGGACAAAGTCATGAGCATGAACAAAAAGATCTCCATAGGGAATATCAGGATGCAGGATAAGCGCATCTATGTGACCTTCCGCAATGACATGGATATTGAAAACATTGAAAACTGGGATGTTGAAAACGGAATCAAGCTTTCCCAGGTGGCGAAAGTCACCTTCAAAGATGAAGAACCCCAGACCATCCATAAGATGAACGGGAAACCTGCCGTCTATGTCCAGCTGACTAAAGCTTCTGACGCCAATGCCATCCTCGTTTCCCAGGCCGTCATCAAAAAACTGAAAGCAGTCGAGAAAGAATATCCCAATATCTTTTATAAAGTCGCTGATAATGAAGGAAAGAAAGTATTGGAAGGGTACAGCTCGATTTTGCTGAAGATCATCGTCTCTGTCATCGCCATCTTCCTCGTCCTCTTTTCCTTTATGCGCCATGTCAAACCCTCACTTATCACCATGTCCTCCATCTTTCTCTCGGTCTCCTTTGCCATCAACTATCTCTTTTTCTCGGGAGAGAGCCTGAACAAGTTCACCCTGAGCGGCATCGCCCTCGCTTTCGGGCTTCTTGTGGACAATGCCGTGGTGGTCTATGAGAATATTCATAAACACTATTACACCGGGAAAAAGATCAAAGAGGCCATTCTTCTCTCCTTCAAGGAGATGTTCATTCCCATCATCGCTTCGACGACGACCACGGTCTGTGTCCTCCTACCCTTTGTATTCCTTCAGGAAGAGCTGAAGATCTACTATATCCCTTTTGCCAAGACCATCGTTGTGGCCCTTATCGCCTCCATCTTCATCTCCTTTTCTCTGATCCCCATCGCCTTCAGCTATTTTCATATTGAATCCAAGGTCAGGCATGCCAAGAGTAAAGGGATCTCATTCTATCAGAAGTATGTGGGATTCCTTCTGAGGATACGCTGGATTGCTCTGGCCGCTATGCTCTTTATCATCGGTTACAGTCTGTATGTCTTCGTGGAAGACGTGGACAAGAGCAGTTTTTCCTGGGGCGGTTTTGACTACCCCCCGGAGCTCAACTGTATTTTCTATCCCGAGACAAATGTCCCCGATTTCAGGCTTAAAGATGCGGTAAATCAGTTCGAAGGATTGATCGCGGGAAACGAGATCGTGGATTATTACCGGACGTCTATCTCTGAGACCCGGGGTTACATCATCATCTATTTTAAAGAAGAGTTCGAAGGGAGCGCCGAGGCCTATGCTCTCCGTGAAAAGCTCAAAGTCTACGGGAACCGAATGTCTCAGGTCAATGTACGTATCTGGGGGATAGGTCCAGACTTCGGAGGAGGCGGGTATATGGGAGGGACCCGTTACCAGTCAACCGTCTGGCTTCAGGGGTATAACTATACCAAACTCAAGGAGGAGGCTAAAAAGTTCCGGGATGTTCTCCTTTCTTTCAGGGAGGTCTCCGAGGTCAAGCTGGGTGAAGAGACGACTTCCTCAGTCAAAAAAGCCGTAGTCGATATTGATTCGGATAAACTGGATATTTACGGGCTCTCGCTCAATGACGTCACATCGAAGGTCAGGAGCCTGGTCTCGGAGTTTACCATGAGGAATACGGTCAAACTGGGGAACGACTATATCAATTTTACCTTTTCGCCGGAAGATAAGATCGGACTCTATGAACTTAAAAACCTCTATCTGGCCCACGGAGTGAAATTGAGCGATGTAGCCGCCATCGAACTCGAGGGGAGTACCAGGCGTATCGAACGGGAAGACCAGACCTACTCTTACCCCATTTCCTATGATTTTTCCAGTTCCACTCAGACGGATGAGGAGTTTAAAGAGGGACTGCGTGACAATATCCTCTATCCTCCGGGTTTCTCCCTAAAGATAGAGGATGACAATCAGAGATGGTGGGATGATGAGACCGATTACAATAAGATCCTAGTCCTCCTGGGTTTTGCCATTCTTCTCATCTATATGATCATTGCCGCACTCTATGAGAGTTATACAGAGCCTTTTATCATCCTTCTGACCCTACCCCTGGCCTTTGTGGGAGTCATCTGGCTCTATAAGATCTTCAAGCTGAATTTCGGCATCCATGCGATCATGGGGTCCATGCTTCTGGCGGGGATCGTCGTCAACAATACTATTATCATGGTCAACCATATCAATTATTTAAGACGTGAAAAAAAAGTCAAGCGCGTCTTCGGCATCATCCTGGGCGCATCAGACCGGGTCCGTCCCATCCTCATCACTTCCCTGACTACGATCATGGGTTTGCTTCCCATTATCCTGTTGAAAGACAAGACAGACGACTCCTCCACAGCTGACATCTGGAAGCATCTCAGCTACGCCACAGTGGGCGGACTGACCACATCTACCTTTTTTACATTGACCTTTATGCCTATTCTCTACTTTTTCTTCAGTAAGAAGGGAAAGAAAGAGATTTCATATCCCGGGACAGGTTTTTTGGCCTGGGCACGCAGTGTCTCCTGGAGATCTCTCCCCGGGCTGGGCTGGAGAGAGATAAAAAGAACACCGCTGCATATCAGAAGGCTGCCTCTCTACGGAAAAATGCTTTTTTCCGCAGCCGGGGACTTGCTGAAAAAAATAAAGCCTAAGAAAAAATCACGGAGGTCTTCATGAAGCGATCAGTAACTTTGATTCTATTCACTCTTCTGTTTTCCCTCGCACTCTCGGCTATGTCGTTCAGTGAGTATCTGAAAAGAGCTTGGGAAAAAGGAGACGGGCGCCGCGACCTTGATCTGAAAAACAGCTATGAGGCCTGGTCATATCGGTCGGACCTCGCTTTGATGCTGCCCCGTATAGATTTTGAATTTTATCTTCCTTCTTACCGGAGCAGCACAGACGAGTATGAGGGATTGGGTGAGGTATTTGAAAACGAGTACCTCTCCTACGGCGGGGCAGCCGTGGTAAATCAGCTTCTACCCACAAATACCGAACTCAAAGCCACTTTTTCCTATGTGGATTATCAGACCTATAAGTATTACGGCGAGGAGGTGGAAGGGGGCTACAAAACCGGCCAGCTTCTCTTCTCGGCCCGTCAGTATCTATGGGGAAGCAATACAGGGTATCACAGGATGAAGCTATGGCTGAACAGCCGGAAAGAGAAGCAGATCAACTGTGATCAGAATATCCTCGATTTTTTCAAAACAGCCTACAGTCATTATATCGACTATCTTACTATCCTCAGGGGCTATGAATTGAACAAAGGGCAGACAGAGCGCTACAGGGATATCTTCCGGGCTACCGAGAACAGTTATAAGATGGGGCTCACAGACCTTATCACCTATAACAGGATAAAAAAACGTTATGTATTTCTGGAGATGGCCCTTAAGGAATCGGAGATGCAGCTCAAAGAGGCAGATAAAAAGATGAAGCTATACCTGAACGGCCCCTTTGAGGATCCTGAGAAAAATGTTCTCAATATCGATTTTTCCCTCTTTCAGGACACTCACCCCGACATGCGCCAGGTTCTTCAGAAGATCAGGATGGATAATGCCTACCGTATGTACAAAATGAATAAAAAGCAGTATGAACCGGCCCTCTTCGGAGAACTGGAAGCTACCTATACAGGGGGAGGGATTTCATCAATGGGAAACCTTGAACGGGACAACTATTCTCTTTCTCTCGTCCTTTCGATCCCTTTTGCTAATCTGTCCAAGGTGTCCGGGCTGAAAATGACTAAGATCGACTATCTCATGGAAAAAAACAGGTTTCAGGATGAGATGGAGACCATTCAGATCTCCTTTGAAAAGCTCATGACAGAGCTGGAGATCACCCGGGAAAAGATCGGCCTTTTCAAGAATATTCTGCCCACGCTGAAAGAGAATTACCGTTCCAGCCTCTCCCGGTTCAACATCGGGGCGATTACTTTGCAGGAACTCATGGATATTGAGGATGAATATATCAGCGCTGAGCTTGAATATCTCGCTTTGCTGAAAAATTACAATCTGACGGCTCTCGAGATCAGCTCATATGTCGGGAATGCCCAAGCGATAGTGGAGGAGTTACTATGAAAAAGAAGATCCTTGTTATTGTTCTCGTGATTATTATCGCTGCCCTTGCAGCAGGAGCCTGGTTCCTTTTCTTTAATAAAAAGAGTAAAGAAGCGGAGGATAAGAGTAAACCTCTGGCCGCTCCCGTTCCGGTGAAGACTGTCCGGTCGTGGAAGGGCGACCTCCCGCTTTATATCTCCTCGTCAGGGAAGCTGGAAGCCATACGTGTGAACGATTATATCGCTGAAGTCACAGGAAACGTCAATATCAAAGTAAAAGAGGGTCAGTTCGTCCAGAAAGGAACCCTGCTCTTTACCATCGATAATCCCACCTACCAGATCAATTATGAAAAGGCCCTTCTGGAATATAAAAAAGCCTATATCCAGTATCTGGCTATCTCTGAAGATGTGGAAAGCGTCGAAGGGTTTGCTGTGGAGCAGAAAGACCTCTATTCAGACGACAGCGAGGTCGCCAAAATCCAGCAGGATGTGGTGGAGGGGCTCCAGAAGGGGACCATAACCCGGGAACGGATAAAATATCGCCTGGGAGAACAGGAACTTGCCTTGAAACAGGCTCTTGAAAACTACAAAAAGTGTTCCATACGTGCTCCCTTTTCAGGAGTCGTCGGGAAGATCGCAGCCAAACAGGGGGAGTATCTCCAGGCGGGCAGTGCGGTTCTCAGTATCGCTGATATCACACGTCTCCGCATCAAAGCCAAAATCCTGGTCAAAGATATCAACCAGATCAAAGAAGGGGCCACAGCTGTGATATTCCCTGTGGTCTCCGATGAAAAGTATTCCGGAAGGGTCTACTCCGTCAATCCCCTTATCTATGATGACAACTCCACCTACGCTGTAGTGGAGCTGGACAACAGAAAAGGCGATCTCTATCCGGGGGTCTTCTGCGACGTCCTTCTACAGGTGGATCTTATCAAAGACAAGGTCCTTGTCCCTAAAGAAGCCGTCCTGGAAAGAGACGGGAAAAAGCTTGTCTTCGTCGTTAAGAACGGCCTGGGCTACTGGACCTATGTGGATGTGGGCCCGGAGAATTACCAGTATATCGTCATCGAAGATAAACTTGATGCCGGTGAAGAGATCATCGTCGAGGGGCATTATGTCCTGAACCATAAGGCAGCGGTCACTGTGGTCAATAATGAGGATGCTGCTGTGGAGGAAGAATGAGCCTCCCGAATTTTTCCGTCCGCCGTCCCGTAACGACGACCATGATCTTCATGGCCGTGTTGCTGTTGGGATTTATCTCTTTTAAGATGCTGAATATCGAGCTTCTCCCATCCATTGATATTCCCAAGATCACCGTGGAGACAAAAGCTCCCAATATGCCTCCTGAAGAGGTGGACACCAATGTGACTCAGAAGATAGAGCGGCAGCTGGGGACTCTTCCCAACGTAAAAAAGATCACCTCGATATCGACGGAATCAAAATCGCTCATCACCGTTGAGTTTTACTGGGGCGTGGATATGGAATATACCATGCTCAAAGCCCGCGAAAAACTGGATAATATCTCCGATGACCTGGGGGATGCTGAAAAACCCAATATCCTCTACTTCGATCCTGCCCAGGCTCCCATCATGCAGATCATGGTGGAGGGTGATTATGACTTTATGACCCTGAGCAATTATGCTTCCGACAGCCTCAAGCGCCGCTTTGAGCGGTTGGAGGGTGTCGCCCTCTGTGACGTCGTGGGGGCAGACGAGGAGGAGATCCAGGTCATCGTCTCCAACAGGAACATGGTCTCCTACGGCATCACTTTCAACGAGATCCAGACGGTCCTCAGCCGGAATAATTTTGTGAGTGCAGCCGGAGAGATCGGGGATGAAAACTTCTCCTATTCGCTTTCTTTGGAAAAGAGCCGCTACACAGTAGAAGAGATCGGGAATATGAAAGTCAGGGGGGATATCCGTCTGAAGGACCTGGCGGATATACGGCGCCGGGCAGCAGAACTTGATGAGTATTCACGGTTCAACGGTAAACGCGGGATCGGGCTTTTGATTGTAAAATCCTCGTCTGCAAACACCGTCAAAGTAGCTTCAGATATCAGAGAGCTCATCGCTTCCCTGGAGCAGGAAGACCCGAAACTGAATCTCCAGATCCTCTATGATGACTCCGAAACGATTAAAAATGCGATTAACAATGTCATCCTATCTATCCTCATAGGAGGAGTCCTGGCCTTTTTTGTCCTCTTCGTCTTTTTACATGACTTTAAATCACCCTTTATCATAGGCCTCTCCATGCCCCTTTCTATCATCGCCACTTTCATCACGCTCTATCTGGCTAAGATCAGTATCAATATCCTCTCCCTGGGAGGCCTGGCTATCGGGATCGGGCTGCTTGTGGATAACTCCATCGTCGTTCTGGAAAACATGGACCGCTATCTGGGTTACGGGCGGGATCCCCGCGAAGCGTCTGTCAAAGGGGCGTCAGAAGTGGCCATGGCCATCATGGCAGGGACTCTGACGACCATCGCTGTCTTTCTCCCTGTCCTTTATCTGAAAGGGGTCATCGCCGTTCTCTTCAAACAGCAGGCTTTTGTCATTTCAGTCTCTCTTCTGGCCTCTCTTATCGTCGCTCTTACCCTGGTCCCCATGGTCTTTTCCAGAGATTCGAGGTTTATCGAACGGATGAACCGATTTGTGGTCCGGAGGGGGAAAGCTCTCTTCGACTGGTTCGACGAGATCCTGGAGAAGGGGATGGAGATCTATGAATCTATTCTGGATAAGGCCCTGGCCAACAAGAAAAAGGCACTTCTGCTTACACTGGCGGTTCTCCTCCTGACAGCGGGACTCTCTCTTTTCTTAAGACGGGAGTTTGTCCCCGATGTCAAGGAGAATAAGTTCTTCATGGAATACAAGCTCTCCACAGGAGCCACCATGAGAGCCAATGAAAAATATGTGAAATTTGTGGAATCTGTGATCAGAGATCAGGAATCAAAGATCGACTACTTCGTCGTCAACCTGGGAAAGACCTACGGCAACAGTATTTCAGGATTGAATACGGGATATTTCATGTTTGCCATGAAGAGCAAAAAGCTGGTAGAACCGTTCAAACAGTATCTTATGAGCAAACTAGGCGCTCTCGAAGGCAATATCACCTTTTATTCCGCAGGGAGCATCTATAATCAATTCTTTGACTTCGGGGAATATGATATCGAAGTCATCCTGGAAGGGGAGGAAATTGAAGAGCTCAATGCCGTAGCTGACCGGTTAAAGCCCGAAATAGAAAAGATCGACGGGTTCCGCCTTGTAGTCAAGGATATGGAGCTTGAGCGGGAGATCATCGAGATGCGTTTTAAAGACTACTTCATAGACACCATCGACACCCCTCTCTATGCCGTGATCGAACAGCTGAAAAAGTACACGGTAGGCGACCTGGCCACAACCATCTATGACCAGGACAAGGAGATAGATATATGGGTCAAAAATGAAGAGCGTCCCCCGAATTATGATGAGTTTATGGAAAAGATCATCAATGTCGACGGATTCGATTACAAGATCCGTGATATTGTGGATATGCAGATCGTAAAAGTCCCTAATGAGCTGAAACGTGAGGACCAGCGGCGTAAACTCTCTCTCATGTGCAATATTAAAGGACTCTCCCTTGAGAAAGCCATAGACAAGGTCCGCCTGGCTTTCGACGGACTCCCGGACACCGGAAAAGTCAAGGTCAAGTTCGCCGGGAAAATCGAAAATATGAGAGACTCTTTTTCCGGCCTCGGGTTCGCCTTTGTCTTATCCCTGATCCTTGTCTACATGATCCTGGGTGTTCAGTTTGAATCCTTCTTCCAGCCCTTTGTCATCATCCTGGCTGTTCCCCTGGCCTTTATCGGCGTCTTTGTCCTCATGCTCATCACAAATACCTCTCTGAACATCATGAGCCTTATGGGGATGGTGGTCCTTGTGGGTATCGTCGTCAATGACAGTATAGTCAAGATCGATATCATCAACCGTCTCAGGAAAGAGGAGGGATATGACCTTCTGAATGCCGTTAAGACAGGGGGGAAACTCCGTTTTCGCCCTATCCTCATGACTTCCCTGACGACTATCCTGGGACTGATTCCTCTGGCCATAGGAATCGGAGAAGGAAGTGAACTGACCAGGCCCCTGGCTGTGACCATCATCGGCGGGTTGACCACGTCGACTATACTTACACTGATTATCATCCCCGTGATCTATACAGCCATGGTCACAAGGTTGGAAAAGCATAAACTATAAAAGGGGGGCATTCGCCCCCCACTCTTTTCTTGACAAAAATTCGGTATCAGTTATCTTCAGAAAGAAGTTAACGAATACTAACATCAAGGAGATATGATGCTTTTTTTTTATGCGGGAACAGCTCTGCTTCTTCTTTTTTCGTTTATAAAAGACAGAAGAAAGAGTAAGCAGGCGCTCATAATCGCCTGGAAAAGATTTGTCCGCATCGCTCCTGATTTTGTCCTGGTTCTTATCCTGATGTCTCTTATCCTGGCTTTTCTTCCCAATCAGGTGATTGCAGCATTATTGGGCAACGGAACAAAATGGGTCTCTGTGATTGCTGCGGCTCTTATAGGTTCTGTTACCCTTATGCCGGGATTTGTCGCTTTTCCCCTGTGCGGTATTCTTCTTAAACAAGGGGTCTCCTACATGGTTCTTTCGGCCTTTACAACCACATTAATGATGGTCGGAGTTTTGACATTTCCTGTGGAGAGGGCCTATTTCGGGACAAGGGCTACTTTGCTCAGGAATGCTTTAAGTCTAATGACAGCTCTTCTCGTGGCTGCAGTGACCGGATTATTCTTTGGGGAGCTGGGATGAGAAGGGGAAAGATGAAGCTGGCCGCAGCTGTTCTGTTTTTCCTTTTTTTAGGAGTCTCTTTTATTAAAGGGTTTTACCCCGGCCTGGAGGCAGGGAGGAATTTTAGACTTTTTACTCTGGATATGCTTAAGATCCTTCCCTGCGCATTCATCCTCATCGGGCTTTTCGAAGTCTGGGTCAAAAAAGAGACGGTTGAGAAACACCTCGGCGAAGGCTCTCTTTTTATGGGGTATGTATGGGCGTTTATCTTAGCCGGAACCACTGTGGGAGGTCTGTATGTGGCTTTCCCCGTATCATATTCCCTTTACCGAAAAGGGGCTAAGCTCAGCGTTATCTTTGCCTATATCAGTGCCTCTGCTGTATTTCGTGTCCCCATGGCCATCTTTGAAGCCTCTTTCATGGGCCTAAAGTTTACGGCGATCCGTTTTCTTGTCTCTCTTCCTTTGATCCTCTTCTCTTCGATCCTGCTGGGCCGATATCTGAAAAAGAAAGATTTGCGGATCGAAGATGGGGAGAATTCTTTAAAAAAAGAGAAAAACCGTTAAAAAAATATTGTTTCAAGAGAAGATATGGGTATAATGTCCATGAAAAGATAGCTTTAACTAACAAAGGAGAATGAGATATGAAGAAATGTGATGTTCTTGTCATCGGAAGCAGTGCTGCGGGCCTGGTGGCAGCCAACACTGCCAAGACCACTTACCCTGAAAAAAGTGTCACTGTCGTACGTCTCAAGGGAAGGACCCTGGTGCCGTGCGGGATCCCTTATGTTTTTTCCACAATAGAGACGACTGAGAACAATATCATTCCGGTGGAGAGCGGTTACGAAAAGATGGGAATCACTCTTCTGGAGGACCGTGTGGAGTCTATCGACCGTATAGAAAAAACTTGCTCATTGGAATCCGGTGAGACGGTCGGTTATGAAAAATTGGTACTGGCGACCGGATCGGTCCCTGTCATCCCATCCTGGCTGAAGGGGAAAGACCTGGAGAATGTCTTTAGTGTCCCCAAGAACAAAGAATATCTGGATGCAATGCAAAAAGCCTTAAAAGGGTGCCGGTCAGTCGTGACGATCGGAGCCGGTTTTATCGGGGTGGAGCTTTCTGACGAGTTGAACAAAGCCGGAAAAAAAGTGACCCTTGTCGAGAAGATGACTCACATTCTGGGGAAAGCTTTTGACGCAGAGACAGCTTCCCGCGCTGAACATCTCTTAAAAGAAGCCGGAGTCGAAGTCATCACAGGAACCGGCGTGAAAGAGATCATCGGTAAAGGAAAAGTGGAAGCTGTCCTTCTTGAGAACGGAGAAAAGATCCCGGCTGATGCAGTCATCCTGGCTATGGGATACAGGCCCAATTCCGAGCTGGCAAAAGAAGCAGGACTTATGATCAATGAGCTCGGCGCGATCAAAGTAGATGAATATATGCGTACAGACGATGAACATATATTCGCCGTGGGAGACTGCGCAGAAAAGAAAGACTTTGTGACACGTAAGACAAGCGGAGTCATGTTGGCGTCTACGGCTTGTGCAGAAGCACGTATTGCCGGGATGAACCTATACAAGCTGTCTCTGGTCAAGACCTTCAGCGGGACTATCTCAATTTTTGCCACGGCCCTGGGAGATGAAGCTTTCTGTGTAGCCGGGCTTACAGAATCCCGGGCGCTGGAAGAAGGCTTTGACATCATCACAGGCGAATTCGAAGGCCCGGACAAACATCCGGGGAAATTGCCCGGCACCAAAAAACAAAAGGTGAAACTCATCGTGGGAAAAGAAGCAGGAATTATTTTGGGCGGGGAGATCACAGGCGGGTTGTCCGTGGGAGAACTGACCAATGCCCTTGGTTTTATTATTCAAAACAGGATGGATATCAATGCCATCCTGGTCTCGCAGATCGGGACACATCCTCTGCTGACGGCTTCTCCTGCCGCCTATCCGCTACTCAAAGCTGCAGAAGATGCTGCGAAAAAGAAGATGGGGCTCTGCTCCTGCTGAATTACAGCACGGGCAGAGTGTAGGGGACGAAAAGTACCGAAGGAGACCATGTGCACGATTATCACGAGATGATTGAAAAGGCCGTGAGATGGGCAGCCGAAAAAAAAGGCAGTTGCGATTATCCCGGCAGATGCCTGGCCTTTGTGGAAGATGCTGTGGAGAAGGGCAACGGCATCGAAATATTCGGAGGATCTACAGCCATGGAGTCCGCTCTTCTCTACGGATGGGTCACAGAAGGGCTTCCTCCTCAGGGAGCCCTGGTCTTCTATAAAGCATCCGGGCCTCTGAACGGCGTTGAAAAGAATTGGGGGCATGTGGGGCTTTCCCTCGGAGAAGGGAAAGTCATCCACTCCTGGGGAGAAGTCCGTATCGATGATTTCAGGGAGATCGAAACACTTACTACACCGGGTTGGACAAAGCCCGAATATTTAGGATGGACTCCTCCGGGACGCTACCTGGCAGGGGCAGTCAATAAAAATTGAGCCGGGGCCCGCTGAATTGCGGGCCTCAGAAATCAATACAACCCCAGAAGGACTTTGATCCAGTGGAGGGCGATATCCACAGCGAGCTGGTTGTTATATTCATTGATCCCCTTATACTGTGAGTCATCCCAGGCGCCCACATTCATGCCGTGGTCACCGGGAAGGATAAATACAGGGATCTTCTGTTCACATCTGTCGAGAGTTCTATAGATCTGTTTCAGCGGTCCGTTGTCCTTGTCTGAAGCTCCCAGGCCCATGACCACAGGGCGCTTTTCTTCTCCAAGGCCGGGGTAGAGTTTGGCCTCGTAGTCGTCATCGGGGATCACAGGCGTCAGAAGGACGAGCGCTTTTAAAGTGTTGTCTTCACGGAAATAGTGCCATGCGATGACGGAACCGAAGGATTTACCCACGAGGACGAGAGCCTCTTTGTCAGCCTCTTTCAGAGAACGGGCATAAGCCACTGCTGATGCGATATCCTCTTTTTCCCGTATCCAGCCTTCAGAGATCTTTCCCTTTTCAGTAAAGTAGTGCCAGTCGAAAGTGACGGCGATCAGTCCTTCTTCAGCACAGCGCTGTCCAAATCCCGCCACTAAAGGAAGCCCGCGATGATAACCGCTGCCGGGAGCGATGATCACCACCGGAGATTTGTTTTTTGTGATTTCCGGTTTGTAGACGGTTCCCAGGATAGAGCGGCCGTCACTTGTAGGAATAGTGACATCTTCTTTGGACAACCCCCAGAGCGCTGTATGCAGAAGAGCAAGAACAGCAAGTAAAAGAAATACGCGTTTCATTCAGAACCTCCTTAAAAAGGTTGGTCAACAGAGTTTCCACTTTTGACACCTGAACTTTGGGGAATGTTTCATGAGATATTTTGTTAAATTGTTGACCAAGGGTTTGTTGTTGTTATACTGAATCATCAGTATCAAGGAGGAACTATGCGAAAGACTTTGGTTGTGGTTGTTTTGGCACTGTTAACCTCCGGCCTTTACGCTTTGCCGGAATTCGACTATTCATCCTACACGCTTCCCGATTACAGCGTCAAGGGGCTGGAGTTCCAGCTTCCGGGGTTTGGTTTCAGCGCTGCCAGTTATGACGGGAATCCTGTTCAGGATTATGAGACCACTCTTGATTTATCTCTGGATGGATACTATTTCAGTGAAGTTTACCGCCAGAAATGGGAGTTCGATTATGAAATCATGGGAGGGCTTGGTTATGATTACGCTAAGAGCGAAGACGGCTCTTATCATTATAAGGATTATGGAGGGGGGCTGAATCTTGACGGGCGTTATTATATCACCGGATTACTTTTTGCCTCCGGAAGCGGAAGTTTCCGATATGAAGACTCAAAAGAAAATATTGATGATAGCATCCGTAAAAGTCATCGGGTGAGTTACAGCGCCGGCGCCGGAGCGGGATACGGACGTCTTTACAACCTGACGACCATGCGCCGGGCCCAGTCCGTCATCGATGAGCTCTACACGGCGGGACTCCTCACACGGTATCCCAACCAGGCCGACCTGGCCGCTTTCGGAGACCTGCTGTATGAACTTCAGGTAGGACGTGTCCTGGATTCCAGATTGAAACGTATCGAAGACTATAACAGGATCGACGCTTTTCTGAACGGGAAGGGGCTGTTAAAAGAAGAGAATATGGCCTATTTCACTATTCTCAATGATATGCTTACTTATGCCTCTATCGGGTCACGTTCCAGCGGAGCAGAGGTCCATTTCCTCGTTAGATCCGTTGACACAAAATCGTTTGACCGTATTGACGGGCTCTATCTGAGTGGGGTCACCAACACGGAAGAATCGGGCATGATCTATATGGCCACAGCCGAAGTCGAGAAGATACTCAACCGCTATTGGCAATGGAGCGCCTTTGCAGGATGGCAGGGTTATAACAGCGAGCGCATGCGGACCGGTGAACCCGACAGGGAGCGTAAGATGAGCAACGTGAGGGTGGCTTCTGATCTACAATGGTTTCCCGATACACGGACCCGGGTGAGATTAAGCGGAGAAGCTGCTTATCAGGCCGAAAAAGAGAATATAAACGGAACAAGGATCTTGGATGTGCATCTCTTTGTCTTGAATCTCGGATGTGACATCGACTACTATTTTTCCCCGCACTTGGGTTTGACCGGAGGTGTCTCGCTGAGAAATCTCAAGACCCATGACGAGATGACCGGCGAGGATGTCTCTTCTGTGGGAACATGGATGAGTCTTCAATTAGTCTATAAAGTCTTTTAGGAGAGAAGGAACCAAGTGGAACCCCTTTGTCTCTCTCATCTCATAGGGGAGGAGATGCCCCTCTTCCCGGGGACAGAGCCCCCCTCTGTAGAGAGGATCTTCTCGGTGGAAAAGGATCATTTCGCCGAGACCCGGCTCTCCTTTTCCTCTCACACCGGGACCCATATGGACGCTCCGGCTCATATGATCAGAGGTGGAAAGACACTGGACCAATACGCCCCCGGCTCTTTTACAGGGCCGGGGGCCCTCATCGATGTCTCCGCCTTCGGTGGAAAAGAGATTCCCCATGATGTCGTGTTGCACAACGAGGACAAACTCCACACAAACGGTTATCTTCTCCTGTATACAGGGTGGGACCGATTGTGGGGAAGGCCCGGCTACTTTGAAAAATACCCCGTATTAGCCCCGGAAACGGCCCTGTGGCTTGTTTCTCTCCCTCTCAAGGGAATCGGTATAGATGCCCCCTCCTTCGACCCTGTAGAGGGTTTTCAGCGCATTCATCATATCCTGCTGGGAAAGGGGTTGCTTCTCGTGGAGAATCTCGCCGGGCTTGATGCGCTCAAAGAGAGGGACTTCTTCTTCAGCGCCTTTCCTCTTCTCTATAAAGAGGCCGATGGAGCTCCGGTTTATGCCACAGCATCCCTTTTTTCTTCCTCATCATAAAAATATCCTGTAATCTCTCCTTATAAGGTTCGTTTGTTCAGACAAAACTGAAGAGGAGTTTAAATGGGCGGACTCGTAAGTGTCATCGTTCCCACATACAAGCGTCCCGACAGGCTGATGGGGACCCTGGACAGTATCAAGGCCCAATCCTACAGAAATATCGAGATCATCGTCGTAGACGATAACAGTCCCGGAGATGACTACCGGAGAGCCACAGAGTCCTTCATCACAAAATACTCCTCCACTTTTCCCCTGAAATATGTGAAGATGGATCAAAACGCCGGCGGTGCCATGGCCCGGAACAGGGGTATCAGCGAGGCTGAAGGGGACTTTATCACCTTTTTAGACGATGATGATGAATATTTGCCTGAAAAGGTAGAAAAACAGGTGGACAAGTTCACGAATAGTCCCATGGGAAATCTTGGCTTGATCTACTGCCAGATCAATTTTATGGACAGCCGGGGTAAGTTCCGCAAGATGAGAGCCCCCATGAATGCCCGCGGGAACAAAGACGCCCTGAAAAAGCATATGATCCGCAACCTGGCCCCTACTTCAGGGCTTATGATCCCCAAAAAAGTCCTGGATAGGGTAGGGGGGTTTGCTGACCTGCTTACCGGGCATGAATATGAGTTGATTCTGAGGATCTTGATCAGCGGCTACAATGTCGATTTTAATGAGGAGGCCCTGGTCAACATGCACTACCACACCTCAGGCCGGATCTCCACAAGCCGCAAGAAGATCCGCGGAGAGAAGGCTCTTTTCCAGATCAAAAAAAAATATTTTCATCTTGTAGGAGAAAAAGTGGCTAAAAGAGTCTCCTATGAACATTTTATGGATCTGTGCAAACGATATCTCCGGCAGAATGACAAAAGAGCCTCGCGGCTTTATCTGAAGAAAGCTTACCGGATGGATCCTCTGAAGATACAGACTTTTCTGGCTTATTCAGGGATCCTGGCTGATGAGCGGATGCGAAGGATCAAAAGCCGGTCAGGTCTCTGAAATAAGAGAGGCTCCGCAGGGTTTGGATTTATTCCTCAAGAAGAAATAAATCTTTCATAAACCCGGCTTGCCGCTTTTTTCTTTCCACGCTATAATGGTGAAAACGGAGGAAATGATGAAACGTCTTTTTGTTGTTTTTCTGCTGATGGCCGCTTTCAGCCAGGGCATGCGGGCCGGTATGGCTTCCCAATACCAGTTTACAGGGTTTTCCCCCGACGGACGCTATGCCGCCCTTGAATATTGGGGGATCGCTGACGGCTCCGGTTTTCCCTATATCGCCCTCATGGTCTTTGACTGCCAGAACAATGTCTTTGCCGAGCCCCTCTATTTCAAAATGGATCAGAATACAGACCTGGTCCCGGGAGAAGAGGCCTATTCTCATATGCGAGACCTCTATTCTCAGGAGATAGAGGAAATACTCCGGAAATACAGTATCTACCGGCTGAACAGAGGGAAACTCCTTTATCAGAAAAAGGAAGAGGATTACCCGGTCACCGGGCTTGAGTTCAAAGTCGGGGAGAAAAGGGTCTCACTGCGCTTTGAAGAGTATCCCGGGGAGATCTCGTTCTATGATATGTTCACTCCTTCCGGCTTCAGGCTCTATACCGCCTTCAACGGAAAAGAGAGGCTTGTCTATGCCCATACCCCTGCTGAGGAGGTCGGTGATTTTAAGTTTAATTATGAGCTTCAGAGAGTCGTAGCTTTTGATAAGACACTTCTTCTTCTCTTTACCCATCAGATCCCCGGATTCGAAGGGCCCGATACGGTTCCTGTGATCCTGGGGGATCTTTTTCCCATCTCGCTTTCGGGAGAAGAGGTCATGGAGTAGAGTGGAGAAAAGGGAAAAGCGATGATGACTCTCCTGATTATCCTGGCAGCCGGAGCAGCTCCCGGATTATTCTGGATGTGGTTCGTCTACAGACGCGACCGCTTTGAACCAGAGCCGGCCTCTCTGGTTATCCGGGCTTTCTTCTACGGTGTCCTTGCTACCATTCCCGCCATCATCCTTGAGGTCCTGTTTCAGGTGCATCCGCTTTTTTCCATGGTCATCGTTGCTCCGGTTGTGGAAGAAGCTGTCAAGTTTTCTGTGGTCTTTTTCTTTTTTCTGAAAAAACGTGAAATCGATGAGCCTGTGGATCTTCTTGTCTACGGGGCTGCCGTAGCCCTGGGTTTTGCCACACTGGAAAACTGCGGCTACCTCTTTAATGCCCTACTGGCAGGAAACCTGGCCCAGGTGGCTTTGCTGCGGGCTCTTCTCAGCGTTCCCGGTCATTTTCTCTTTTCGACGATCTGGGCCTATGGACTGGCCGGATATAAGTTCCGGACGGGAAGGGGACGGCCGCTTCACTGGGCATTTCTCCTCATAGCCATGGCAGCTCACGCCCTGTTCAATGCCATTGCCCTTTTCAATATCCTGGGAGGACTCTTATTCATTGCTCTCATGACATTTTTGTGGATACGGTTTAACCGGAGTGTCAG
>Ga0116152_10000570_pt1 | contig 29917 bp, 29 predicted proteins | sample AD_UKC119_MetaG_FD_89894 | JGI IMG/M metagenome (GOLD analysis project Ga0116152, IMG submission 89894) | Active sludge microbial communities of municipal wastewater-treating anaerobic digesters from Hong Kong - AD_UKC119_MetaG | ecosystem: Engineered > Bioreactor > Anaerobic > Digestate... | reverse complement strand
TAATGAAATCTTTTTCATTCCGATCTTCTTCATTTCGTCGAAGATACTCAACATCCATTCGTAGCGGGCATTGACGTCTGTCTTAATGATCACAACCAGCTTGTCGTTCTCCTTCATCCGGGATTCGACATAGTTGGAGATGGTTGTCAATTCCTGCATCGGCTGATCGTCCACGTAGATGTTTCCCGCACTGTTGATAAAGATTTTGCACAGATTCTGTTTGGGGATCTTCGCCGAACCTTGAGCTTCTCCAGGCAACATGATGGACAGGCCCTTGTCATTAAAGAACCCTGTCGTCACCATGAAGAAGATCAGCAGAAGGAATGCAATATCCGCCATCGATGAATCGGGGATATCCTCCTGCACTTTCAAGCGACTTTTTCTTAACATGCGTCCCCCTTCAATTATTTTGCCCTGGCCTGTGTCTTCAAAATCTCGATGAACTCTCTTGTGCTCTCTTCAACGCTCAGAATGATGGCTGAGACTTTTGCTGTGAAGTAGTTGTAGAACAGGTTGACCGGAATAGCGATGGTCAGACCAGTCGCGGTGGTGATCAACGCTTCGGAAATACCGGAGGCCACAACTGTGGCTTCAACGCTACCCGCCATGGCGATGGCGTCAAAGGCGTGGATCATACCGAGAACTGTCCCGAGGAACCCGATCATGGGGGCGACGGTAAATCCTGTAACCAGGAAGGTCAGGTTCTTCTCAAGGAAGGCCAGCTCGGTGTTGGCTGTACTTTCGATTGATTTTTCCACTTCATCCATGTCCCCGTTTGTCTGCTGAAATTTCAGCAATCCGGCTCTCATGATAGAGGGCACCGGGCCGGGAGTCACTTCACACACTTCGATCGCTTCGTCAACGTTTCCCTGAACGAGGTGAGATTTAAACTCCACGAGGAATTTCTTGGCTGACCTGGTCGCTTTGGCGTAGACAATAAAACGCTCAATAATAACGACTAATGATAATATCGCCACCAGGGCAAGAAGATACATTACAGAGCCACCTCTTACAAAAAGTTCCATCATAATAAAAACCTCCCTATTCTGTTTTTTCAATTATAATAACGCCAAAATCAGAAGTCAATAAAAATATTGAAAAGCCAAGACAAAAAGGGCAAAACGCTTTTTTATTGTTTTCAAGGCACTTAACATTTCATTACGTTTTGAATAATTTTAATATAGTGCCTCTTTTAACGATTCAGACGCCCGATGGCCGGACGGATCCGGCGGGCTGCGAAAAGAGCTCCTGCTGTCTTGAGAAGATCCAGGGGAAGGAACGGGATGACCCCGTATCTGATCACCAGTTTCAAAGGGAACTCTCCTCCCAGGGTGATGTTCTTCACCCAGTAGAGCCAGGCCCCTCCTGTGAGATAGATCACGCCCAGGCCTGCAGCCAGCGCGAGGAATCCTCCCCAAAGAGTCCTTGTCCGGGGATAGAGCACCCCCGCCAGGACTCCTCCCAGAGCAAAACCGGCAATATACCCGAAGGTGGGGGAGACGAGATATCCCGGCCCGCCTCCTCCGGAAAAGACCGGCAATCCGGCCAGCCCGAGGATCATATAGAGGAGGGCCGGCAGTGCCCCTCTCACTCCGAGAAGAGCCGGCCCCAGAAGGGCGATAAAGACCTGGAGAGTGAACGGGACTCCTCCGGGAAGGGGGATCCTGATCAGCGACCCCGCAATGAGGAGGGCGGTCATCAGGGCTGTTACAGAGAGATGAAAGGCGGGGTTTTTCATTCCGTCTCTCCAAGCCGGATCCAGGCTCCGTGCCGTTTTGGTGTTCCGTTACGCCTGTAGCTGAAGAGGGACGGCGTGCATATGGTACACCTGGAGTCCACAGTAACAGACCGGCAGCCCCGCCGGACAAGACAATGTTCCAGGTATCCCGGGATATCCAGAAAATAAGCCCCATGCCTCTTTTCGACAAACGGCATCATGCTCCCGGGAAGCGAGGGGAAAATATCCTCCCTGACTTCATAACAGCAGGCCAGCGCCGACGGGAAAAGATGAGCGGAAAGGCCCGAGGGGCTGATTCCCTCACGGGCCATGAGGTCAAGGCCCCTGTCCAGGATCCCGGCGGCTGCCCCTCTCCATCCTGCATGAAGGATCATGGCCGCCTTCCCCGGGGCCCACATGGCCACAGCCGGACAGTCCGCGACCCTGATCATGAGCGTCAGCTCCGGAGTCCGGGTCATGAGGCCGTCGCAAGGGCCGTAGACTCCCTCCTCTGTAACCGGAAGGACTGTTGTCCCGTGCTTCTGGCGGCATAACGCCGCAGGACGTAAAAAGGACGGGACCTCTCCAGTGGAGAGGTCCTCAAGAAGAAACCCGGCCTCGGCCACGGTCAATCCTCAAATTTAGGCCAGCAGCAATGCTTATATTTTTTCCCGGACCCGCAGGGGCAGGGATCGTTTCGTCCCACTTTCGCCGACTTTGTGATGGTCTTTGTCTTTCCCCGTTCTCCCATGGCCGCATTGGTGGTGGTGCTGTATTCCAACCGCGCGGCTTCGGCTTCCGGGGAGTTTTCCTTTTTTTCCACAGAGACGTGAAAGACCGCCCGGACGATATGATGCTCGATGGCGGCATCCAGCTCAGAAAACATCTCGAAGGACTCTTTTTTATACTCGAAAAGAGGGTCTTTCTGGGCATAAGCTCTCAGATTGATCCCCTCCATGAGGTTGTCGATGGCATAGAGGTGCTCGCGCCAGTTGCGGTCGATGGTATCCAGCATGACAAGACGCTGGATATTCCTCATGGTCTCTTCACCGAACTCCTTCTCTCTGAGATCATAGAGTTTCTCCACTCCGGCCATGGTCATGGCCTTGAGCTCCTCGCGGGACGGATCCTTTTCGGGATCAAAGGGAAAGCGAAGGGCGAAGTACTCAAGGAAATAGTCATTGAGCCCCTCATAGTCCCAGTCAAAGGAACGGATATCGGGGGGACAGTAAAGATCCAGGCCTTCATCCACCACACGCTCCATGATATTCAGGATCTCGTCTTTGAGGAGGTCCCTGCGGTGAAGCCTCAGGCCTCCTTCGGGGCCGGTTTCAGTCAGTTCATACTTTTTCAGAAGGTCCACAAGCAGCCGCTCGAAACCCATCTCGGCAGCCCGGTTGCGCAGTTCGGCCTCGTCTTTGAACTCCTCCCGGTCCAGGGCTTTGAAAAAGGAAGAGATATAGGCTGTCTCCAGGACAAAATTCCGATTCTCGTAGATCACAGCCCGCTGCTTGTTCATGACATCATCATATTCCAGGGTGTGTTTCCGGATCTGGAAGTTGCGATGTTCCACTTTCTTCTGGGCGCTTTCGATCTGACGGGAGATCAGAGGATGCTCTATGGCCTGCCCTTCATCCATGTGAAGACGGTCCAGGACGGAAATGATCCGGTCAGAACCGAACAGGCGCATGAGGTTATCTTCAAGAGAGACGAAGAAACGTGAAAGGCCCGGATCGCCCTGCCGGCCGCTTCGGCCGCGGAGCTGGCGGTCGATCCGCCGGCTTTCGTGGCGCTCTGTCCCGATGACATAGAGGCCGCAGGGGACATCGTCCATGCACTCTTCCAGAGGACGCGGCGGGGTTCCTACGTGATCTCCGCCCACGAGGAAACACTCCTCGCACTCTTTGACTCCGGATCCCAGCTTGATATCGGTTCCTCGGCCCGCCATGTTCGTGGCAATGGTCACGGCGCCGGCCTTTCCCGCGTCACTGACGATCTCGGCTTCCTTGAGATGGTTTTTGGCATTGAGGACATTGGCCTTGATCCCTTTGCGCGTGAGCATCCTGGCCAGGAGTTCGGAATCTTCCACAGAGACCGTTCCCACCAGAATAGGCTGGGATGAGTTATGTTTCCGTTCGATCTCATCGATAACGGCATTGAATTTCTCTTTTTTCGTCTTGAAGACCAGGTCATTGTAGTCAAAACGCCGGACAGGTTTGTTGGTGGGGATGACGATGACTTCCATCCCATAGATCTCCTTGAACTCCGCCGCTTCTGTAATGGCGGTTCCGGTCATTCCCGCCAGTTTGTCATACATCCTGAAAAAATTCTGAAGGGTGATCGTGGCAAAGGTCTGGGTCTCCCCTTCGATGGTGACGCCCTCTTTGGCTTCCAGGGCCTGGTGAAGTCCGTCACTGAATCTCCGTCCGGGCATGAGGCGTCCGGTATACTCGTCCACGATCATGACCTTGTTCTCCTGGACCACATACTCCACATCTTTTTCAAAGAGGGAGTAGGCCCGGAGAAGCTGGGAGACCGCGTGGAGGATCTCGCTTTTTTCAGCATACTCCTTCTGGACTTTACGCTTTTCCTTTTCCCGCTCTTTCTCATCGTCGATCGTCTCATCAATATGGGCAAAGGTCTCCCCGATATCAGTCAGCTCGAACAACTCCGGGTTGTCCGGCGACAGGAGACGCCTTCCGTTTTCTGTGAGGTCAGCCACATGCCTCTTCTCGTCGATGACGTAGAAAAGGTCCTCTTCAAGAAGATGGAGACTCTTGTCCCTGAGATAAGCCAGCTCGGTATCTCCGATGAGCCGCTGTATCCTGGTCTCCTGTTTCATCTTCATGAGCTGTTTGTGTTTGGGCAGTCCTTTTTCCGCCGTGAGGAGGAGCTTTCCGGCCAGGCGCTCCTCATCTTTATCCAGAGCTTCCTGGGCTTCCCTCACAAGACGCGAGACTTTATCGCGCTGTTTGGAGACCAGGGCTCTCACCTTGGGGTTGAAATCCCGGAAATAGGAGTTGTTGCTTCTCTGGACAGGCCCTGAAATGATCAGGGGTGTCCGGGCCTCGTCAATAAGGATGGAATCCACTTCATCCACAATGGCGAATTCCCTGTATTTCTGCACCTGCTCTTCCAGGGACCAGACCATATTGTCACGGAGATAATCGAAGCCGAACTCGCTGTTTGTCCCGTAGACGATATCTTTCGTATAGGCCTCTTTCCGCTGTGTCGTGTCCATCCCGTTCTGGAGACAGCTCACCGACAGCCCCAGGGTCTCATAAAGAAGCCCCATCCACTGGCTGTCACGGAGAGCCAGATAATCATTGACGGTGACCACATGGACCTGTCCTTTGAGGGCGTTGAGATAAGCCGGCATGGTGGCCACAAGGGTCTTCCCTTCACCTGTGGCCATCTCGGCGATCTGTCCGTCATGGATCACCATCCCTCCCACGAGCTGGACATCGAAGGGGACCATATCCCACTCTTTGTCATGCCCCGTGACCCGGGCGGCTGATTTTGTATCCACAAGATAGCGGCACACCCGCTTGACAAGAGCGAAGGCTTCGCTCTGAATATCATCTGTGGCCTTCCCTTCCCTCAGGGCTTCTCTGAAAGCCTCTGTCTTCTTCCGGAAATCGTCCGGAGTCTTCAGTGTCTCAAGAAAGGAGTTGTAATATGTGTTGACTTCTTCAACGCGCCTGTTGTACCGTTTGACGATCTTGTCCTGGTAATTTCCGAAAATCGTCTGAAAGATGTTTGCCATGGTTGTCACCTACCTTAATACTTTAAGTGGATTAATCGTTTCACTGTTTATCCTGACTTCAAAATGGAGATGGGGGCCCGTTGACCTGCCGGTGGATCCCACAAACCCGATAATGGATCCCTTTTCAATAAAGTCCCCTGTATTGGCACTGCGGACACTGAGGTGCCCGTATCGGGTGGTGAGGGCGCCTCCGTGGTCGATGATGATCAGATTGCCGTACTCACCCGCCATCCCGCTCCACATGATACGTCCCCTCTCGGCGGCATAGACAGGGGTCCCCATGCTGCTTCCCAGGTCCAGGGCATTATGGAAATAGCTGTCCCCGGTGATGGGGTCCCAGCGCATCCCGTAATAGGACGTGATATGTCCCCCTTTGACCGGCCATATCATGGAGAGGCCGCGGTTAAAGACATAACGGCGGATCAGGCCGTTCTCTTCTTTGGAGAGGACGCCGTCCAGTCCGTCGATCTTTCTGTGAAGGCTTGAATAGACTGATGAAAAAGCCTCCAGGTCCCCTTCATCAAAAAGCAGGCGGACCTGCTCGGCATCAACGCCTCCGATCCCGGTCTCATCGGCCAGCGCAGCCCCCTGAAGCCGGGCCACATGAGTCACTTTCTCTTCCAGTTCATCATACCGGCTCTCCGCCTGCCTTTTCCAGTTTAAAAAGGTGAAGGTGACTCGCCGGACCTCATTGTGCAGAGACTCCATCTCTTTACGTAAAGTCAGGTTCTGTTTTTGAAGGAAGGAGTTCTCTTCAAGAAGCGGAGCGGTGTCGCATTTGAGCCTGTGATATTCCGAAAGCCACATCCCCGCGAGGAAGAGTCCCCCCGAAAAGGCCATGAGAAGAATGATCACACCGGCCCGAAGCCATCTGTGCTTGATGGAATACCGTTTGATCTCCCCGGTGTCTTCACCGAGGATGAGGATATGATACCGCTTATTGTCCATGAAGCCGTGTCACACCCCTCAGGACCTTGTTTTCTTCCGGAATGAGATATTTCATGGGGTCTTCCAGTTTGCTGTTGTGAATCACTTCATAATGAAGATGTGTCCCTGTGCTGCGCCCGCTATCGCCCATGGTCCCCAGGTATTGCCCCTTGGAGACATACTGGCCCTTGCGCACGTTGATGGCATCCATATGGCCGTAACGGGTCTCGTATCCGAACCCGTGTTCGATCATCACCACATTTCCGTACACACCGAACCACCCGGCAAAGACCACGTAGCCGTTGGCAGCGGCTTTGATGGGGGTGGAGGGCATATTCGCGATATCCAGTCCTGTATGAAATTCGCGCTGTCCGTTAAAAGGGGACTTCCTCCAGCCGAATGTCGAGGAGATCCATCCGTCTGCCGGCCAGATGGTGGGGACATGCTCCCACTTCTGCACACTGTTCTCCATCTTCTCCACCACTCGGTAGAATCCGCTTTTGAGAAGGTTCAGTTTCAGTTCCACCTGGGAAAAGACGATGTTGAAATCATTGGTCATGGACGATTCGTCCACTCCGGACAAGTCATCGACTTCGGAGAGTCCGATCCCCCCCATGGAGAGGTTCTCTTTTCCCTGGAAGATGGGAGGAAGAGAGTTGAGGATGAGGACATTATCGCAGATCTCCTGGAGCTCCACGAGTTTTCCGTCAAACAACCCCAGCTTCTCCTCCAGCTTGACATAATTCTGCTTCAGGTTTGTGTTCCGCGTCTTCAGCAGAGCGATCCGTCCTTTGAGGACGGCTTTGGTCACCGGCCCGGAAATATCCACAATGGAAAAAAGGATGATCAGCCCCACGCCCACGAGGATCGTCCAGAACAGAGAGACAGGGATGGAGACCTGCCAGACACGCCTATTGGAAGGGGGGATGATTTTAATGGTGAACTCTTTCATTTATCGTCCTTTGGAATAGGTTTCATTTGTAATAACAAGCCCGCCCGAAGAGCGTTCCACGCGGAGCGGAGTCCCTGAAGCCGTCTGTCCGCCGGCCTCTCTGAAAAGACGGATGATCTTTTCAACATAACTCATGGTCTCAGGATAGGGAGGGACTCCTCCGTACATCTCCACTGCAGCGGGCCCGGCATTATAAGCGGCCAGTGACAGGCGGAGGTTCCCGTTGAAACGGTTGTACAGTGATTTGAAGTAGCGTACCCCGGCATAGATATTCTCTTCGATGTCAAAGGGATTGGCCACCCCCAGCTGTCGTGCTGTCTCCGGCATGAGCTGCATGAGGCCCATGGCTCCCACGCGTGAGACGGCGAAGGGCTCAAACCGGGACTCGACCTGGACCATGGCTTCAATCAGGCGGGAATCGACTCCGTAATGGTGCGCAGCCTGACGGATCGTCTCACTGATAGCCCCGCTGTTTCCATAGGAGACAGTGGTGCTCGCATACCGGTACCCGTAACCCGCCGGGCTCTTCCCGGAGACCTCCTCCTCTTCCCTGAGAATGGACATGGTCCTGGTGTCTGCCTTCTGGATCACGATTTCAGCCTGAAGCGGCATGGTGACCAGGAAGAGAAAAAGAAGGCTGCCCGCAAATCTCATTATTCTCCTAACGAAACAGGTTTCAGCTGTTTCAGATCTGTGACAAAGGCTCTCACCAGGCCCGAATCGTCACCGGCCACAACAGTCTCTCCCCACACAAAGGGAGTGCCGTGGACAGGCCCGTTCATGGCTCCTTTCCAGATGAGTTCGCCTTTTTTGGCATCCAGGGCATAGAGAGCCCCGTCATAACTTCCGATGTAGAGGATCTCATCATGCAGACGGGCCCCTGACCGGACGACGCCGCCTGTAGCGAACGTCCATAACAGCGTCCCGTCTTTTTTATCCAGGGCATAGATGTTATGGTCTTCTGCTCCGAAAAAGAGGGCGTCCTTCCCCGCTGTGATCTTGCTTCCGATCTCTTTTTCCGCGGTGAATGACCACAGGACTGTCCCTGATGCCGCATCCATGGCATAGAGATGATGATCATCGCATCCCACGTAGAGGACCCCTTCTGAGAGGACTGGAGCGGAATAGATATCATCTCCCAGGTCTTTTGTCCAGAGAGGTTTCCCCGTCCGGATATCAAGAGCGTAGACATGATCATCAAGTGAAGCGGCATAGAGGGTCTTCTCACCCAGGGCCGGTGCACTCCAGACAGGATTCTTTGTGGGATATCTCCAGGCCATCTTTCCGCTCTCCTTCACTAAGGCATAGACATATCCGTCCATGGAACCGAAATAGACCTTTTCGGAGTCGCTCACAGCCCGGGAGACGATCTTCTCCCCGGTTTTGAACTTCCATTCGATTTTACCCGTTTCCAGAGAGAGTCTGTAGAGGTATCCTTTGAATGTCCCGATGTAAAGGGCATCTCCGTCCACAAGCGGCGAGGCGGAGATCTCATACGCCATGGGGGCTCTCCACAAGAGCTCGGCGCCCGGACGGGGATAGGCATAGATATAGGTATCCTTCGAGGCGATGACCAGCAGGTCGTTTGTCCCCGCAGGAGAAGCTGTGATGCTGTCTCCGTATCGTTTCTCCCACGCTGCTTTTGCTTCCAGGGGAAGATTCTTTTGAAGATAGGTCACCCGTGCCGGAGGGTTCTCCCCGCCGGCAGGCAGGTCTCCCCGGGGCCCTTCCCCGGGACCGGGCCCTCCGGGGCCGGATTTCAAATACCCCCGGACGAGGCCGAAGATCAGGACAGCCAGAAGAAGGATAAAGGCGAAGACCCCCAAGGCTTTCCAGGGGATCATGATCCGGGGAGCGGAAAACTCCAGGGTCAGCGTCAGGACTTCAGACTGCCCCAGCCCGTCCTGTTCATAAGCCCTTTTTGAAAGCTCTCTGGCAGCGACCTGGATCGTATACTCTCCGAGAATATCATTGAAAGGCCGTTCGGAGACGGCTTCGGCGATGTTTTCAGAGACCACGGCGATCTTGTCGCCGGGGAAGATCGTATATTCGCCGAATTGGACAGCTCCTTCCCAGTGGCAACGGTCGTTGCTATCGCCGTTCACGTGCCAGAGCTGGTCTTTTCGTGACAGAAAGGCGCGGTAGCGGTCGGTGGCTGCAAAAAAAAGCGTCTTGTGCGAGATGATGCCGATAAAAAAATCACCGTCCTGGGCGAGGTCGCGGAGTGTCAGTTTCAGCGCCATGAGGATCCCTGTCTTTTCTGTCCGTTCCAGGTACTGGTCGATGACAGAGACGATCCACTCCTCCTGGACAAGGGGATTGGCAATGACAGAGAAGAGGTATCCGTAGCGGGACATATCTTTGCGTGTGTAGACATTATGATAATGAAAGTGCTTTTTCCCGAGGGTCTCGCTTTTTAACGGGATCGCCTCACCCACAATGACCGGATATTTCGCCATATATTTTCCCTCCTTGGGTAATTATATAGTAAATCCCTTCTATATCAAGACTTTTCAGCAGGCAGAGATTCCGGTGGTGCCCTTTCCTGTTGCAAAGCCTCTCATTATTGGTATAATCCTTTTTATGATACCTTTTCTTCTTGTGACAGCTTTTCTCCGGTCCGGGGAGGCCCCCGCGTTTACCTCGGCCCTCCTTGAACTCGCCGGGAAGATCTCCTCTTTTTTCCTTTCGGCGAAATTCTCCCTGGAGAACCGATTCCTCCTCCTGACCAATGCTCTGTGGGTCTTTCTGCTATGTGTCACATTGACCATGGCCGCCTATCTCATCTTTCTCAGCTACCGGTACCTGGACACTGTGAAGTTCAGAGCCCTCAGAAGCTTTTTCAACGGAAGCCCTTCTCCCTGGATCGTCCTTATTGTGAATATCACCGTGAGCCTGGCCTTCTTCCTGGGAGGATGGATCCTCGTCTTTTTTCTCAATCTCCACAATTTTACAAAAAAAGAGCTGCGGACGCTGATCATCCTGGCTCTTTTCATCTTCATCCCCTTCGGCATCACCGCCACACACGGAGGCTGGTTTGATGCTGTGGCTGCCCGGTCACCGCTGGCTCTTCTGAGAGCTTACGACAGTGACGACATCTCTCTCGTGCGGGAATACCGGGAGGATGCTTTTGTCCGTGATAACCCCCTCTATCTCTACCTCATGGCCGGGAGAAGAAACATCCCCGGTGACGAAACGTCGTACAGACGCATCGCGTCCCTTCTTCAACGAGCTGTCGCCGGAGGCTATGAGTCTGCAGCGGTGGACAACAACCTCGGCAACGCCATGCTCATGCTCGACTCCGCCGAACAGGCTTTGGCCCATTATGAGAGAGCCCTCTCCGCGGCGCCCGGCGACCCTGTCATCCTCTATAATATTTCTCAATATTACCTCTACAGGGATGATTACGACACAGCGAAGATCTTTTATGACAAAGCTTTCACTGCCAAAGGGCAGCTTGACCTCCCTGTCCTCGACTGGGAAAACATCGTCCTTCTGGAGAAAAAAGTCACCCCCGCCTTTGTCTGGGCCTCTTTTTTAAAAGACACGGCCCGATGGGATTTCCCTGTCAAAGCTCTCTCCTTCAGCAAACTGGCCTTTTTCCCGGGGACGTCAGCGGTCCTTCTGATCCTGATCCTCCTTCTCTTTCCGCTCACCGCCAACTGGGCCTCATTTGTGCGTTGTGAATCCTGCGGGATCCCCATTATCCCCGGATCGGCAACGACATCCCATCGGGGAAGGATCTTCTGCTCCCGCTGTCATCTTATGCTGCCTGTCTTTCTTCATCAAAAAGCGGGACGCTACTCCATGGCCACCAAGATCGATTATCTGAAGACCTTTTTTATCAACCTGATCTATCCGGGAAGCGGCTATATCCTCAAAGGGGCCACGGTCACAGGCCTGATCTGGCTCTTCCTCACCACCTCCCTGATCACCACGGCTCTCTTCAGCCGTTATTTCCTTGTCTCTGACCTGAAGGGACTGGCCGCGCTCAACGACCTGCTTCTCTTTTATCCTCTTCTCTCTCTGGCATCCACGGCCGTGCTGCCCTTTTACAAACGGAGGTTCTCATGACAGAGCGCCCCATTGTGCTGGATTATGCCTCCTTTAAAAAAAGCGTTGAAAACATCTCTCTTTTGGAAAAGACCGGTACGCTTGATATCAGAGATAAAAAAACGGGACAATCCTACTACTTCTATATCAAAAACGGTGAGATCATCTATATCGAAGAGCACCCGGTCTGCCTTGAAAACCGGATCGGCGACACCCTTCTCCGCCAGGGACTGATCACAGACGCTCAGCTTCAGCAGGCTCTCGAAAAACAGAAAAAAAACACGTATGAGTTCCTCGGGGACCTTCTGCTCAAAGAGGGCTTTATCTCCCCGAGGGAACTTCTCTCCTCCCTGACCCAGCAGATCGAGAATGTGCTTTTTTCCATCTCTCTGATCCGGGACGGCGAGTTTGTCTTCCGGGAAGACGAGACCCCGGACAGGATGCCGCAGATCCCCTACACCATCACCCTGAGCAGTCTTCTTCTGATCTTTTTGAACTCATCAGAGATCCTCGTGAAGATGCCCTTTTTGAAAGACGGGCTGGACATGGTGCTCCCTGTGGACTCCGTGGCTGTGAATATCAACTCTCTGAATCCCACCGAGCAGGCTGTTGTGGACGGTTTCAGAAAGGGACACTCGCTCAAAGATCTCCTGGAAAGCGCTAAAGAGACCAACCATATCACCCTGATGACAATCATCGCCAGCCTTTATGACAGGAATATTCTTCGCGCTCCCGGGGAGCCCCCCCCTCCTGTGAGAGAACCTCTCAAACCTTCGGAGCCTGTGAAACAGACTGAAGAACAGCCTCCTGCGAAACCCCCTGAAACGAAAAAGGAAGACGACAAAAGCCCTCCGATGCAGCCGGAACCCGTATCAGAGCCGCGCTATAACCAGGAGCCCATCGAATTCGTCTACAAACCCGAACCGGCACCTCCCGTCCCGCGGCCCTCTGCTCCTCCCCGGGATTCCCATACACCCCGGCCCGCTCCTCAAAGGCCGACTTATCAAAAACCGGCTCCTGAAAAGTCAAAACCGCGTCCCCGCCCGGTGCGTCCTCCTGTCAAACCTGTTTCTCAGAAAACGGCGTCCCATCCGGGGACTTACGCCCTTGTGGAGATCCTCTCCTTCATCTCCGTCCTCTGCCTCCTCATCCTCTACCTGGCTCTTCTGAAACCCCTGTTTCAAACACCGGTCACAGAACATCTCAGTATCCTGACATCACAAGCCATGGAGGAGATCAAAAAAGAGAGGACTCTGCAGATGGGAGAGATCTATTCACGGGAAGAGCTCCTGGATCGGCTGGACGGATGGCAGAATCCCTTCTATGTCCGGGGAGAGGACATCTATTCATCCGGAGCGGATGAGATCCCCGACACTCCGGATGATTTCAGGGTCAGATAGGAGTAAACCCTTCGCTGTCGTCTTCAATGGGATTCACATGGCCTGCCATTTCCACAATATCCTTTGAGAGTTTTCTGAGTCTTTCCTTGAGGATCACAGGACAATCGTAGACAGTGACATCTTTGCCGATGATGATATCTTCGGCCAGATCGTAACAGGTCGGACATCCGCACATCCCGCAGTTCAGCTGGGGCAGAAGCCTGTTCACCTCTTCGATCTTTTTCATTTTTCTCAGGGCCTCTTTGATATCTTCATCCAGGGGACTGATGGGACGGGGTTTCAGCGGCATGCCGATGGAGCAGATCTCGTCGCGGTCAAAGGGCAGTGTGAGAGAAGGGTCGTCAGGAAGGCCTTCAGCGATCTTTTTGATCCGGTATTCACTGATGAAGGCATCTTCTTTAGTAAAGACTCCGCCCACACAGGCGTTGTCACAGGAGTACATGTCGACGAAATCGATATCCTTGATCTCCCCGTTCTCCAGGCGTTCCAGGAACCGGATGGCGTTTTGGATGCCGTCGATCCTCAATGTCACGGATTCATTGAACTTATTCTCCACATCGCCTAAAGCACTCCAGCGAAGCGCGAATTTCGAAGAGATGATCTCCTCTTCCATGTCCATCTCTGAGAAGTCCTGTTTCTCCATGATCCTTCGGATCTCATTATACATATCGCCTAAGCTGAAAACTCCGTTGAAGATCCTCTTCTCCTCGGCTTCAGGCTGATAGATGGCCACGACTTTGGCCGGACAGGGCGAGAGGTAAAAGAGCCCGATCTCATCATCAGACACTCCTGTCTTCTCTTTGTAGATATGCTTGAGGTATTCTCCCGCCACATCCATAAGGTTCCGCAAAGGAACGAGATGGTTGATGAGCGAAGGAAACTTGACCTGGATGAGTCTCACCACAGCAGGGCAGTTCGTGGAGATATAGGGCCTGTAGATGTTTTTTCTGTCTTTGAGAAAATTTTTGATGATATCGGATATGATCATCCCTCCGGTGTCGACCCCGATAATATCGTCGAACCCCAGCAGTTTGAAGATCCCCAGGATCTTCTTCACATTGTCATGCTTTCTGAACTGGCCGAAAAAGACGGGAGAGTAGACAAGAAGTTTATGCTGATACGACGAGATGATCTCGAGGGAATCGATTTTTGCTGAAATGGCTTTCTGGGGACAGACCCGGATACACTCTCCGCAGTCAATGCACTTGTTTTCCAGGATGTTGGCTTTCCCGTGCCGGATACGCATGGCCTGGGTAGGGCAGACACGCAGGCACCGGGTACATCCGTTACATCGGTTCTGGTCCACATAGACAGCATGGAAATAGTCCAACATAGCGATCCGTCATCCTTTCTCTATGGTAAACATCATGGTGACTTCTGTCCCTTTGTCGATCTCACTGGCGATCTCCATCTCATCACTGTTGCGCTTCATGTTCGGCAACCCCATCCCGGCTCCGAAACCCATCTCCCGGACTTCAGGGCTCGCTGTGGAATACCCCTCCTCCATCGCTTTGTCGATATCGGGGATCCCCGGCCCCTTGTCTCTCACAACGACTTTGACTTTCGTCTCATCCATGTAAAAAGCAATGGTCCCCTGGTAGGCATGGGCGACGACATTGAGCTCGCCTTCGTATGCAGCGATGAGGACCCGGCGAATAAAGGCCGGCGACAATCCGATCTTCTTGAGATACTCTTTGATGACTCCGGAAGATTCCCCGGCGTTGAGAAAATCTCCCCCTTTGATTTCAAATTCCATTAATAGTTCCATACACCAGCCCCTAATCAGTCAAATCCAGTTCTTCCAGCCCGGCGCTGATATCCTCTTCCAGGGCCCCAAGGACCTGGGGTGTGGCCAGGCTGACATCACCCAGGATCTCCCGGATGACACGCGTATCAAACTCATATTTGGCTCCGTCTTTTTTTATCATGACATAAAGGTCGATCTCGGGATGACCGACGATGAGGGACAAAAGGGTATCGGTGATATTTCCAAGAGGGGGGCGGTCGATATGAGACAACCTCATCCCCACCTTGACCCGTGTAAAAGTCCCTTCTTTGGATTCGATGTCGAATCCGCCGTCACAGGCTTCCGCTGTCTGCATAAAGAGGGGAATCCCCAGGCCCCATCCTTTTCCTTTTTTTGTGGAAAAGAGGGGGTCCATGGCTTTTTGGATCATCTCCGTATCCATCCCTTTCCCGTTATCCACCACGATGATCTCCATCCAGTCTCCGGCTGTATCGATATCGATGAACAGGTCCAGATGCCAGGCTCCGGCGGCGATCCCGTTTTCCATGATGTCCATGATGTGAAGAGAGAGCTCAGGCATCATAACAGATCCGCCTCCCTCCTTCTCCCCTGACAGCCATCCGGAACTCCTCAAAGGTGGGTTCTTCAAGTTCATAAGCCGTCGAAACACACCCCACATCACCGATGAGATGAGCATCGGAGTTTGTGATAAAGGGAAACTCTCTGTACATCTCATACCGGCTGCGGGCCGTTTCCAGAGAAAGGTGACGGGAGACCTCTATACCGTCCACCTGCGTATCCCGGGGAATAAAACCCAGCTGGGAGATCACGCTGAAGGTATCCCTGTCGATATGGGAAAAAAAGACAAGCCCGCCCCGCTGATGGACTTCATCTGTGATCTCTTCGATTTCCATCTCCACTGACTGCAACAGCAATTTCTCCTCCATGCGAATAATCCGGTCCCGGGCATCCACAACCACCTGATCCCCGAAATAATCGGGATTATTGGGGATCATAGGCAATCTGGGATAAAGGTAATCCCCCATATCTTCGGCACTCCTCCTGTCTCCGAAAAGTGCCAGGAGATGGGTCTCTGAAGCACTCTGGATCTCAAGGCCGAAAAAAAAAGCGATCTTTCCCTGCGCTGCATCCTCCAGGGCCTTCAGGTTCCCTGCGCTGTTATGGTCAGCCAGGGCGATGATATCCATGCGTTTATCCAGGGCTGCCTGCACAATAGCAGCGGGGGACATATCAAGCCCCCCGCATGGTGACAGGACGGAATGGATGTGAAGATCAGCCCTGTAACGCATCTATTTCACCAGGGCATAAAGCATCCCGGCGCATGTAAAGGCGTCTTTTTCCGTCACAAAAAGGGGAACCCCTACTTTTTCCGCGGCCTCGACCAGGTTCTGTTCAGGTTCCACGCCGTTGACCACCACAATTCCGGCGATGTCTTTGGCCGTAGCCACAGCGATGACATTTTTATGCCGCTGAATGGTGAACCAGAGAGACCCGCTTCCCGCATGAGCCAAAACATCGCTGAGAAGGTCTCCGGAATATCCTCCGGTCACTTCTGTATCGTTGAAATCACGCCGGGTCAAGGCTTTGAGTCCCAGCTTTTCTACGGCTTCTTTCAGTTTCATCGTTTACACCTCGCTTGCCGGCCGGTTTTTACACGGACGCACACCGTTTTTGTACAGGATCCCGCTTGTTTCGAACATGGTTTTTTTGGTGACGATCATGGGGATGTTCAGCCTCTTCCTGGCCACATCCATCACGTCATCCGAAGGCTGCTTCCCGCGGATAAAGATGATCGCCGTGATCCCGAGGATCTCTGCCACCCGGATCACCTGAAGGGTGACCGTCCCTGTGATCAGCAAAGTATCCCCCTCGGTCAGAGCCAGGACATCACTCAAAAGGTCGGCGCTGTAAGCTGAAGAGACCTCCAGGCCGCTGTTCTCTTCTCCGGCGATGACCTCTCCCTCCAGCAACTCAATGATTTCTTTGATACGCATGGGCCCTCCTTGCGCTCAGCGTGATATCATAATCACATCGACACGTCTGTTGTTCGCCCGGCCTTTTACTGTCTTGTTGGTATCCACGGGCATATCTTCACCGTAAGCCACGGAGATGATCCTCTCCTCGGCGATCCCACGGCTCACGAGATATTTCTTGACCATTTCAGCGCGTTCGCGTGAAAGCTTCTCGTTATCCTGCCGTGTTCCCACATTATCGGTATGGCCTTCCACACGCACCTTTGATTCCGGATACAGGACCAGCGTCTCCACAGCCTTGTCCAGCTCGCTCTTCTGGCCGGCATTCAGGGCATAGGCGTTTTCATCAAAGCGGATCCTGGCCATGAGGAAGAGAGCCGGCACAGGAGGTTTCTCCTCGGGAACCACGGTTTCCGTGACTTGCCCTGCAGGAGCGGTGACCGGAAGGGTGACGATGAGGCTTTCCCCGCTGTTTCCTGCTTTATCGGTCAGACGTGCGTAGACATTCAAAGTCTCTCCTTCAGCGGGAGCTGTGCCGTCAGCAAGATACCCGCTCCAGTCGTAACCGTCTTTCAGACCGTCATAAACGATCTCATGGATCGTCTCGGTCTCTCTTTTCACGATGATCCGTGTCTCCGTAACATCCACAGCTTCATGCGGAGTGACGGTGAAGGTGACTCCGGCCCCGGGAGAAAGAGTCTCCGGCATGACAGTCAAGGTCACGCCCGGATTTGCGGAGCGCGCAAAAATCTGGACAGCATTGCTGCTCCCCTTGTTCCCGAAGCGGTCTTTCACTGTCATCACAGCGGTATAGGTCCCGTCGGGAACGCCTTTTCCCTTATCATCTTTCCCGTCCCATGTGATAAAAGGCGGGAAGGGCTTTTTCCCTTTATAAGCTCTTTTTTCTTTCCCGTTCTCATCATTCACGGTCAATTCCCAGCGTGTGATCAGCTCGGCATCTTTACTGTCCGTGAGGATCCTGACCTGGTCCTTCACCCCGTCGTTGTTCGGGGAGATCCACTCGTTCTCAGCCATGATGCGGATCACAGGAGGGATCTTGTAGGCTGAAGCCATGGTCTTTTCCCCGGTATAAGCCACCTGGAAGGCCATGGAAGAACCGGTGTAATCCCCCCCGAGGGCGTATCCGGCATCCACTTCAAAACCGCTGAAGCGGAAACCCAGCCCTGCGGTGATCTGGCCTTCTCCGTCATAGATGGGATCCGTGGGAAGACCTTCGAAAAGAGCTCCCCCGTCTGTATAAAAAGTATTCTGCAGATATCCTGCTCTCAGGGCGATGGTGTTATTGAAAAACCACTCTTCAGCACCCACATGGAGAGCCGAAGAGTTGGCGTGGTTCATGAGATAATCAGCCCCCAGGGAAAAAGCGGCTTCCCCCATGAGCTGATGGGCGACCTTCAGGCCCATCCCCACGTTGATCCCCATGGCCACATCCATGGGCGCGATGACATCAAGAAGAGAGACTCCCAGGTTGAATGTGGAGCCCTCTTCACTCAGGGGGACACGGGCCAGGAAAGAGACATCCCCTCCCATAGCTCCGTCCACATAATGCTCAACAACCAGGGGAACCTCATACGATTCACCCAATGTGGGCATGATATATTTCCCGGTAAAGGCCAGGGAAAGGTCAAACCCGCCCATATTGGCCTTGCGGATGAGAGAGAGCATGGCCATATCCACGGTGCAGTCATCGGGATTGCTGTCGTCAATGGCTCCGGTGGTCCCGTCGGGAAGAAGGAGCGATGTCCTGATTCCTGTGATGTTGACCATAAACCAGTCTTTCAGGGGAAATGTCACCCCTCCGTACATATTCTTATAAAGATCAAGATCGGTATTGGGCTCTTTCATAAAAAGGCCCATCCCGCCGAAGACATCGACTCCGTAGGAAAATCCGTACCCTGCGGGATTAAGCAGGTTGCCTGAACTCCGGACCAACCCGATCCCGGCACCGCCCATCCCCAGAGAAACAGCATCCGTCAGTCCGATCCTGCTGTTCTCGTAAAAAGCCGATGCCGGGTTATCCCCGTCAACGGCCCACACAGAGAGGCTCAGGGCCACCATAAGAACCAACAGCAAATATCTTTTCATATTTCCCCCTTTCACTCATTTCCCCAAAAGCAATCTTTCGGCAAGTATATACGGCAATGGCAGTTCCACAAGTTTCTGCTGCGTTTTACGCACATCATAGTCCAGCCGGAGATACCGGACTGTCCTTTGTTCAGTATCCCAGATGAGAAACGAGGCCATGTAGTTTCCATCACGGGGCTGTCCGATACTCCCCGGGTTGATGATGTAAGAGGCCGTCTCATCAAGCTTCCATTTTTTATCTTCCGGGTCGTGTCCCGTGACCCGCTCACTGTCCATCTTCCTGATATAGAGATAAGGCTTGTGTGTATGAGCGACAAAGGTGAGCTTCCCTGTATGCCCGAAAGATTCCCGGGCCATCTCGCTTGAGTCGAGATAGTACCAGTTCTCCGTCATCTGCGGTGTGGAATGAAAAAAAGAACCCCCATGATACCGGGCTGAATAAGGAACAGATTTGAGAAATTTCTGGTGCGCCAGGCCCATCTGTTTTTTTGTCCAGAGAATGGCTTCATAAGCGATCCTGTTGAAATAACTGATGTCGGTGAAGTTGATGACAGCAGCATCATGGTTCCCCATGATCAGGTCCGCTGAAAACCCCGAAGCCAGCTCCTTCTCGGCAGGGTCCAGTACCTCGCACTTCTCCCCGGCCATGGCCATGAAGAGCTCCAGGCACTTCAACGGGTCGGGGCCGTACCCCACCACGTCACCCACATGGATGATCCTCCGGATCTTTTCCTCCCGGAGATACTGAAGAACGGTTGTAAAAGCCTCCAGGTTTCCGTGTATGTCGGCAAGAACAGCTATTTTCATAATCCCTTTCTATTCCAGACTGTCCACATAAGCATGCAGTTTCTTGTCGAAGTTCTGAGAGGCGTACTTGTCGCTGAGGCGCAGCCCCTCGGAGATCACCAGTTTTTTGTCTGTTTTCAGAACGGTGAATTCAAAGACGCAGAGATAGACCAGGGCCTTCTCCACCAGGTGCAGTTCGTCGAAAGAGCCCGTAAACGTACGTCGGATATACTCCTCGATCTCCGGCATCCGTCCTGCCAGGAGTGAAACCGCCGTTTGAAAAGAAGCCGCTTTCCGGCTCTCCATCCCGCCGAAGAGAGCCTCCTCCCCTCTGGGTTTGGATGCCTCCCCCTTCCCGTTTTTCGTAAAGAGGTACGCATAGAGCCATTGCAGCAGGCTGTCGCGGACAGCTTTCTTATCTTTGACATCCATGGCGGCCATCATCTATTTCATCTTCGCGGACAGATCCATGAGCTCGATGAGAGACAGAGCGGCATCCCATCCCTTGTTGCCCATCTTTGTCCCGGCTCTCTCGATGGCCTGTTCCACGGTATCAGTGGTCAGGACGCCGAAGGCCACGGGAGTCTTCCCCTCCATGGCGATATGGGCGATGCCTTTGGAGACCTCCGAAGCGACATATTCGAAATGGGGTGTCCCTCCCCGGATGACTGTAGCCAGGCAGATGATCCCGTCATAGGCCCCTTTGTCAGCAAGCTTGCGTAACAGGTAGGGGATCTCAAAAGCTCCGGGGACAGGATAGACATCCATATCCTCGCTTTTCCCTCCGTGGCGGACAAAGCAGTCTTCCGCGCCTTCCAGCAGTTTTTTGTTGATAAAATCATTAAACCGGCCGATGATCACGGCCACCTTTTTCCTGTCCGCGTTTAAATGGCCTTCGATGATACGCATACAACCCCCTTTATTTTCATATTTCGTCGATGAGATGCCCCATCTTCTCTTTCTTCGTCTGCAGATACTTCCTGTTATACTCTGATATCTTACCATAAATCGGGACACGTTCCACTACTTCCATCCCGTATCCTGATATGGCCACCATTTTTTTCGGGTTATTGGTGAGAAGACGGATCTTTTTCACACCCAGATCATGGAGGATCTGGGCTCCGATCCCGTACTCTCTGAGATCCGGAGGAAAACCCAGGGCCACATTGGCCTCCACGGTGTCCATTCCTTTTTCCTGTAAATGGTAGGCGTGGATCTTGTTGATCAGCCCGATCCCCCGTCCCTCCTGGCGCAGATAGACGATGATCCCGCGGCCCTCACGCTCGATAAGCTCCATGGAGCGGTGCAGCTGGTCCCCGCATTCACATTTCAGGCTCCCCAGGGCATCTCCTGTAAGACACTCCGAATGGACCCGCACAAGGACCGGGCCGCCGTCACTCACATCCCCCTTGACCAGGGCAATATGCTCTTTGCGGTCCAGCCGGTTTTCATACCCGTAGAGAGTGAATTTCCCGTATTCAGTGGGCATGTCAGCCGTGGCCTTGCGGACGATGAAGGGTTCATGATCCAGGCGGTATTCGATGAGGTCTGCGATGGTGAGCAGAAGAAGCCCGTGCTTCCGGGCAAACCTCCTGAGCCCGGGAAGACGCATCATGTGGCCGTCTTCCTCCATGATCTCACAGATGACCCCCGAGGGGTTCATTCCGGCCATGCGCATGAGGTCAACGGCCGCTTCCGTATGGCCCGCCCGTTCCAGGACACCCCCCTCTTTTGCTTTCAGGGGAAAGACATGCCCCGGTTTCACAATATCGGCAGGAGAGGCTTTGGGGTTGATGGCTGTCCGGATCGTCTTGGACCGGTCAAAAGCCGATATCCCCGTGGTCACTCCGTGCCGTGCTTCGATTGTCTCTGTGAAGGCGGTCTCGTGGCTGGATTCATTCACATCTGTCATCATCTTCAGTCCCAGCCGTTTCACCTGTTCTGCTGTCAGGGAAAGGCAGATCAGCCCGCGGCCTTTAGCCGCCATAAAATTCACGGCTTCGGGGGAAGCCTTTTCGGCTGCCATGAGGAGGTCTCCTTCGTTCTCACGCTTTTCATCATCGACGACGATGATCATCTCACCCCGCCGCAGAGCCTCCAGAGCCTCATCCACTGTACAGAACCCGCCGCTTTGATTCACCATTCCTGTAACGCCTCCTCCAGGGACCGGGGCCCTTTTTTATTCTTGTCCGTCATCCCTTGTAATGACCTGTAGACATACTTTCCTATGATATCGTACTCCAGATGCAGGCGGTCTCCGGCCTTTTTCCCGTTGAGTGAAGTCTTTTCCCAGGTGTGCGGGATAATCCCCACACGGAAGGAGTCATACCCCACGTCCATCACGGTCAGGCTGATGCCGTCCAGGGCGATGGATCCCTTTTCGGTGACCAGGGGGCTCTGTTCAGGAGGAAAAGAGACAGTCAGGAGACGGCTCTCTCCCTGCTGCCTGATCTCTCTGATGACACCTGTCCCGTCGATATGGCCCTGGACAAAATGGCCGTCCAGGCGCCCTGCCGCAGAAAGAGCCCGCTCCATATTGATCTTTGAGCCCAGCGGCATCCCGCCGAAAAGAGTCCGGCGGACAGTCTCCTCCATGACCTCGAAACAGAGGGATGTTTTTTTGATCTCCACCACCGTGAGACAGGCTCCGTTACACGCCACGGAATCTCCGGTCTTCAGATCCGGCCATACAAAAGCGGCGATCTCCAGGGTCAGGACCGTTCCCGAACAGCGCCGGGCTGTCAGGGTCCCCACCTGCTCAATGAGGCCTGTAAACATCGTGGCACATTCCTTTCAACATGATATCTTCTCCGACCTTCCGCCAGACGGGGTTCATCAGCGGCCTGGCCAGAGCCATCTCAGGGGCCCCCCGCCCGCCTGCAGGCGAAAGCCCTCCTCCCAGGATCCTGGGAGCGATAAAAACGATGACTTCATCGGCGAGATCCGCTTCAAGCAAGGCATGGATCGTGTAAGATCCCCCCTCCACGAGAAGTGATGTGAGGCCTTCTTCCCATAAAACGTCTGTAAAATCCGTACCGGAAAAAGCGGAACCCCCCGGAAGAGTATAATTTCGAAACCCCTTGATATCAAGATATTTTTCCTGTTCTGTGAGGATGACCCCTTCCCCCTCAAAGACATGGAAGCCGGAAGAGGTGATCTCTCCCCGGGGATCAAAGATGACTTTTGCGGGCTGCCACCCTCCGGGGCAGAGTCGGGCCGTCAGCCTGGGATTATCCCGAAGCACTGTTCCCGCGCCCACCATGATCCCTTTGACGTTGTGCCGGATCCGGTGGACCTCCTCCCGGCTCTCTTCGCAGGATATCCATTTGGAGTCTCCGGCGCATGTGGCGATATAGCCGTCGGCGGTCATGGCATATTTCACGATGATATAGGGCTTTTGCAGGAGGATGTTTTTCAGGAAGATCCTGTTCAGCTCCCTGGCCTTCTTCTCCTGAAAACCGGCCCTCACTTCAAGGCCGGCGTTTTTCAGCTGCCTCAGCCCTCGTCCGGACACAAGGGGATTGGGGTCTTTCATGGCGGCATAGACCGCACGGACACCTTTCCGGATGATGAGGTCCGTGCATGGGGGAGTCTTGCCGTGATGGCTGCAGGGCTCCAGGGTCACATAGAATTCGCATCCCTCAGCCAGACGGTCGTCGATATCAAGGGCTTTCACTTCGGCATGAGCCTCACCAAAACGGCTGTGAAACCCCTCACCTACGATCTTTCCCTCTTTGACGGCGACAGCCCCCACATAGGGATTGGGCTGCACGGCAGCATCGGCAGAAGCTGCCAATTCCAGGGCGCGTATCATGAACCGGGGATCATACGACACCGGTGAGCCTCCTGAACTCCTCCAGGGCAAACCGGTCTGTCATCCCGGCGATGTAATCGGCGATGGCCCTTTCGGCAGAGGAGACCCCGATCTCCCGCCTGTAGCGCCCGGGCAGGATAGACGGATATTTGCTGTAGAGTGAAAAGAGGGTCTCGAGACACCCTTCTGCGCTGATCCTCATCCGTTCCACTCGGGGATGATTATAAAGATTGTCATAGAGATAGGCCTTCAGCTGCTGCCGCCTGGAGTCCATCCCGGGGCTGAACTTCACCACCCGGATGTTTTTCGCCTTGATCTCGTCAAGGTCTTCCACATCCTCCTCCTCCATGGTCTTTACTGTCGTTTCCACGAGGTCGTTGATGAAAAAAGCGATGAGGGCGCTGATGGTGCGATATTTCAGGACCTTCCCCCGGAGCCCGGCCTCGCCGCGGCGGGCCTCTTCCATGGCATCGTTCCAGATGGCCACCTGCGTCAGGTCATCCCACTCCAGAAGCCCCGACTCCAGGCCGTCATCAAGATCGTGGTTCAGGTAGGCGATCTCATCGGCATAATCGATGAGTTGGGCTTCCACCGTGGGGACATGCCCCAGGTCGAAGAGATCCTCGAGGTCTTTCGTCGAGGGTTTGTCATAAGGGGTGGAGTGTTTGATGATCCCTTCCAGGGTCTCATAAGCGAGATTCAGCCCCCGGAAGGCCCCGTAGCGCTCTTCCAGGTAAGTCACGATCCGGTAGCTCTGCCTGTTGTGCTCAAACCCCCCGTGTTCTTCCATGAGACGGTTGAGGACTTTTTCCCCGGTGTGGCCGAAAGGGGTATGCCCCAGGTCGTGAGCCAGTGCGATGGCTTCCACAAGCTCCATGTTAAGCCCCAGCCTTTTGGCCATGCTCCTGGCGATCTGGGAGACCTCCATGGTATGAGTCAGCCGGGTCCTGTAGTAATCTCCCTCATGGTTGACAAAGACCTGCGTCTTGTACTCGAGTTTGCGGAACGCTTCGCAATGGATGATCCGGTCCCGGTCCCTCTCGTAGATGCCCCTTGTATCGTGAAATATTTCTTTATTCAGCCGTCCGCGGCTCTTCTCGTCTCTCATCGCATAATTTGCATATAATTCCATAGTTAGCCTCCTTTATCAGGATAACACACCCCCTCCTTTTTTGCAATCATTTCTCGATTTTGCTTGACATCGGGGTTTAACCGTATACCATTCTTTTAGCAAAAACGGTCTTGTTTCGCAAGATTTAACCTTTAAAGGAGGGTTTATGAACGCTTATGTGAAACGTGTCGTGGAAAACCTGCACAGCAAGTACCCCTGGGAAAAAGAGTTCCTGCAGGCAGCTACTGAAGTTTTGGAATCTTTGAGCCCTGTGATGGACAAAGAACCCAAATACGAGAAGTACGGTATTCTGGAACGCATCGTCGAGCCTGAACGGACAATCATTTTCCGTGTGCCGTGGAAAGATGACAAAGGCAATCACAATGTCAACATCGGGTTCCGTGTTCAGTTCAACAGCGCCATCGGCCCCTACAAAGGCGGCCTCCGTTTTCACCCGTCTGTCAACCTGAGCATCCTGAAGTTCCTCGGTTTCGAGCAGATCTTTAAAAACAGCCTCACCGGCCTGCCCATGGGCGGAGGCAAAGGCGGGTCCGACTTTGACCCCCGCGGAAAATCCGACAACGAGATCATGGCCTTCTGCCAGTCTTTCATGACAGAACTCTTCCGTCACGTGGGCAATGACACCGACGTTCCCGCCGGAGACATCGGCGTAGGCGGACGTGAGATCGGATACCTCTTCGGCCAGTATAAACGCCTGGCCAACGAGTTCACAGGCGTTCTCACCGGTAAAAACAGAAAATGGGGCGGCAGCCTCATCCGTCCCGAAGCCACCGGTTTCGGTGTCGTCTATTTCACCCAGGAAATGCTGAAGACCAAAAACGACTCTCTCAAAGGCAAGACCGTGGCCGTCTCCGGATTCGGCAATGTCGCCTGGGGCGCCGCGACCAAAGCCACAGAGCTGGGTGCTAAAGTCGTCACCATCTCCGGGCCTGACGGATATGTCTACGACAAGAACGGCATCTCCGGTGAAAAGATCGACTACCTCCTTGAGATGCGTGCTTCCGGCCGCGACAAGGCTCAGGATTTCGCCGACAAGTTCGGTGCTGAGTTCCACGCCGGGAAACGCCCCTGGGAAGTCAAAGTGGACATCGCCCTCCCCTGCGCCACACAGAACGAGCTGGACGGCAAAGATGCCGAGACCCTCGTCAAGAACGGCTGTATCTGCGTCACAGAAGGCTCCAACATGTCTTCCACTCCGGAAGCCATCGAAGTCTTCCTCAAGAACATGGACAAGATCATGTTCTCTCCCGGCAAAGCGTCGAATGCCGGCGGCGTAGCCACATCAGGACTGGAGATGTCTCAGAACAGCATGCGTTACAGCTGGACAGAGGAAGAAGTGGATGCCAAACTGCATCAGATCATGATCAATATCCACAACGCCTGTCTGGATGCTTCGGCCAAGTACAGCAAAAAAGGCAACTATGTGGACGGTGCCAATATCGCCGGTTTCCTCAAAGTCGCCGATTCCATGATCGAACAGGGCCTTGTTTGATTCTTTAAACCGGGCTTATCATGACAGGGGCGGCCTTCGGGCCGCCCTTTTTTTTTCTTGCTCCTTTGGCGTTATGCACTTATAATCATAACGCTAAAGGAGGTTACTATGCGTAGAACATTATTGATTTTGTTTGCTGTGGCTCTGCTGTTCACAGCCTGTTCCCAGGCCGGACGTGCTCCCAAAGAGGAGACTCTCGTGGTGATCCATGCGGGAAGCCTTTCTGTCCCCTTCGCTGAACTGGAAGCCGGGTTTGAAAAAGCCAACCCCGGAGTGGATGTTCTGAGAGAATCAGCAGGGAGCCGGAAATGCGCCCGGATGATTTCCGAACTGGGAAAAGAAGTAGACGTGTTCGGCAGTGCTGATTACTCTGTTATCGAAAACCTGCTTTTCGATGAGTTCGCCACCTGGAACATCTCTTTTGTGACCAATGAGATGGCGATCATGTATTCTGACAAAAGCCTCTACCATGACGAGATCAACGGGGAGAACTGGATCGACATCCTTCTGCGCCCCGATGTCTCCGTGGGACGGAGCAACCCCAACGCCGACCCTTGCGGATACCGCGCTCTTCTGACCTGGCAGCTGGCCGAGCGTCACACCAACCGTCCCGGCCTTTATGAGAAACTGGTCAACAAGAAGAAGACCTTCATCCGCGACAAAGAGACTGATCTCATCGCTCTCGTGGAAGCCGGGGAACTGGATTATCTCTTTATCTACCGTTCCGTGGCTCAGCAGCACAATGCTCCCCACGTGATCCTCGACGATGCGATCAACCTGAAATCACCCGAATTTGCCGATTTCTATTCATTGGCAAAAGTGGACATTTCAGGAAAGAACCCCGGCGAGAAGATCACACAGACCGGGGCTCCCATGATCTACGGGATCACCATCCCCAAGAATGCGCCTCATCCGAAGCTTGCTGAGAAGTTCCTTCTCTACCTCTTCTCCGAAGAGGGCGTCTCCATCATGGAGAAAAACGGCCAACCCTTTATCCGTCCTCCTTATATCACAGGAAACAGTGACGATGTCCCCAAGGCCATCAAGAAAGCCTTCTCAAAAATAGCTGCGGAATAAGCGACCAAAAGAGCCGGCTCCCGCCGGCTCTTTTTTCTTTCCTTCACCATTGGGCTGTTCAGTCTTGATTAATGAGATCTTTGATGAAATTGGGCAGAGCAAAGGCCGCGGTATGGACCTCTCTGTTGTAATACTTCAGGGCCCTTTCAAAATCGGGGCTTGCCGCAGGAGTGCGGGGATCCCTTTTCTTGGATGCGAACCCGAAGAGCCAGTGGCCGCTGGGATAGGTGGGGATGAACGCCTGGTAAAAGGCAAAAACGGGGAAGATCTTTTTGAGTTTACCCGAGATCCCCGTGACCCATTCAGGGGAGTAGTGGGGATTCTCAGCCTGGTTGATGACGATCCCCTCATCACTGAGAATATTGAAACACGCCTGATAAAACGAAGTCCCGAAGAGTCCCTCTCCGGGGCCCACGGGATCGGTGGAATCGATGATGATGAGGTCATACGGCTCTCCGGTGTAGCCTTCAATATAGGCCACCCCGTCCCCGACCATGAGCCGGACCCGGGGATCCCGGTTACCCGAAGTGAGTGTGGGAAGGAACCGTTCTGAAAGCTCCACCACCGTTCCGTCGATCTCCACCCAGTCTATGGACCGGAGGTGTTCATAGCGTGTGAGTTCCCGGATCGTACCGCCGTCTCCGGCTCCGATCACAAGGACCCGCTGAATACCGGGATGGACCGCCATGGCCGGATGGACGATCATTTCATGATAGATAAACTCATCCCGGGTGGTGAGCATGGTCACGTCGTCGATGACCATGACACGTCCGAAAAATGAGTTCTCAAAGATCATGATCTCCTGAAAAGGGCTCTTCTCCTGACAGAGGATTTTTTCGATCCTGAATCCCAGTGACGCCTGATGCTGATAAGTGGACTCTTCTCTGAACCAGTCTCCCATGCCTCTTCCTCTTTCCCTTCCGGGTTCAGACTCTGATCTTCCCCTGGGGTTTGTGAGTCAGCTGGACCTGTTCGATATGAGAATACTTCTTGACTTTTTCGACGATCCCCCGCGAGATCTCCTGGGTCTCTGTATGCTCTGCAGCAAAGACCTCTTTGAGATACTCGAACCCGACCCAGGGGTTGACATCGTCTCCGCAGGTAAAAATATCAATGGCAGCGTATTTGTATTCCGGCCAGGTATGGATGCTGAGGTGAGATTCCGATATCACCACGACCCCGCTGACTCCCCAGGGTTCGAATGTATGAAAATTCGTCCCGATGACCGTCGCCCCGGATATCCGTGCAGCCTCGGCCATGGCTGACTCGATGAAACTGACATTATTCATGACGCTTTCGCTGCAATTATAAAATTCCGCAAGGATATGTCTTCCCAGCCTCATAGCAGCCTCCTTTCAATAGGGAGATATTGAAATGCAAGCCGTATGCCGCGGATACCACCCGCACGGCAACCTCTTCTGTGTTGAACAGATCTCCAATACTTCCGATGGAAATATACGATGCCAAGCCGATTAATTATAAAAAGAGCACCCCCCCTGTCAAGTTAAAATTTATGAGAATGGCCTTGCTCGCTTTATCGGCTCCCGGAAGGCCTTTTCTCATGTGACGTGTTCAGAGTGAGGGTCACTTCAGGGATTTCGCCCGGGGATAATGCTGTTCCGTCAGAGGGGGACATGGTCCAGACAATGGTTCCACTCTTCTCTTTGACGACAAGCGGCCCCTGAAAGGACCTTTTGCAGGCCTCGGGGTCATGGAGTGTCAAGTTCTGGCTGCTGTCCCGGTACGCGGGCCCGGTATGAAAAAGAAGCTGAAGAGCTGTGTCTGATACGGTGAACTCCCATTCCAGCTCCAGGATCATCTGGGCTTCAACCCCCTCCATATGAAATGTGACAAAAGGGAGATCTTTGAGAAGACCGTCCTCCTCATGGAGCCGATAGGAGAACCGGGACATCTCTTCATCGTTGAGAAAGGCCATCTCTCTCGTTTCCGGGTCTCTCCGGACAAGACGGATCCGGAGAAGTTGAAAATCATGAGCCTTCATGGAGTGAAACCCCGAAAGAGGATAGAGAAAAAGAGTCCCCTCTTCAAAAGCCTTCACAAGGTCATGGCCCCGGATACGGAAGCCTGAGGGCAAAGGAAAGACGTCATAAGACCGCTCCAAATAAGCGTAAGCCGGAATCCCTTCCCGTTTTCCTGCCCCTTGAATGAGAAGCATAAGAAAAACCAGAAGGAGAAAGGGGAGAGGAGTCTGCTGTCTTGTCATACAGGAAGTATAGCAAAGAAGAAGAGGCAGGCAAGGTTTTCATTGACCCGTCCCGGTGATGGACTATACTTGAGCTGTTCAGAAGGGAAACGGGTGGAAGGCCCGTGCTGCCCCGCAACTGTAAGCGGAACGAAAACCTCTTTATGCCACTGTGTGTGATACACGGGAAGGCGGGTGAGTAGGCTGCCGCAAGCCAGGACACCTAATGGACAGAGGCTATCACATCTTCACCAACTCGAGGGGGTTGACTATGCGTCATGTTTTTTTGTTTATCCTGTTTTTATCCGCAGCACTCACTCCGGCCCTGCCGGAAGAATACCTCATCACCGCCAATCGCGTGAAAGAGGATCCGGCCCAGGTCACTGCGGATGTCACCGTTATCGATGAAGAGGAGTTCAGGGAAAAGGATTATCAGGATCTTGATGCCCTGCTCTCCTCACTCTCGTTCTTTTCCGTGACAGAATACGGACCCTGGGGAGGATCTTCGGTCCGGCTGGGAGGAAGCGCTTCAAAAAACCTGCTCGTTCTTCTGGACGGGGTTCCTCTGACCAATCCTACCGGTATTGAACGGGGCTTCAGCCTTCCCAACTTTTCCCTGGCCGGTGTGAACCGGGCCGAGGTCGTCCGGGGAGCCAACAGCGCCGTCTACGGATCCAATGCCGTGACAGGAGTCGTCAACCTGATGACAGATTCCGATTTTTCACCGTTGCTGACACTTTCGCTCTCCCAT
>Ga0116152_10000568_pt1 | contig 29948 bp, 23 predicted proteins | sample AD_UKC119_MetaG_FD_89894 | JGI IMG/M metagenome (GOLD analysis project Ga0116152, IMG submission 89894) | Active sludge microbial communities of municipal wastewater-treating anaerobic digesters from Hong Kong - AD_UKC119_MetaG | ecosystem: Engineered > Bioreactor > Anaerobic > Digestate... | reverse complement strand
CTGCTGCTGCCAGACCGGGTAGGCCGGGGTGGTGTGCAATGGTCGGCCTGCCGGACGCTCTTCATTGGGGTAGGAGATGGAAAAGCGCTTCTGGTAGTTTTCGATCACCTTGTTGCGGGTATAGGCACGGGTGCAGAAGGTGCCGAAGCGTGCTACATCCATGGCGAACACATCACGCGACGGCTCGCCTTCCACCATCCATTCCGCCAGTGTCAGCCCCACACCACCGCCCTGACTGAAACCGGCCATGACCGCACAGGCCGACCAGAAGTTGCGCAGACCCGGCACCGGTCCCACCAGCGGATTACCGTCGGGGGCGAAGGTGAACGGGCCGTTGATCACGCGCTTGACCCCGGCATTGGCCAGCACCGGAAAGCGCTGGTAGGCGATTTCCAGTGAATCACCGATCTTGTCCAGCTTGTCGGCCAGCAGTTCATGCCCGAAGTCCCAGGGGGTCTTGTCCACCGCCCATGGCTCGCAGGCCTGCTCATAAAAGCCGATCACCAGCCCCCGGCCTTCCTGGCGCAGGTAGCTCTCCCCGGCCGGGTCCATCACATGCGGCAGTTCCGAGCCGTGGTTATAGACTGCCGGCAGGTCGTCCGTGACCAGATACTGATGCTCCATCGGATGCAGCGGCAGGTGAATGCCGACCATGTGCCCGACTTCCCGCGCCCAGAGTCCGGCGGCATTGACCACATGCTCGGCGATCACCGTGCCTTTGTCGGTCACCACATCCCAGCTGCCGTCCGGGCGCGGATTGAGGGCTGTGACCGGGGTGTGCAGGCAGATTTCGGCCCCCTGTTTTCTGGCGGCGGCGGCATAGGCATGAGTGGTGCCATAAGGATCAAGGTGCCCGTCCAGCGGGTCATACAGTGCGCCGATAATGCCGTCGGTGCTGGTGATCGGGGAAAGGCGGCGAATGTCGTCCGGCCCGATGATGTCGGTTTTGAGGCCCATGTACTGGTGCTTGGCATGTTCGGCCTTGAGGTAATCCATGCGCTCGCGGGTGCTGGCCAGCGTGATGCCGCCGACATGATGCAGCCCGCAGGACTGACCGGTAATCTGCTCCAACTCGCGGTAAAGCCCGATGGTATAGCCCTGCAGTGCTGCCATATTGGTATCGGCATTCAAGGTGTGAAAGCCCCCGGCTGCATGCCAGGTGGAGCCGGAGGTCAACTCCGAGCGCTCGATCAGGGTAATGTCATTCCAACCCAGCCGGGTCAGGTGATACAGCACGCTGCATCCGACGACGCCGCCCCCGATGACGGCGACCTGTACGTGTGACTTCATGCAATTGCTCCATCCATCTGCAGTTGTTCCGGTTTCAGATTCAATGCCGGCGGCATTTTCCGTATTTTCTGCCGCAGCCATCGCGGTAGGGGGGGCAGGGGGACATTGTGTCCCCCCATGCCTCAATAATCCGTCGCTACCCCGCCTTCCGCCTTGCGTCTGGCCACAAAATCCGCAAGCGCTTCGGCAATGGCATCATCCAGAGCCGGTGGCTGATAATCCTGCAAAACCTGTTTGTACAGACGATTGGCACGCTGACAGGCATCCGGGCGTCCGGCTTCATTCCAGCTCTCAAAATTACGCCAGTCGGATACCAGCGGGGTGTAAAAGGCATCTTTATAACGCGCCATGGTATGGGCGGTACCGAAATAATGCCCGCCCGGTCCCACTTCCCGCACCGCATCCAGCGCCAGGGTCTGCTCATCGACCACCATGCCTTCCAGGTACACGCTCAGCATCTGCAACAGGTCGGCATCGATCACCAGCTTCTCGAATGAGGCACACAGTCCGCCTTCCATCCAGCCCGCGCCGTGCATGAGCAGGTGACAACCCCCTCCCATGGCACCCCACAACGCCAGGGTGGACTCATAGGCAGCCTGGGCGTCCACGGCATTGGAGGCACTGACATTGGAGGAGCGGAACGGGATGCGGTAATGGCGGGCCAGCTGGCCGCTGGCCTGGGCGGCGAGCAGGTATTCCGGCGTGCCAAAAGCCGGGGCACCGGAGCGCATGTCGACATTGGAAGTGAAACCACCGTAAATCGCCGGGGCACCCGGCCTGACCATCTGGGTGAAAGCGATGCCGCACAGGGCTTCGGCATTCTGCTGTGCCAGTGCGCCGGCCAGCGTTACCGGTGCCATGGCACCGGCAAGGGTGAAGGGGGTGAGACAGACTACCTGGTTACGGGCCGACATCTCGATAATGCCCTGCAGCATGGGTTCATCCAGTTTCAGGGGGGAATTGCTGTTGATAATGGTGAACAGGCTGGGCTCTTGTTCCAGTCGGGCTGCGCTGATACCCCGCCCGATACGCGCAATCTCCAGGGCATCCAGATTGCGCTGCCGCCCCAGTGAATAGGCATGGAAAACCTTGTCGGTCAGGGTCACACAGTCGGCCAGGCAGTCCAGATGCCGGATGGACGGGTGCAGATCGACCGGCTCGACCGGATAACCGCCCAGAAAATGGATAATATTGAACGACTGTGCCAGACGCAGGAAATCGCGGTAATCGCTCTGGCGACCGGTGCGGCGGCCACCATCCAGACTGCTGGCATTGGGGGCGCTGGCGACACAACCGAAACTGGTGTAATCCTGCCCGATCATCAGGTTATGGGCCGGGTTGCGGGCGTGCAGGGTAAAGGATTCCGGGACGGTCTGGAGGCATTCCATAATCAGGTGACGATCAAAACGCAGGCGCAGGCTGTCCGGTATCGCTTCGGCCCCGGCAGCCAGCATGCGCCGGCGTGCATCGTCATTCAGGACTTCCAGGCCGACCTGCTCCAGAATCGCCATGGAAGCTTCATGAATGTGCAGCAACTGGGCTTCACTGAGGACATTCACGGGTGGAAACCGGTTGCGCGGCTGTTTCCAGGGCTGCTGGCCGGCCAGTGCCTGACCGCCTTCTTCACCCTGATGGCTGCGTCCGCGCCTGCGGGTCCGGTGACGTTCTGTGCTCATGGCTCTGCTCCGTCTGGTGGTAAAACGCGCCTGAGATAACTTTGGAAGCGCTGTTCCGGCAGCGATTCACCGGTGAAAACCAGAAAATACTCCCGGTAAAAGGCAAAACGCTCGGCAGGTTCCTGTTTCAGGTTGAGGGCGAAATAACCGATCTGGGTGTAATAGAAAACTCTGGCACGGATTGCCGCTTCCGCAACAGGCAGACCGTGGTCGATGAAAATCTGTTCAAAAGCCCGCAGGCGCTTTTCATCCTCCAGCCGTACCAGCTTCGCCACCCGTGCATCATGGGCCGCCCAGTTGCGCAGTGCAGTGTCCATTTCCGGATCATAAAGGTGGGTATCGGTCCAGCACTCGGCTACGGCCAGGATGCGCTCGACAAAATCGCTGCTGCTGACGGCGGCCTGCAGCAGTACACCGGTATTGCGTTGTTGCCAGTCGTCAATCAGGGCTTCCAGCAGATCGGCACGGTTGCTGAAATGCCAGTAGAAACTGCCGCGTGTGACACCGAGGTTTTCAGCCAGATGAAGGATGCGCACTCCATTGATGCCTTCTGACACCAGCACCTTGCAGGCTGCCTTCAGCCAGTCATGCCTGCTCAGTGTGCTGCGTTCCGCCCGGCCCATGCGCCTGCCTCTTCTGCTCCAATGGACTCACATTACCTGATTGCCCGGGGTTTTCCAAACACTATTGTATGGTGGATGATTTGACACCTCCGCCCAACTCTGGAACCCTTGGCAGATCACAGTTCTGGGAGTGCCTTTTATATGTTCACCGGCATTGTTCAGGGGGTAGCCACCCTGACGCGCATTACCGATCAGGCCGGGATGCGTACTTTTGAAATCACCTTTCCGGACGGCTTCTGCACCGGGCTTGAAGTCGGAGCCAGTGTGGCGGTTGATGGCGTGTGTCTGACGGTCACCCGGCTCCTTGGGGATAGGGTGGCGACTTTTGATGTGATCTGGCAGAGCCTGCAGGTTACCAGTCTCGGTGATATTGCCGAGGGCGGGTCGGTGAATGTGGAGCGGGCGGCAAAGGATGGAGCGGAAATCGGCGGGCACCCATTATCCGGGCATGTGGATTTTTGTGCCACCCTGCAGGCCATCCGGCGTCAGGAAAACAATGCCTGCCTGCGCTTTGGCGTGCCGGCACCATGGATGCGCTATATCTTTGCCAAGGGCTATATTGCCCTGAACGGTGTGAGCCTGACGGTCTCGGAAGCCGACAGGAAAGCGGGCTGGTTTGAGGTCTGGCTGATTCCGGAAACCCGGCGCATGACTACGTTTGAGGCCAAAGCACCGGGGGACCGCATCAATATCGAAATCGAACGCAGCACCCAGGTCATGGTCGACACCGTGCGGGATGCGCTGGAAGAGCGCCTCGGCGCCTTGCTGCCAGCACTGGAAACCCTGCTGGCCGAGCGTGGCATTGAGCTGGCCGGCCCGGTACTGCCCCCGGAAGGGGCGAGTGCAGGGGCGTCCCGAAAGAAGCACTGACGGATGTGGCACCCGTGCACTGGCCGGTATCAGGCGACCTGCCGGTTCCCGGGGGGATTCCCGTTACGGCAGTTTCTGCCGAATCGCCTGGCTTAACAGCTGCAGGCTTTCCTGGGCAAAGGCATGTGCCTGGGTCCGGACATCGCTCTGGGCCGCCAGCTCCCTGGCCCGTGCCTCCCAGCCTTGTGCCCGGGCTGCAATTTCAGCGTCATTGGCCGCCAGTTCCGTTACCAGCTGTACAAACTGCGTAATCGCAGCACCTTGGTTAACATGCAGCCCGCGTGTGGCCAGTGTCAGTGCATGAATACCGTTTGCACCCTCATAAATGGCGGTGATACGTGCATCCCGCCAGACCTGCGCCACACCATATTCTTCCAGATAGCCATAACCCCCCAGAATCTGGATACCCAGATCGGCGGAGCGGATACCCGCTTCGGTGGCGTAGATTTTACACAGTGGTGTCAGAAACTCGATCAATGCCGGGCGATCATGGCGCTCCAGCTCGCCCAGGGTCAGGTGACACATGGCGCGGGCGGTACGGGTCAGGTCACGCTGTTCATTGAGCATGCGCTGCACATCGGGATGGTCCGCCAGCACGGCAGGGCTGCCATCCGGTTGACGGCCCTGCTGTCGTTCGGTGGCATAGTCCGAGGCAATGGCCTGTGCGCGGCTGGCATGTGCCACCCCTTGCAGGGCCACATCCAGACGTGCATGGTTCATCATGGTGAACATGGCGGCCAGCCCCCGGCCTTCCGTGCCGATCAGCTCCGCTCTGGCTCCATCAAACTCCATCTGGCAGGTGGGGGAGGCGTGCAGCCCCAGCTTTTCCTCGATACGGGTGATGGTGATATTGTTGCGCACTCCGTCATTGTCCGACAGGCAGAGAAACAGTGACAGCCCTTTCACACCCGAGTCGGCAGGACCGCTACGGGCCAGCACCAGATGCAGGATGCCCTGCGACAGATCCTGATCACCACCGGAAATAAAGATTTTCTGACCATCAATGCGCCAGCTGTCACCCTCGCGCACGGCACGGGTGCGGATGCGTGACAGGTCCGAACCGGCACCGGCTTCGGTCAGGCACATGGTCGACAGCCATTCGCCTGCCGCCAGACGCGGAAGGTAAGCCGCCTGCTGTTCGGGTGTTCCGTAGGCCATCAGGGTGGAAATCGCGCCGGGGACCAGCCCGGTCACCATTTGCAGGGCATGGTTGGCCCCGCTGAAAATTTCCGACAGGACGGCAGCCGTAAGGTGATCCATCCCCTGTCCGCCGTATTCCTCCGGTGCCGTCAGCCCCTGCCAGCCGCCTTCTGCCAGTTCGGCATAGGCCGCCCCAAAGCCATCGGGCATACGTACCCGGCCCTGCTCCAGTCGACAGCCCTGACGGTCGCCCGGCTCATTCAGTGGTGCCAGCACGCCTTCGGCAAAGCTGGCAAAATGCCGGGTGATCTCCTCGCACAGTGTGGCATCCCAGTCGGGCAGTTCACCTGCAAAGGTGCGCAAACTGGTGATAATATCCTCAACCGGAGCCTGAAAGGGGGTCATGTATTCACCCCCAGCAGGCGCATGGCATTTTCCTTCAGGATCAGCGGGCGCACCTCATCGCGGAACTCGGTCTTGTCGAAGGCATCCAGCCATTTTTCCGGGGCAATCATCGGCCAGTCAGAGCCGAACAGCATCTTTTTCTTCAACAGGGTATTGGCGTACTGAATCAGGATTTTGGGGAAATATTTCGGCGACCAGCCCGACAGGTCGATATAGACATTGGGCTTGTGGGTGGCAACCGACAGGGCTTCTTCCTGCCAGGGAAAGGACGGATGCGCCAGGATGATCGGCATATCGGGGAAATCAACCGCCAGATCGTCCATAAACATCGGGTTGGAGTATTTCAGGCGCATGCCGTTGCCGCCGGGCATGCCCGAGCCGACGCCAGTCTGGCCGGTATGGAACAGTGCCGGTTTGCCGCTTTCCGCAATCGCCTCATACAGCACATAGGCCGAACGGTCATTGGGGTAAAAGCCCTGCATGGTGGGATGGAACTTGAAGCCCTGCACACCGTGATTTTCTACCAGATCACGCGCTTCGCGGGCACCCAGCTTACCCTTGGCCGGATCGATCGAGGCAAAGGGAATCAGGATGTCGTCATGCTTTGCACAGGCTTCGGCAACCTCGTAGTTATTGTAGCGCCGATAGCCGGTTTCACGCTCGGCATCGACCGGAAAAATCACTGCTGCAATATTTTTTTCGCGGTAATGGGCGGCGGTTTCATCGATGGTGGGCGGGTGGCTCCAGGGCGCACCGAAATACTTCGCCATGGTCGACTGCAGGTCATCATAGCCGTCATCGGCATGGCAGCCACAGGACTCCTCGGCATGGGTGTGGATGTCAATGGCGCGCACCTTGTTGAAATCGATCTTGTTCATGCTCGTTTCCTCAGACACGGATCAGCGCCGGGTCTTCGTTGTCATAAAGCCGCTCCAGCAGGTCGGCACGGCGGGTGATGATTTTCTGGACATTGAGTGAGCCTTTGTCGGTGACTTCATGGTCCTTCAGCGAGGGCGGTTCAGCCAGCATGATGGCACGGGTAATGCGTTTGGCCGAGCCGGTGACACCCGCATTCATCTCGCGCAGGGCATTTTCAATGCGTGCGGCCAGATGCGGCTCAATCAGTGCCCCGCGGCTGACATTCTCTGCCGTCACCGATTGTGGCAGCGGAAAAATGAACAAGCCGATTTCTCCCCGGTCATGGCCACAGATCACCACATCCTGCACCTGTCCCTTGAGGCGCTCCAGTGCCGCCATGCGCAGGTTGCCGGCCTGGACCCAGGTACCGCTGTTGAGCTTGAAATCCTCGGACACACGCCCGTCAAAAATCAGCCCGCGTGAGGCATCCTGTTCATCGACAAAACGTACGGCATCGCCGGTGATGAAAAACCCTTCCTCATCAAAAGCGGCGGCGGTTTTGTCGGGAGCATCCAGATAACCCTCGAAAACATTCGGTCCCCTGACACGGATTTCACAGCGCATGTCTTCATCCGGGATCAGCTTGATCTCGATGCCGGGCAGCGGCACACCGACCACGCCGGAGCGCCCGATCGGCTCATGCACCATCAGGCAGGACGGCGCGGTCTCGGTCAGGCCCCAGCTGGAAGCCATCATCGGCAGGCCGCCACGCACTTCCAGTGAGAAACGTTCCAACGCCAGCCAGACATCCTGCGGCAGGGAAGCACCGGCATAAAAGATCAGGTCCAGTTCACGGAACAGGCTTTGGCGCAGTTCGGTATCCTTTTCTGCCGCCTCGGCGATCATGGCGTAACCGATCGGCACATTGAAGGCCAGTGTGCCGGGATGCTCACGCCGGTTGGCAAGCGTGGTGGCAAAGCCTTTGGCCGTCGGCTTGCCCAGGTCAATGGTCAGGGTACCACCATTGGACAGGACCATATTGGTGTTGGAACTGCCACCGAAAACGTGATTCCAGGGCAGCCAGTCGGTCGCCCGGGGCGGGTGGCTGCGCAGCCAGGGCATGACCGGGGTCTGCTGGGCCTGGTTGGCACACAGCATGCGGTGGGTGGTCAATACACCTTTGGGCTCGGAGGAGGAGCCGGAGGTGAACAGGATTTTTGCCAGCGTTTCCGGTCCGACAGCGGCATGCACCGCCTCCAGCTCGGGGTGGTCGGCTGCTGCCAGCAGGTCGGCAAAGGAAAGCACTTCACGCGGTGCGCCTGCGGTACGGCTGGCCACGATGATCATGTCCGCCAGTTCAGGCAGCTTCAGGGCGCTGGCATAGCGAGCGGCATCATCCACAAAAGCCAGTTTCGGCCTGATTTTCTCCAGCACAAAGAGCAGCCGGCCCTGCGCTTCTTCAATCAGCGAATACTGCTCGGCCAGCGGCGTGACCGGTGCGCCGATATACTGGGCCGCCAGCGACAGGATCAGGTGATCAATGCTGTTGCCCGACAGGATGGCAATCCTGTCGCCCGGTGCGATGCCATGGGCCAGCAGACCGGAAGCCACCGCCCGGACATGGGCCAGCAGCTCGCGGTAGCTCACGTTACGCCATGGGCCGCTGGTCGCCATTGGATCAGCACGCTCACTGAGCGCCACCCGATCCGGGGCTTTTTGTGCCCACTCATGCAGCCAGTGGCCGGTATTGGGCGCAACCGGGTCCATCGGCAGTGGTGAACGCAGAATAATGGTTCCATCCGCACGATCCTCGCGCAGGGTCTGTTGTGGAATCCATTCGGTGGCAGTGTGCTCACGGGCCCAGGCGGCACGCTCTGCAATATTTTCCTGGGTCAGGGGCGGGATTGACTCGATCATGTTGTCTCCTCCTCGGGAATCAATCAGCGGAACACGGGCGCACGCTTTTCCAGGAAGGCTCGCAGCCCTTCCTGGGCATCCGGCGTGGTCTGCACCAGCGAGGCGCACAGGCTTTCGGTGAACAGGCCGTCCCCCCGTGCCATGTCATTGATGCGCGCCAGTGCCTGTACCATGAAGTAATTCGACATCGGGGCATTGCCTGCAATCTGTTCGGCCAGCTTGCGTGCCAATGGCAGGGATTCATCCTCACCGACACTGTAATGCGTCAGGCCCAGCCGCAGCCCTTCCTCGGCGTTGTACTTGCGCCCGGTCAGCATCATCTCGGTCATGCGGTCGGCCCCCAGAATGCGGCCCACCCGGACCGAGGCCCCGCCACCGACAAAAATGCCGCGTCGCCCTTCGGGCAGCTGAAAGATGACCGAAGGTTCGGCAATGCGCACATGGGTCGAGGCAGCCAGCTCCAGCCCGCCCCCGATGACGGCACCGGTCATGGCCGAGACTGTCACCCGGCCACCGAACTGGATCATGTCCATGACGGTATGCCAGTGGCGGGAGTGATAAACGCCTTCTTCGGCGCTGCGCTCGGCATGTTCGGCCAGGTCAAGGCCGGAGCAGTAATGCCCGCCGGCCCCGGTCAGGATCACCACGCGTACACTTTTGGGCAGGTGGCGGTAGGCATGATCAATGGCATCAATCAGGCCTTCGCTCATGGCGTTGCGCTTGTCGGTGCGGATCATGGTGATGGTGGCAAGCTGGCCATCCACTTCGGTCGTCAGGTATTTTGCGTGATCGGACATGTGTCGTTCCTTGTGAGCGGTGGTTATTTCGGGGCCAGACGGACAGCACTGTCGATGCGGATCACTTCGCCATTCAGCAGCGGATTCTCGACAACGCTCTGCACCAGCTGGGCAAATTCATCAGGATGGCCCATGCGGGAAGGGAAGGGCAGCCCGGCCTCCAGCGCGGTCTTGACTTCAGGGGGCAGACCGCTGCTCATCGCTGTCTCGAACAGCCCCGGTGCCAGGGTCATCACCCGGATGCCGAAGCGGGCCAGCTCGCGGGCAGCCGGCAGGGTCATGGCGACGATACCGCCTTTGGAGGCGGCATAGGCTGCCTGCCCGATCTGGCCGTCCTGATAGGCCACGGAGGCGGTGTTGATAATCACCCCGCGTGCCCCGTCAGTGTCCAGCGGCTCGGCGGCAGCCATGGCCCTGGCGGCAAGGCTGAGCACCACATAGCTGCCGTAGAGATTGATTTTCAGCGTGCGCTCGAAGGTCTCCAGGGGCAGCGGGCCGTCACGGGGCAGGATGCGTGCGGCGGTGCCGATACCGGCACAGTTCACCACGATTCGGGGGACGCCCAGCACGGCGCTGGCACGCTCAAAACCGGCTTCGACGGCAGCCGGGTCGGCCACATCGGCGGCAATGGCCAGCCCGCCAATGGCATCCGCCACGCGGGCGGCGGCATCCTGCCCCAGATCCATCACGGCAACACGTGCGCCCTGTGCAGCCAGACGGCGCGCCGTCGCTTCTCCCAACCCGCTGCCTGCGCCTGTGACCAGGGCGGTTTGACCGGAAATCTGCATGGTAAAATCCTCCTTAAATAAAGTCGCGAATGGCCAGCATGGCTGCAACCAGTGCCAGGTCGGCCAGAATGAATGGCACAATCCCGGCAAAAACCTGTTCCAGACGCACGTAATCGCGTGCGACCGAGTGTATGACAAAGACATTCAGCCCCACGGGTGGCGTGATCATCCCGATCTCCAGCAGTTTGGCGACCAGCAGGCCGAACCACAGCTTGTCGACACCGTGCTGGGCCAGAATCGGCAGGAACAGCGGCAGGGTCAGCAACAGTGCCCCCATCGGCTCCAGAAACATGCCGAGAATGAGGTAAATCAGCACGATCACCAGCAGCAGTGCGAAGGTCTCCAGACCCAGCCCTTCAACGAAATGGCCAACCTGCATCGACAGACCCGACATGGCTACCAGCCGGGTGAACAGGTTTGCGCCAATGGCGATGATAAACAGTGCGCCCCCGGACAGCAGCGTATCGACCAGACTTTCCCTGAAGCCTTCCCAGGTCAGTGTGCGCCGTACCAGCCCGATCAGGATGGCGACAAAGCTGCCGAACGCGCCAGCCTCGGTGGCGGTGAACAGACCGCTGAACATGCCGCCGAATACGGCTGCAATCAGTACCAGGACCGGCCAGATTTCAGCCGTTTTTTTCCAGCGGTCGCCCATGGTATAGGGTTCGGCCCGTGGCAGGCTGGCCGGATTCCGCAGCCAGACAATCAGTACCGCGATAATGTAAAAAGCCAGTGAGGCCAGCCCGACGAACAGCCCGCCGAGGAACAGCTGGTTGATCGAGACTTCGGCTTGAATGCCGAACAGGATCAGGATGATCGAGGGCGGAATCAGCGCGCCAATGGTGCCGCCGGCAGCAACCGAACCGGTAGCGATGCTGAGGTTGTAACCCTGCTTGGCCATTTCCGGCACGGCAATCCGCCCGATGGCGGCAGAGCAGGCGACTGATGATCCCGATACCGCAGCAAAACCGGAGGCACCTGCCAGCGAGGCAATGGCCAGCCCGCCCGGCATCCAGCCCCACCAGACGCGGGCCGCCTCGAACAGGCCGCGTGTCAGCCCCGAGTGATAGGCGATATAGCCCATCAGCAGGAACATCGGAATCGAGGACAGCGTCCAGCTCGCTGAAGTGGTATAGGGTATGGTGGACAGCATGGACATGGCCGGACGCAGGCCGGCGATGGCCCAGATGCCGACAAAGGACACGCCGATCAGGGCGGCGGCAATGGGAACACGCAGCGCAATCAGCCCCAGCAGCGCAACCAGCGCCAGAATACCGATGGTGGCAGGTTCCATTATGCCTCCTCCCGCATGGACTCAACTTCTTCCAGCACATCATGCCCGTCATGGAAGCGGTCAGTCAGCACTTCAATGATGCGGATCACAATGACAACCAGCGCCAGACCGAAGGAAAAGGGCAGAATCCAGTAACTGGGCCAGGTAATGAAGCGGATCAGGCCCGCATCAATATAGGCACCGCGGGCGGTCTTGCTGAGGGCTTCCAGTGCCGAGCCATAGGTCAGCACGGCCAGTACCGCACCAAAAACCAGAAAGCCGAACAGCAATACGGTTTTCAGGGCCGGACCGCTGAGGTGCTGGGTAAAGACCGTGGCCTCGATATGGCGGCGTTTCAGTTCGGTCAGGGCCAGTGGCAGCACGCTGACCGCCACCATGTAGTATTTGCCGACAAGATCAGCCGTGGCAGGGAAGCCTGCTCCCAGAAAGGAACGCATGAATACATCAACCACAACCTGGAGCATCATCAGCACCAGGATGATGCCGCCTGCCACCATGCTGAACCGCGCCACGACGGTTTTTATCGATTTCAACATCTGATCCATCCTCCCGGGGTGCAGATGACGTAGGACAGGGCGCGTGCCGTTCAGGCACGCACGCTGGTGGTGTTGTCAGTCGCCGTAGCTGGCAAAATCGACTTTTGACCAGATTTCCTGGTCACGCAGGGCACCGATCTCATCCACACTCATCTCCGGCTTGATCAGTCCTTCCCATTTCTCGACCAGCGCCCTGTAGCGGTCAACTTTGGTCTGGGCATCCTTCACGCCACGCTCTTCCAGAATCTTTGCCGCATTCTCCAGCCGGTCGGCATTGTATTTGTCGCGGGCATCGACAAGGTCCTGATCCGGGGTGATGAACTCGACCAGCTTCTTGTCCTTCACTTCCTGTATCTGGTTCTCGAATCCCTTGATCCCGGCAGCCAGCCCGTACTGTGAAGCGGCAGCCAGTGCATGGCGATCCTCGGGGTCCATGCGATCCCACAGCAGCTTGCTGGCAGTGGCAACAGCCGCCCCGTTGAACACACCCTCATCCAGCTCGGTCACATAGCTGATGACATCACCCAGACGGTTGGCGATCACTTCATGCGGGGAGCTGAGGGTGGCATCGATCAGGCCCTGGCTGAGGTTCTCGAACAGTTCACTGGACTGAATCTGCATCGAGACGCCACCCAGCTGTTCGATGAAACCGGCAAAGAAGGGGGCGCCGGTACGTACCTTGACGCCTTTCATGTCAGCCAGGGTCTTGACCGGTTTGCGCGACAGCAGCTGATACAGCGGTGTGGTGTCCTCACCCAGAAAAACCTGACCGTTACGGCTGAATTCCGTCTGGCAGGGTTCACAGGTGGCCAGGTATTCGGTGACGGCCGCCGAGACCACCTGCGGGCTGGAACCCAGCATCGGCACTTCCGTTATCAGTGCGCTTTCAGGGTATTCGGCGATGAAATAAGGCATCAACAGGGGGCCGAACTCGGTCACACCGTCGCGCAGGCCGGTTGACATTTCATTGGGTGCCACCAGACCCGAGGGGGTGTCCTGCCCGACCCAGCGGCCTTCCGTGAGTTCCTCAAGTTTCTTGAAGATGGTTGGATAAACATCTTTGGCCACGGCGTGGTTCGGGCCGAATGCACTGGTGGCACGGATGGTTTCCGCCGCCGAAGCGGTCGCAGCCAGTGCAGAAATTGAGCATGCAAGAATGGTCGCGGCAATACGCATTTTCATGGGGGTCTCCTCCTCCATATTGAATCAATAACAATGCCCGGATACTTTGTACCGGTACGCCTTGTCCGGGGTTCTGTCTGGTCTGGAAACTTGGTGGGTTAGGACATGGGTTTACCCTCAAACCGTTCCAGAATGGTGATCAGGTAAGTGTGTTCTTCCTCGCTCAGCCGGCCGAACACCCTGGCTTCGGCTTCCCGGGCCTTCCGGGCGGCACGGTCACGCAGACGCCGCCCGCGCAGGGTGGCAGTCAGTGCATAGCGCCGGCGGTCGGTCGGTACCCGCTCACGGGTAATCAGGCCACGCTCTTCCAGCTCGTCAAGCACCACCACCAGATTCGAGCGCTCAACCTGCAGGGCGACAGCCAGCCCGGACTGCACAATGCCGGGATTGTCGGTTATGATCGACAGGCACGAAAAGCTGACCATGCGCAGGCCATCCTCCTGCAGTGCACGCAGGGCCTCTGGCTGGGTCTGCATATAGGCCCGTTTGAGCCGATAGCCGATCATCCTGCCCAGCACATTGTCCACAATGCCTGGCCCGGTGTCATTTGCGGGTATTTTGTCCGGTTGAGTCATCAAGTTTCTCCTGAGATAAATGGTAATTCCAAATAATGATTATGGTCAATAATTATTTTGAAATTAGCCTGATTCGGTAATGTTCGGCCAGGCCGATCTGAGCATTAAGACGGCATTCTATCGGTTTGGCCTGAAAATCCGCTGTCCTGCTGCTATGATGCTGGAGAGTAAAGACCAATTATAATAAACACGGGGAAAATGCCCAGTATGGATGCCGTTTCAGCCGACAAAAATGATTTGTCACGCTATGCCATTCCGTTATCGGAGGCCCGAGCGAAAGCGTGGATTGATTCCCTGTCCGTGACGGATTTCGGGGAGTCGACCCGGCGTCTGTTTTACGGGCTGGTCGATTTCAACCGCCGTGTCATGCCGCCGTTGAGCCGCATCCGCATCGGTGAAAAACTCAAACCAACCCTGGATGTCCTGATCCAGAATCTGCAGCGCCATCTGGCCTATCGTGCCTTTCCCCTGCCGGACCGTGGCCAGCGCATCTTCAATCTGAACCAGTCACTGCTGCTGGAGTTTGCCGGGCTTTACCAGCTTGCGGCACTGGACATGCTGACCCGGGATCAGGGCAGCAAGCGCGCCCTGCAGATTTCCATTTATCGGGTGATTGATTATCTGGGGCGCTACCTGCTGAGTTCCTATTCTGTCTACCAGCGTACCCGCGAGACGGTCTGGCATGACATTCACCACATGTTCCTGCTGGCCTGTGAGCACAATCTGGAAGCGGCGAAATTCAGCGGTGGTGAAGAGGATGCGCGCAGCATTGAAGCACGCTATGTGCAGATCAACCTGCTGTCCCTGTTCCGGCCTTACAGCCTGCGTCAGGAAGAGGCCTTCCGGGTGGAGCGCTTCGTGCGCAATGTCAGCAAAATGGTGCGTATCGGACGCGAGCTGCTGGACGATGAAGTTTCCGGTGACTTTGTGCATGCCGCCATCCTGAACAATGATGAGCCGGCCATTGTGATGCCGCTCAGTGACCTGCCGCATTCGCCCACGGTACGGGTGTTCAAGATGCGTGAGCTGCTGGTTCACCTTGATCGCCTGATCCAGGAGTCGATGCACGAAAATGCCGGCGCACTGACCCTGCCCAACGGCCTGAGCCGCAATCTGGCCAAGCGCATGGCCTACCATCTCACCACGGTGCGCAGTCGCAGTGCCAATCGCTTCCCCAGCAACGAGAAAATTGCCACGGTCATGGGCATGCCGAACGTGCTGGAGGTGATCCGCAGTTCGGCACGCAAGGGTTCAGCAGCGCAGCAGCGTGAAGAGGATGTGCTGTTCAACAGCATGGCCTATGGTGAAGTGGGGATGGGACTTTTCGGTGCCGGCAACGATCCGGAAGACAGGGACGCGGAGCAGGAGTTGCTGGCAGACCGGGAGTCCGGTATCCAGATATGGACGGTTATCAACAACAGTATCGGTGGTTACGGGCTGCACTGGCCGCACCGGGAAACCTCGGATGCCAGGGTCGGGGAGCTGGTGGCCCTGCGCAACCGCAATGATGATGAGCATCCGTGGATGGTCGGTGCCATCAAGTGGATGGAATATATCAACCAGCAAGGCCTTTACTGCGGGGTGGAGCTGCTGGCCCATACCGCCGGCGTGCTGGAGGTGCAGGCGGTTGAGAACCGCAGCCTGCGCCAGAAGCTGCCCCAGTCCGGCCTGTACCTGCCGGTGGCTGAGGGCGTCCGGCCCGAACCGGTGCTGATTCTGCCGGCCTATATCTTCCAGCCCGGTGACCAGCTGCTGATCGGTCTTGACGGAAAACGGGAGATTATCATGCTGGGGGCGCTGGATGAGTGTCTGGGCGGCTTTGCCTATTTCCACTACCGGACCGTCTCCGGAGACGTGAAGGGTGAACTTTCCGATGACAACTTCGACAGTCTGTGGAACATGTTATAAATAAAACTGATCCAGTGTCAGTCTATCTTGGCAGTTAACTCGATAGTCGGGAAAACCGGTCGAATTACTTTTGGTGCCAGCGCAAATTGGTATCTTCAGCGCTATGAACCGGCAACCCATCCATTGTTCCATCATCAGACCTTCAGGTTCCGGCCTTTCCAGGCTGGAGGTCCGGCTGCGTGCCCTGGATACCGATATTCAGGTGCATCCGGCCACCAGCCTGAAAGAGCTGAAGCATCAGTTGTCGGATTCGCCCGCCTTGCTGTTCTACCCCGTTTCCCGGCCCGGCCATAATCAGGAGCACTTGCTGCGCCTGCTGCAGCAGCACTCGCCCGACACCATCCTGGTCTATGTCAGTGCCCGGCGCTGGAGCGTCCTGGAAAGCCGGCTGTCCGGTATCGAGGTCTGCACGATCTCCATAACCGATGAAGACTATCTGTCCCAGCAGCTGGATTTCCTGATCAAGTATGCGCGTCTCAAGCGCCGCTTCCGTCAATGCAAGCACCTGCTCAGTATTGCCGAGCTGCGCAGCCAGTGGCTGGTGGATTTTTCACGCGAAGCCGTGGCCTATGTCATGGGGGGCAGGCACCTGTACGCCAATCTGGCCTATCTGTCCCTGTTCGGTTTCGAGCGCCTTGAGGAACTGCTGAAAACGCCGGTACCGGAACTGGTCCGGGACGAGGACAAAACGGTGTTTCGCTCCCTGGTTACCGGTACCGAGAATGGCGCACACCCGTCCGGACGGGTTCGGATGACCTTGGTACGTCGGGATCGCAAGGGGGTGCGGGTGGAAGTCCGTTTCATTCCGTCGGTTTATCGGGGACAACGCTGCCTGCAGCTGCATGTCCATCCGGTACCGCAGCGCAGCAAAAATCAGGAGGCCGACACACGGGCGCAGCGGAATCCCTGGCGTCAGCCACTGGCCAGACGTCCGGCAGCTGCCGGGCCAACCCCGACGCCGGTTGCCCGCAGTACTGTCAAACCGGTTGCAGCCGGCACACCGCAGACTACCCGCACGCTGGGTAACACGGCGGTGGCACTGGCTCCAGCTTCAGGCACCGTCGTTACTCCGGCTCCCCGACCGGCCCGAGCCGATACCCGCAGGCCGTCACCCCGGATCAGGCCCCGACGGGCCAGGGTGCAGGACATGGCCCTGCAGCCCCGTTTCCTGGAAACCATCAGCACCATCGGCAGCCGGGGACCGGGCGTGTTGCTGGCCGAGCCCTTCCTGCTGGATCAGGCTGGCCGGCGGATACCCTACCGGAAGCTGCTGGCGGGGGCAGAGCGTAATGCCACCCGTTTTCAGCTCGACTGGTGGAACATCCATAAGGCGATACTGGAGGCGCGGCGCTTGCAAAGCAGGACCCGACATCCCTATCTGATCGTGGTGGAAATCGGGGCCTGGCTGTTTTCCCAGCCTGCCCGTGCCCGTGAGCTGCTGGCGCTGCTCAATCAGCAGGGTCAGACGCTGGAGTCACTGGCACTGGCCATTTCACATGAACATTTCCGGCGCTTTCAGTGGATTGCGGAAAAACTGTTTCCGGCCCTGATGCAGACCGGAGTCCGGCTGGCCATCAATGCCATTGAGGCCCGGGATGCCGCGCTGGGCAGCTTTGTCAGCAGCGGCAGGCCGGTACTGGCCCGCATTGCCCCTTCGTTTGCCGGTGATATTGCCCGTGAGCATCTGCTGCGCCAGCCATTGCAGGAGCTGGTGGGCTGGCTGGATGCACAGGGGGTGCCGGTGCTGGTCAGCGGGGTGATGGATGTGCAGAGCATGAACCTGCTGTCTGCCATTCCGGTATCCTATCTGGAAGGCGAGATCATGACCCGGTTATCACGCTGAGTGCCTGTCGACGGGTTTTGACGGGCGGGTAATCCTGCCCCAGGGGTGAAACAGGTGCTGAAACCTTACCCCGAGAGGGATATTCCGCAATCTGCCCCGCCTTCTTAAACTTTTTTCATGGAAAACACCATCATGACCGAAACCAGTCCCGGACAGCACCTGCGTGCCTGTATCCAGAAAGTAGCCACCGGACCGGAATACAGCAAGGACCTGTCCTTTGAGGAAGCGCTGCTGGCCATGCGGCACATTCTGGAGCCTGAGGCAGACCCGGTGCAGGCGGCCATCTATCTCATTGCCCTGCGCATGAAGCGTGAAACGGACGAGGAAAACCGGGGCACGCTGCAGGCATTGCTGGATCGGGCCGACATCGTGACGGCTGCCGTGGATGAGGTAGTGGATGTGTCCGATCCTTATGATGGTTTTGTGCGCTGTACCCCGGCTTCCACCTTTGTTCCTGCGGTACTGGCCAGCCTCGGAGTACCGGCGGTATTGCACGGCCTGGATGCGGTCGGCCCCAAGTTCGGTGCCACGCACCACAAGGTGCTGAAAGCGGCCGGGGTGAGTACCGGCCTGCGGTGTGCCGATGCGGCATCACAGCTGGCCCGGTGCGGCTGGACCTATGTGGATCAGGCCCGGTTCGCGCCCCGGCTGCATGAACTGATACCGCTGCGTCAGCGCATGGTCAAGCGTCAGGTGCTGACCACGGTGGAAACCCTGCTGGCCCCGGTACGCGGCCGGCGCAGGACCCATTACATGGGGGGGTACGTCCATAAGGCGTATCCTGAAATTTATGCTGCCCTGGCGCGGCATGCCGGTTTCAGCTCCGCTTTGTTCATTCGCGGGGTCGAGGGTGGCATTGTGCCGTCGCTGCAACAGGCCGGAAAACTGTTTTTCTATCAGGATGGCGGCGAACTGCAGCCGCGTGATCTGCTGCCGCAGGTGCTGGGCATTCAGGCTGAGGTCAGGGCAGTGCCGTTACCGGAGGCGCTGCCCGAGCCGCCCCTGCTGGAGCAGGGTCTTCCCATGATGGTGAACCCTGATGCCCTGGCGGCTCATGCGGCCCGTCTGGGGCTGGCGGCACTGTCCGGGGAACGTGGCCTGACCTATGACAGTCTGGTTTATGCCGCTTCCATCTGCCTGACACACCTGGGTCGTCAGGCCACACTGGCACAGGCGGCGGCAGCAGTACGCACGGTGCTGGATAATGGCAGTGCACTGGCGGCTTTTCGCTCGGTTGCCTGAAACACAATATACTTTTCGATGAGAGGTCAACACATGAATCAGCAATACTACGACGCCGTTGTCGCGATGGAAAAGGCCGGTACCAATCCGGAATTTGTACAGGGCTGGCAGAACGGCTACCTGATCAATCCGCAACGGGAGGAGCAGCGCCTGAATGAGGCGTACGAAGCCGGCTATGCGGCAGGGAAGGAACGCAATCTGGATGCCTACAAGGCGTGGGTACAGCACTGATCCGTACCCTGCCGGTCCGGTGATGGCGGGTGGCATGCAGCGGGAAAGCACCTGTTTCATGCCCGTCTGACATTCTGTTAAGGAAAAATCCGTCTGCTCACTTATGTAGATGCTTATCTTGCGGTACCATGAACAGGTTCTTGTGGAACAGGTGACTGGCGACCGGGGTTTACGGTTGCCCGGGTTTTCAGGATTTTTACCAGGGATATAAGCACTAAGTGGACATACAACTTGCCGAACGCATCGGGCGTGTCAAGCCTTCTGCCACGCTTGCCGTTACCGCACTGGCCGCCCAGCTGAAAGCTGAGGGGCGGGATATTATCGGTCTGGGTGCCGGTCAGCCGGATTTTGATACGCCGGAGCACATCAAACAGGCTGCCATTGCCGCCATTCTGCGCGGCGAAACCGGCTATACCGCTGTCGAAGGTACGCCGGCCCTGAAGCAGGCCGTTGCCGACAAGTTCCGGCGTGAAAATGCCCTGGAATACCAGACCAGTCAGGTACTGGTGTCCAGTGGCGGTAAACAGAGTTTCTACAACCTGTGTCAGGCACTGCTGAATCCGGGGGATGAGGTCATCATCCCGGCCCCGTACTGGGTATCCTATCCGGACATGGTGCTGCTGGCTGACGGCAGGCCGGTGATTGTGCCGGCCACCCAGGAGGATCACTTCAAGCTCACGCCCGAAGTGCTGGAGCAGGCCATCACCCCCAAAACCCGCCTTTTTGTCCTCAACAGTCCCTCCAACCCGACCGGTGTGGCTTATGATGAGGAGGAGCTGGACCAGTTGGGGCAGGTACTGGCACGCTACCCCGATGTGCTGGTGGCGACCGATGACATGTACGAGCACATCCTGTTCAGCGGGCGCAAGTTCGTCAATATCCTCAATACCTGTCCGCAGCTGTATGAGCGCACCATTGTGCTCAACGGGGTATCCAAGGCTTATGCCATGACCGGCTGGCGTATCGGCTATGCGGCAGGTCCGGACAGGCTGATTCAGGCCATGAAAAAGGTGCAGTCACAATGTACCTCCAACCCGTGCTCGATTTCCCAGGCCGCTGCCGTGGAGGCCCTGAACGGGGATCAATCCTGCATCAGGACCATGCGCGACGCCTTTGAAGAGCGGCATGACTTTGTGTACGCAACCCTGAACCAGATTGACGGGGTGCGCTGCCTGGCTTCCGATGGCACCTTCTACAGTTTTCCGAATGTGCAGGGCATGATTGACCGGCTGGGACTGGAGGATGACGTGGAACTGTCCAGTTACCTGATAGACAAGGTCGGAGTGGCGCTGGTGCCAGGCTCGGCCTTCGGGCTGGAAGGCCATATCCGCCTGTCGTTTGCAACCAGCCTTGAGGTGCTGGAAAAGGCACTGGACCGGATCGGGTCGGTGTAAATCATGGTGAGGGAGTCTGCAGGCCATGCATCCCGCAGACTCCCGAGCCGGGTGCCGGTGTGTCGGGTGTTACGCTTCCGTTTCTACCGTATCCGGGTCGAAAATATCCTCAACCACGACGACCTTGGGTTTGGGGTAGAAGTTGAACTCGGTGGCCGATGCAATGGTGTAGGCTCCCATCTTCTTGCCCACCAGAATGTCACCAACCTCCAGGTCGGGCAGTTCAATGTTTTCCGCTACCACATCAATACTGTCACAGGTTGGACCGGCCAGTACGCTGGGGAAAAACTCGCCGGTCGGGTCAAACGGTTTCAGGGGTGCCAGCGGGTAGATGGCGTGATCAAAAATCTGGCCACTGAAGCCGCCGTAGACACCGTCATCCAGGTAATACCAGGTCCGTGCTCCGCGCTTGGCCTTGCCGACAACGGATACCAGCTCGATCATGGACGGGCCGGAGATAAAGCGCCCGGGTTCGGCATAGACTTCGACCCCTTCAGGCACTTCGCTCAGGGCCTCCATCACCGGCGCACAGAAATCGGCAATCGGCAGTACCTGCTCCTGATAAGACACCGGGAAGCTGCCACCGATATCGAGAATTTTCCAGTGCACATTGTTCATGACCTTCATGGCTGCGATGCTGGAGCGCACGGCATTGGCCTGGGTCATGGGGGTGAGGGACTGGGAGCCGACATGGAAGGACAGGCCGATCACGGTCAGGCCGTTCTGCTGTGCAGTTTCCACCAGTTGCGGCAGTTCTTCCAGTGAGCAGCCGAATTTGCGTGACAGGTCGACAACCGCCTGCTTGCTGCGGAAACTGACCCGGATGATCAGCTCGGCCTGACCGGCATAGGGGAAGAATTTTTTCAGCTCTTCCATATTGTCGATCACGAAGCGGTTGCAGCCGAACTGCAGCGCCCGGCGGATCTCCTTGTCCTTCTTGATCGGATGGGTATGGATGCACTGGTCGCCCCGGATACCGAGGGACTCCACCAGCTCCACCTCACCGCTGGTGGCCAGATCAAAGTGGCAGCCCAGGGATTTGAGGCGTTTGACCAGCTCCGGGTGGGACAGGGACTTGAGTGCATAGAACAGCTTGACACCGGGCAGGGCGGCCTGCAACGACTTATACTGGAAATCCACCTCGCTCAGGTCCAGTACCATGAACGGGGTTTCATGTTTTTCAACCAGCTCTTCGAGGCTGGCGCGGTCAAATTCCTGCAGTACGTCAGGATGGGATTCTTCGGCAAAACGTTCGGCGATTTCCTGTGTATCCATTGACTTGATGATTTCCGTAGCAGATTGCGGCAGGGGAAGCGTACCTGAAGCAATAAGGTTGATAAAAAAGGTATTGGAACGGCTTGATATACCGGTTGATGCCGGGCGCATTATTCCCCCCTATCCGGTTTCTGTCCATATCCCGGACTTGAAATTGTCCCGAGACACCCCATGTTTGCTGCACTAATGCAAGACATGACATGAGGTAACTATTGAGATGAGTGCGACGTCCGAAAAACAGAACCTGCAGTTCGAAACTGAAGTCAACCAGCTGCTGCACCTGATGATTCACTCGCTGTATTCCAACCGGGAAATTTTCCTGCGCGAGCTGATCTCGAATGCGGCGGATGCCTGTGACAAGCTGCGCTTTGAGGCCATCAGCAATGACAGCCTGTATGAAGGGGATGGCGAACTGCGGGTCGAGGTCGAGTATGACAAGGACGCCGGTACCGTCACGATCCGTGATAACGGGATCGGCATGAGCCGTGATGAAGTCATCAGCAATATCGGTACCATCGCCAAGTCCGGCACACGCGAGTTTATGAGCCGGCTCACCGGTGATCAACAGAAGGATGCACACCTGATCGGCCAGTTCGGTGTCGGTTTTTATTCCTCCTTTATTGTTGCCGACCGGGTGACACTGACGACGCGCCGGGCCGGTCTGCCCACCGATGAGGGCGTGCGCTGGGAGTCCGATGCCCAGTCCGGTTATACCCTGGAGTCGGTGGACAAACCGGGCCGTGGCACCGAAATCGTGCTGCACCTCAAGGAAGACGAGAAGGATTTTGCCAGCAGCTGGCGGCTGCGTTCGGTGATCAGCAAGTATTCCGATCATATTCCGCTGCCAGTGAAAATGCTGAAGGAGGACTTTGAGAGCGAAGAAAATGCCGGGGGTGAAGATGCTCCGGCTGAGGTGAAGCAGGACAAAGTGCCGGAATGGGAAACCATCAACAAGGCCAACGCACTCTGGAAGCGTCCCAAGAACGAAATCACGGCTGATGAGTACCAGGAGTTCTACAAGCATGTCTCCCACGACTGGGAGGAGGCACTGGCCTGGAGCCACAGCAAGGTCGAGGGCAAGCTGGAATATACCTCGCTGCTGTATCTCCCGGCCCGGGCACCGTTTGACCTGTTTGAGCCCAAGCAGACCCAGGGCATCAAACTTTACGTACAGCGCGTATTCATCATGGATGATACGGAAAACCTGATGCCGCGTTACCTGCGTTTTGTGCGCGGCGTGATTGATTCCAATGACCTGCCGCTCAATGTTTCGCGTGAAATCCTGCAGAGCAACAGGATCATCGACTCGATGAAAAGCGGCTCCGTGAAGAAGGTGCTGGGCCTGCTGGAAACCATGGCCAAAGACGAGCCGGAGAAGTACCAGGCGTTCTGGAAGGAATTCGGGCGTGTACTCAAGGAAGGACCGGGCGAAGACTTCGCCAACCGTGAGCAGGTGGCCAGGCTGCTGCGTTTTGCCTCCACACATGATAATGCTGCCGGGCAGACCGTATCACTGGAAGACTATATCGGGCGCATGAAGGAAGGCCAGGACAAGATTTACTACATCACTGCTGATTCCCACACCGCTGCCAAAAACAGCCCGCATCTGGAAGTGTTCCGCAAGAAGGGGATTGAGGTGCTGCTGCTGTCCGACCGGGTGGATGAGTGGCTGACCAGCAGCCTGAACGAGTTCGATGGCAAATCACTGCAGTCAGTGGCCAAGGGTGAACTGGACCTGAGCAAGCTGGACAGCGAAGAAGACAAACAGGAGCAAAAGAAAGTCGAGGAAGAATCCCGCAATCTGGTCGAGCACATCAAGACCAGTCTGGGGGACAAGGTTGAGGGTGTGCGGGTGTCTCACCGCCTGACAGACTCCCCGTCCTGTATTGTGCTGAGCGAGCATGACATGGCGCTTTATATGCAGCACCTGTTGAAGCAGGCCGGGCATGAAGCCCCGTCCACCAAGCCGGTACTGGAGATCAATCCGACCCATCCGCTGCTGGCGCGCATGAACGCAGAAACCGATGACGAACGCTTCGGTGAGTGGGCCACCGTGCTGCTGGACCAGGCCATTCTGGCCGAAGGTGGTCAGCTGGAGGACCCTGCCGGGTTTGTCAGCCGCCTGAACCGGCTGATGCTGGCGATTGCCTGATCTTCATGCGGTACCGGGGGGCGGGTATTTGCCCCCCTTTTTTCCACTGCCGTGTAAAGTCCCTTCCTCTCCTTGTGGAGGTTGGGGACAGGCTAGCCCTGCTGCCCCTTTTCCAGTGCCAGCCACTGCAGTGCAATAATGGCCATGGAGGCGCGGATTCTGCCCTCATACACCCATTGCAGCGCCTGCTGGCGGCTCACGATCCGTACCCGGATATCCTCATGTTCCAGGGCAAGGCCGAACAGGCCGCCGTTCGTGGCCTGGCCCAGATCGGTGGTGGCGTAGAAAATGCTGATGGTTTCGCTGCTGCCGCCCGAGCTGGGGTAGTAGTCCAGCACATGGCGCAGTTCATGCACTTCACAGCCGGCTTCTTCCCGTGCTTCCCGGCGGGCGACCGCTTCCAGGGTTTCACCCGGCTCCACAATACCGGCCACAATCTCCAGCATCCAGGGACCATCCGGGTCACCAAGGGCGCCGGGGCGGAACTGCTCGACCAGTAATACCTGATCCGTGTCGGGGTCATGCAGCAGCAGGGCTACGGCCTGATCACGCTCCAGCAGTTCGCGCTCCATGGGGCCGACCCAGCCACCGGCAAAGCGCTCATGTTCGAGCTGGTAAACCGCCATGCGAAAAAAACCGTCCCAGACGGTTTTCCGGGAAAGAATCCTGAATTTCATGTCTGTCCTGTTCCGATTCGGGTTGTTGGGGTAAGGATAAACCATCCGTAACGCTCAGGCACTGACCACTTGGCCCGCCCCGAACGCCGGGCTACGGGACGTCACCCGGAATGGCTGATACAATCAGGCTTTCAGGGCCTGGCCATTGCCGCCCGGAGTGCTTTATCCATTACCCTGCAGGTGAGGGTTGATAAAAGTTGCGACGCCAATGAAATTGACCCGTCGGTTGGGGGACCCCAATATCGGCATCGGTATTCATTTCACCAGCAGTCTGGCTTTTACCTTTATTGGCCTGCTGATTCTGGGCTGTGCCCTGCTCATCAACATGGGGCTGGGGATGCAGCGTGCCATGCTGGAGGCATCCGGCATTTCCTACGAGCAGCGTCTGCTGGTGGAAAGCATGGGCAACAAGGTGCTGTTCCTGTTTTCCAATCTCAAGGCGCAGGACATGAGTGACGGCACGATTGACCGGATACGTCAGGACATTGTGCGCATGAATGCCAGCGCCCAACTCAACCAGAAACGCCTGCAGGTACTGATGGCCTCGCACCTGGCTTCGCGCTGGCTGATGGAAGGCCGTACCCGAAATCAGGTCAGGCAGTATCTGGATGAGGTCGACATCCTGCTGGACCGGCTGGACCGTCGGGTGCGGGACATCAGTCAGGCCACGATTCCGGCCCTGCGGGCAGGCTACAACTACTGGCAGCCGGTGGACGTGCTGACGGCCGACAAGGGGCGGTTGACCGCTGGCATCGGCGGACTCAATATCGCCATTTATCAGGCTTCCCTGCATCAGAACCGTCTGGTTTTCCTGCTGTATGGGGCCTTGCTGATACTGGTGCTGGCCGGGGTCTGGCTGATCTGGTTCCTGACCCTGCGGCCACTGGGCGTGCGACTGGAGCGCAATTACCGGGAAATCCGTGAAAAGAATGCCTCACTGGCCTTTCAGGCCAACCACGATACCCTGACCGGCCTGCTCAACCGCGCCGCTTTCATGCAGCACATGAACGAGCTGGGCCGGGCTGGCCGTTTGTACGGGCAGACGGCACTGATTCTGGCCGATGTCGACAACTTCAAATCCATCAACGACAACCACGGGCATCATGCCGGGGACCGGGTGCTGGTGGAGTTCGCACGGCGATTGGGACTGGAGCAGGGGCGTGGTGAAAACCTCTACCGGCTTTCAGGTGATGAATTTGCCGTGGTGATTACGCCGGTGACGCAGCGGGCGCAGGTCGTGCACCGTGCCGAGCAGATTCTGCGCAGTCTGCGCCGGAAAATCACACTTTCCGGCTATGATCTGCCCATCAGCGGCAGCCTGGGCGGAGCCTGGGGCCAGTCCTGCGGTTCCAGCCTGGAGGAGATGTTCAGTGCCGCCGATATGGCGTTGCACCATGTCAAGAATAATGGCCGTAACCACTTTGCCCTGTTTGACGAGGTTTCAAGCCTGACGATCAGTCATATTCTGGAAATGGAACAGGAACTGTATCAGGCGGTCGAGCAGCGCGCCTTTGTGCTGTATTACCAGCCGATTGTCGATATTCATGACAACTCCCTGATCCGGCTGGAAGCGCTGCTGCGCTGGCGGCATCCACAGCGGGGCATTCTGGAGCCTGACCGCTGGATGCCGGTGGCTGAGCGCCTGTCGATCCTTTCGGAGATCAACCTGCAGGTCTTTGACATTCTGGAGCAGGATATCCGGCGCTGGCAGGCCATGAACCGCCAGTGTGTACCGGTCAATGTCAATATCACCGAAAGCCTGCTGCTCAGCGGTCTGGTGGTGGACCGCATCCGGGAGCTGACACGGGAGCCGGAGATGGCCTGTCACATCGGTATCGAGGTCACGGAATCGGTGATTCTGGACCGCTCCATCAAGCTGGCCCGCTCCCAGCTGGAACGGGTACGGGCTGCCGGCATCCACATCGCGCTGGATGATTTCGGGACCGGCTTTGCCAATCTGTCGCACCTGAACAGCATTCCCTATGATGCCATCAAGATTGACCAGAGTTTTGTCAGGATCATTCCCGGAGACCGCGGGATGCGCCTGATCATCGAATCCATGATTGCCCTGCTGGGACGTCTGGGTAAGGAAGTGGTGTGTGAGGGGGTGGAAAATGAAACGGTGCGGGACCTGTTGATCCAGATGGGATGCCGTTATTCCCAGGGATTTCTGCATGCGCGCCCTTTGCCGTTTGAGCAGGTTGCGCGCTGGTTGAAGCGCAAGGAGCCTGAGCATGAATCATGAGGCGAAATGTCCGGGACTGGCCGGGCTGATCCTGCTGTGTGCGGTGTCGGGGAGTGTCGGGCTGCCGGTACAGGCAGCCACACCCGCCGCAGAAAGCATTGAGGTGGAACTCACGCACTGGTGGACTTCGCCCGGTGAGCAGGCGGCCCTGAATGAAATCCGCAAGGCAGTGGAAAAGCGTGGTGCACGTTTTATCGCTACCCCGATAGACACCTATGACCACCTGCGGGAGCGTATCATCGAGCGTCTGGCTCAGGGCTACCCGCCGGCCATGACTCAGTGGCTGGCGGGACGGGATATGCTGGCCCTGGTCGAGGTGGATGCGATTGAGCCGGCCCCGTCGCACTGGCGCGGTGAGGCGCTGGAAGACATTCTTTACCCGGAAGTGCTGGCCGAGGTGGCGCTGAACGGTGCGATTGCCGGCATTCCGGTGGGTGTGCACATCCAGAATACCGCCTTTTACAATGCCGCCATCTACCGTCAGCTGGGACTCACCATGCCGGACAGCTGGGCCATGTTCCTGCAGCAGGCCCCGCGCATAAAGGCCGCCGGTTTCACGCCGATTGCCCTCAGTGATGAGCCCTGGCAGCTGCGCTTTATTTTCAACGACATGCTGATGGGGAAAACGGGGTCTGCCGGTTTTCAGCGCTTTTATGATGAGCGAAACCCGGTGGGCGACATGCGCAGCACGGTACGGGAGGTGATGACCACCTTTCTGAGCCTGCGCCGGTTTGTCGATCCCGGCCATGTGGGGCGGCTGTGGAGCAAGGCGACGGCGGAAGTGATTGCCGGACAGGCCGCGATGCAGGTAATGGGGGATTTTGCCAAGGGGGAAATGACGGCATACGGCCTGAAGCCGGAACGGGATTTTCTCTGTGCGCTGGCACCGGGAGCCGGGGAGACCATGCTGTATGCCATGGACAGCTTTGTCCTGCTCAAAATTGAGGATGCCAAACTGAAGCAGGGGCAGCGCCTGCTGTTTGATGTCATGCTGGACCCGAAGTTGCAGGCTGCCTTCAACAGCCGCAAGGGCGGGATTCCGGTGCGTTATGGTGTGGACACCGGGCAGCTCGACAGCTGCTCGGGCAGGCTTTACAAGGTCTGGGTACGCCGGGACAAAAGCAGTCTGCGCCTGCCGGATACGGCCGGTCGGTTGCGCCTGTCCTTTGTGCAGGACACCCTGTACAAAGCCTGGACACAGGGTTGGGATGCCGGGCGGGCAACGGATGAGCTGGTGCAGCTGGTGGATGATGCCTGGAAAAGCCTGCAGGGCGGACAGCCACCAGCCCGGTTAAGGCTGTCTCCCGATATAGCCTCTCAGGGCGGGCAGTTTGCCGGCGGGCCAATCATCAGATGATTTGAACATCCAGGCATGAAATCCGCGCGCGCCACAGTATTCCCTGCTGGCTGCTGTTTTTCCTTCCAAACACAGGCAACTGGCCCCTTTGCTGGAGGGAGCCAGCTGTTTTTTTCTGCTACCGGCTGTTATGGACTAACGACAACAGTGACACGTGCCCTTGCTGATTTGGCACCTTTAGTGTCTTTTATTCTGTAGAAAAAAGTATCTGTCCCGGAAAACCCCTGAGGCGCTGTATATTTCAGGGCTTGGCCAGTGCGAACAACGGTTCCATTCGCCGGCTTTGTAAAGTTGTTGAGGGAAATGATCTGGCCGTCAATGTCTTTATCGTTATTCAATACATTGATTCTTACAGTTTTACCCGATTTCACCCTGATTCTGTCAGCGAATGCCCTTGGCGCTCTATTAAGATTACTATTGAGCGGTTTGAAGGTGTCTGTTGATAACATGATATTATAACCACACTTCGCCTGCTTGGCTGCACTGGTGCTGACAGAGTCGTAAATATTCATGACAATCACTTCACCGTAGTGATATGGCTGCGAAACCAAGCTTGGATGAATATAATTTTTTGAGCCGATCCTGTGAATTCCAAGAAAACCTTCATGCCGATTACTGCCGTTATTATTTTTGTAACCGTAAGGTTCTCCCTGGTCAGATAGCGTTTCATCTTGAAGGAGTGCGGTTTCACGGTGTCCCCAGTTGGAGCCGGCATCTGCATATATCCAGTTATAAATGGCTTTTTCAATGGGTAGATCGATATTGGCCTGGCCCACTGGTTCTGTGCTTGCCGTCCAGAAGTAGGCAAGATTTTCTGAACGAGCCAGGAATTCACGGCAGGAACTTTTTATCCTTTTATCCAGGCGGTTGACCGGGTTATCAACACTGGCGTTTCCAGATGGCTGATAGTGGCCGGTAGCATTGTTTTTTAGCAAAACATTGGCATAAGATTGAGCAACCAAGTCGACCCTTCTTTCAATGCCGGCAAGCGGCAGGCCAATAACACCACTCCCGGAACTGGCACGAGCAGTACGTTCTGCGTTGATTAGATACAAGGCTTTTGCATCATCAGTCAGCCCGTTCCAAGTTGTTTGGGTCGGCATTCTGAGCGTACCAAGACTATTATTTTTTAATCCCAGCTGGTTTTCTTCTGAGCGACGTGCGGCATTGAAGGCTGAGCTAATGTTGGCAACATCACTATTGCCCGACGATTGCCAAGGAATGTCAGCACCAAGGTTCATCGGTGAAGCGGCTTCAATTTGAGTTGAGGCGACTGATAGGGAAATCAAAAATAGTGATGAGTAATATAAGATATATTTTCTTTGAAACATGGATATCCCCTCGCTATGAATCCGGCCATTATATGATAAAAATTCTACTACTACTACTTTTTTTAACCACCCAATACCCTGAGTTTCGGATTCAGAATTTACAGCTTTTCTGCCCAAGAAGCCTCAAATACTTGGCAGGCAGATACGTCATTTTTCAGACTGCTGAAAAATAATTCAGTAAGCGTTATAATCATTTTGCAGCTGTGCTTACCTTCAGCGGTAAGCGTTCACGCGCTCCAATGCGGGTTTCAAGCGATCCAGCCACTTGAACCACATCGGGCATGCGAATAAATAATTCGTAAAATCATAGGCTTGGAAAAATCAAGAAATTTCATGAAATTT
>Ga0116152_10000566_pt1 | contig 30047 bp, 23 predicted proteins | sample AD_UKC119_MetaG_FD_89894 | JGI IMG/M metagenome (GOLD analysis project Ga0116152, IMG submission 89894) | Active sludge microbial communities of municipal wastewater-treating anaerobic digesters from Hong Kong - AD_UKC119_MetaG | ecosystem: Engineered > Bioreactor > Anaerobic > Digestate... | reverse complement strand
TATCTCTGGAACAGCGTCTTTGTGATGGCCGCCGTCAGTGTGGTCTTGCCGTGGTCCACGTGGCCGATCGTCCCGATGTTCACATGGGGCTTCGTTCTTTCAAATTTAGATTTTGCCATTTTATTTTCCTCCTGAAAGTATATTCTACTGGTTGATTTTATCCACAAGGGCGTCCGGCAGCTTTTCAAAGTGGTCCATCTGCATCACGTATACGCCTCTTCCCTGTGTCTTGGAACGCAAATCGGTGGCGTAGCCGAACATTTCCGACAGCGGAACCATCCCATGGATGGTTGCGGCGCCGTTGTGCAGATCCGTACCGCCGATCTTGCCTCTTCTGGAGCTGAGGTCTCCGATCACGTCGCCCATGTATTCTTCGGGCGCCGTAACTTCAACTTTAAAAACCGGTTCCAGCAAAACAGGTTTTGCTTTTTTGGCACCCTCGCGGAACGCCATGGAAGCGGCGATCTTGAACGCCATTTCCGAGGAGTCTACTTCGTGGAACGATCCGTCGTACAATTCGATCCCCACGTCCACCACCTGGTACCCGGCCAATGGCCCGGTCTGCATCGCTTCCCGGATCCCTTCGTCGATCTTGGGGATATACTCCCTCGGAATCGAACCGCCCACGATAGAACTCTTGAATTCGTATCCTTCGCCGGGCGCCCGGGGGAACATGCGGAGTTTGACATGCCCGTACTGGCCGTGTCCGCCGGTTTGCTTGACATACTTGTTTTCGATCTCCGTAGGTGCGGTGATCGTCTCTTTGTAAGAAACCTGGGGCCTGCCAACATTGGCTTCCACCTTGAATTCCCGCAGCAACCGATCTACGATGATTTCCAGATGGAGCTCACCCATGCCTGCGATGATCGTCTGCCCGGTCTCTGTGTCCGTATAGGTTTTGAACGTGGGATCCTCTTCGGCCAGCTTGGACAAAGCGATGCCCATTTTTTCCTGACCGGCTTTGGTCTTGGGTTCGATGGCGATTTGAATAACAGGGTCCGGAAATTCCATGGACTCCAGGATGATCGCATGCTTTTCGTCGCAGAGCGTATCTCCTGTCGTCGTATCCTTCAATCCCACAGCCGCTGCGATATCTCCGGAATAGACTTCTTCCACGTCTTCGCGATGATTGGCGTGCATTTCCAGAATGCGGCCGATCCGCTCCTTCTTGCCCTTCGTGGAATTGTACACGTAAGAGCCGCTGCGAAGCATGCCGGAATACACTCTGAAAAAGGCCAGTTTGCCCACAAAGGGGTCGGTCATGATTTTGAAGGCCAGCGCAGAGAAAGGCCCGTTGTCGTCGGAATGCCGCTCTTCTTCCTGCTCGGTCTTTGCCGAGATCCCCATGATCGGCGGGATGTCCAGCGGCGAAGGCATGTAATCCACCACCGCGTCCAGCATGGGCTGGATCCCTTTGTTTTTATAAGAGGAACCGCAGGTGACCGGCACCATCTGATTCGCAATGGTCATTTTGCGGATCGTTCGTTTGATCTCTTCCTCGGTGAGTTCTTCCCCTTCCAGGTACTTGATCAACAGTTCTTCATCGCCTTCGGCCACCGCTTCGATGAGTTTGTGCCGCCATTCTCCGGCCAGCTCTAATATTTGTTCGGGGATCTCTTCGATATCCACCACTTTTCCCAGGTCGTCGTGGTACATGTCCACTTTCATGGACACCAGATCAACGATGCCGACGAAAGCGCTTTCCGCGCCGATGGGCAGTTGTATCGGTACTGCGGGAGCCTTCAGGCGTTCCCGGACCATGTTGACGACACGGAAAAAATCCGCACCCGTGATATCCATTTTGTTCACATAGATCATTCTGGGCACTTTGTACTTTTCCGCCTGTCTCCAAACCGTTTCGGATTGCGGTTCGACGCCTCCTTTGGCACAGAGCACGGTAACGGCTCCGTCCAGGACACGCAGCGATCGTTCGACCTCTACGGTAAAGTCCACGTGGCCGGGCGTGTCGATAATGTTGATTCTCGTATTCTTCCATTGAGCGGTCGTTGCAGCGGAGGTAATCGTAATGCCTCGTTCTTGTTCCTGCTCCATCCAGTCCATGGTGGCAGCGCCTTCGTGCACTTCGCCGAGTTTGTGCGTACGACCCGTATAAAATAGTATGCGCTCGGTCGTTGTTGTTTTACCGGCATCGATGTGCGCCATGATCCCGATGTTTCTCGTATTCTCCAATGAGAATTTTCTGGGCATGAATCATCCCTCCTTTCCGCCTTTTCTCTCTTTGTGGCAGCATGCTTGCCCCTACCAACGATAATGGGCGAATGCTCTGTTTGCTTCTGCCATTTTATGCGTATCGTCTTTTTTCTTGACCGATGCGCCGTTGCCGTTCATGGCGTCCATCAGTTCCTTGGCCAGCCGTTCGGACATGGTGCGCTCGCCCCGGGCCTTGGTATATTTTGTAAGCCAACGGAGACCCAGCGTCTGACGCCGTTCGACCCGAACTTCGATGGGAACCTGATAGTTGGCTCCGCCTACTCTTCTGGCTTTGACTTCTACCACGGGCATGATGTTCGCCATGGCTTTTTCGAATACTTCCAGAGGCTCCTGGCCTGTGGTCGCCTTGATTTGATCGAAGGCGTCGTACACGATTTTCTGTGCGACTCCCTTTTTTCCGTCCAGCATGATGCTGTTGATGAGCTTTGCCACAACAACGCTGCCGTACACCGGATCGGGGAGCACTTCTCTTTTTGGAATATTACCTCTTCTTGGCACGTCTCTTCCCTCCTGGTGCAAGCTGTCTTTCGCTTGCTGCTTCGGTACTCGACACAGTAAATCTGCGCCGCGGTGCCTCCTATCTATATCGATAAGGGCACTGTATCTGTCCCGATTCTGTCATTGATTGAAATGGTCGGTTTATTTTTTGGGCCGCTTCGCTCCGTACTTGGAACGAGCCTGACCTCTGTTGGAAACACCGGCGGTGTCCAGCGTGCCCCGTACGATGTGATATCTCACACCGGGGAGATCCTTGACCTTTCCGCCGCGGATCAGCACGACGCTATGTTCCTGCAGGTTGTGTCCGATGCCGGGGATGTAGGCAGTCACTTCGATTCCGTTCGTAAGACGAACACGGGCCACTTTGCGCAGCGCGGAATTCGGCTTCTTGGGTGTGACGGTCTTGACGGATGTGCATACGCCTCTTTTTTGAGGGGCTTCCGTATCCGTAGCGACTCTTCTGATGGTGTTCATGCTTTTCAAGAGAGCCGGTGAGTTGGACTTGGTTTCCGCTTTGACTCTTCCCTGTCTAACCAGTTGATTGATGGTAGGCATTACAATTCTCCTTTCTGAAAAATTTCTATTTCTTCCGCCCGTGACAGGCAGATTTCACAGCACAACAAATCGTAGTATACCACGCCTTTTTGCGGCGTGTCAACGGGTATCGCTACAGCTCTTTCCCTTGGATTTCCACGTCGATCTCGTCTTCGATGATCAGTTCTTCCTCGATCCGATCTTCGGTTTCTTCTTCGGGTGCGTCTCCGGCGGAAATCGCTTCGCCGGCTTCCGGATCATCCTTGGTATAGGAACTCTCGGACTTCTCAAACCGATAGGATTCGAATTCTTCCTCGGGTTCCTCTTCCTGTGTCTTCAGGTTGAACGATTCCATATACTCCGTGTTGACGCCGTAGTCGACGGAAATGTTTTTGTATCGCTTCATGCCGGTGCCTGCGGGGATCAGTTTCCCGATGATCACGTTTTCCTTGAGGCCCAGCAGGTGGTCCGTCTTGCCCTTGATGGCCGCATCGGTCAGGACACGGGTGGTCTCCTGGAAAGACGCCGCCGAAAGGAAGGAGTTTGTGGCAAGCGAGGCCTTTGTAATGCCCAGCAAAACAGCTTTTCCGACGCCGGGTTCCCGTTCTTCCCGGAGCGCTTCGTTGGCTTGGGCCACTTCGGCGAAACTGTAGAGTCCGCCGGGCAGAAGCTCTGTGTCGCCGGGGTCGTCGATACGACATTTGGACAGCATCTGGCTTACGATGACTTCCACGTGTTTGTCGTTGATGTCGACGCCTTGCTGTTTGTATACACGTTGTACTTCCTTGAGGAGATACTGGTACACGCCCTCCACGCCGTTGAGGCGCAGAATATCGTGAGGATTCAGCGGGCCCTGGGTGATGCCTTCTCCGGCATGGATGTAACTGCCTTCCTGGACTTTCAGCCGCGCCCCGTAGGGAATCACGTAGTCTTTTTCGCCCTCGTCCCCGCGGATCTTCACTTCGGTTTTATTGTCGCTGCGCGTCTCGATGGAAACCACGGTTCCGTCCGCTTCGCATATTTCCGCAATCCCCTTGGGCTTCCGGGCTTCGAAAAGCTCTTCCACACGAGGAAGACCCTGGGTGATATCGTGTCCTGCCACGGAAACGCCTCCGGTGTGGAATGTTCTCATGGTCAGCTGCGTACCGGGTTCACCGATGGACTGCGCCGCCGTGATGCCGACGGCCTCCCCGATATTCACCGGTTCCCCGGTGGCCAGATTTCGTCCGTAGCACTTGGCGCAGATTCCGTATTCACATTTGCACGTCATGACCGAACGGATCTTGACCGCCTCGATCCCGGCTCTTTCGATGGCCAGCGCGGCGTCTTCGCTGATCTCTTCGCCGCCTTCGGCCAGGAGGTTCCCCTCCTCGTCCAGAATATCTTCCAGCGCAGTCCTGCCCACGATACGCAGGCGCAGCGCTTCGATCACTTCCTTGCCGTCTGTAAACGCCCGGACTTCGATTCCTTCGTCGGTTCCGCAGTCCTCTTCCCGGACGATCACATTATGCGATACATCCACCAGACGTCGGGTCAGATATCCCGAGTCCGCCGTACGCAGCGCCGTATCGGCCAAGCCTTTCCTGGCTCCGTTGCTGGAAAGAAAATACTCCATGACGGACAGGCCTTCCCGGAAATTGGCGGTGATGGGAATCTCGATGGTCTTGCCTGTAGCGTTGGCCATCAAACCGCGCATCCCGCTGATCTGCTTGATCTGGTTCTTGCTTCCCCGGGCACCGGAGTGTGCCATGATATACAAGTTGTTCAGCGTGCCCAGAGACTCCATCAGCGCATCGGCCACGTCGTCGGTAGCTTTGTGCCAGATCTCGATGACTTTCTCGCTTCGCTCGGCGTTGCTCATCAGGCCGCGTCGATAGGCCAGCTGATAGTCGTCCACTTTCGTCTGGGCGGCAGCGATGATATCCTTTTTGCTTTCGGGCATCACCATGTCCGCAATGCTGATGGTGATCGCAGCTTTCGTGGAATAATGGAATCCTGTGCTCTTGATGTGATCCAGCATTTTTGCCGTTTCGGTATTGCCGTGGCGGCGGTAGCAGCGATCGATGATTTGCCCCAGCTTCTTCTTGTCGCAGAGAAAATCCACTTCCAGAGAATAGGGATCCGTTTCTCTGTCCACGAAACCCAGGTCCTGAGGGATCTCTGCATTGAAAAGAAACCGTCCTACCGTAGATTCCACCAGTTGACCGCGATCTGTGGCATTCAGTTGTTTTCTGACCCGGACTTTGGCGTGAACGCCCACGGCTCCGGTCTGATACGCCATCAGGAGTTCGTCGTAATCGGAGAAGATCTTCCCGTCTCCCTTTTCGGCTCCCGTATTGCGCTCCGACTCGCCCTCGTGGGTCAGGTAATAGGACCCCAAAATCATATCCTGGGTCGGTGTGGTGATCGGAGACCCATCCTTCGGTGCCAGGATATTGTTCACCGAAAGCATCAGAAACCGGGCTTCCGCCTGTGCCTCCACGGAGAGAGGCACGTGAACGGCCATCTGATCTCCGTCAAAGTCGGCGTTGTATGCAGTACACACCAAAGGATGCAGCTTAATGGCTTTCCCTTCCACCAAAACCGGTTCAAAGGCCTGGATGCCCAGGCGATGAAGGGTCGGCGCCCGGTTCAGCAAAACCGGATGATCCTTGATCACTTCGTCCAGAACATCCCATACTTCGGGGCGCACTTTTTCCACCATGCGCTTGGCGCTCTTGATATTGTGCGCCAGACCGTCCTGCACCAGCTTTTTCATGATGAAGGGCTTGAACAACTCCAGCGCCATCTTCTTGGGCAGGCCGCACTGGTAGAATTTCAGTTCGGGACCCACGACGATGACGGAACGCCCAGAATAGTCCACCCGCTTGCCCAGCAGATTTTGGCGGAACCGGCCCTGCTTGCCTTTGAGCATATCCGAAAGAGATTTCAGGGGTCGGGAGCCGGGCCCTGTGACGGGGCGCCCCCTGCGGCCGTTGTCGATCAGTGCGTCCACCGCTTCCTGAAGCATTCTTTTTTCATTTCTGACAATGATATCCGGCGCGCCCAGCTCCAACAGTCTTTTCAGACGATTGTTCCGGTTGATCACCCGGCGGTACAGATCGTTCAGATCCGATGTGGCAAACCGGCCGCCGTCCAGCTGGACCATGGGACGCAGATCCGGCGGAATCACGGGAATCACTTCCAGGACCATCCACTCCGGTTTGTTGCCCGACTTCCGAAGGGCTTCCACCACTTCCAGACGCCGGACGATGCGCACTTTCTTCTGTCCCAGGGATTCCTTCAGTTTAGTGCGCAGATCATTGGACATTTCATCCAAGTCGATCTGCATCAGAAGTTCCCGCACAGCTTCGGCGCCCATGCCGGCCCGGAATTGGTTGCCGTACTGTTCTTTCATTTCCCTGTACTGCTGTTCCGTGAGGATCTCTTTATATCCCAGCTCCGTGGCACCCGGATCGATCACGATGTATGCGGCAAAATACAACACCTTCTCCAAATTTCTGGGAGAGATGTCCAACACCAGTCCGATCCGGCTGGGGATGCCCTTAAAATACCAGATATGAGACACCGGCGTCGCCAGTTCGATATGCCCCATGCGCTCCCGGCGCACCTTGGCCTTGGTCACTTCCACACCGCAACGGTCGCAGATGATCCCCTTGTACCGGATCCGCTTGTACTTGCCGCAGTGACATTCCCAATCCTTGGTCGGTCCGAAGATCTTTTCACAGAAAAGTCCTTCTTTTTCCGGCTTTAGTGTTCTATAGTTGATGGTTTCCGGCTTTTTGACTTCTCCGTGAGACCAACTCAATATTTTTTCAGTAGAAGCTAAACTGATCCGTAGCGATTCAAAATTTCTCAGTTCCAAGTAGCTCTCCCCTTCCTGTCGTCCATTCCAAACGAGCGTCAACGATCGTTATCCGGTTTCGTCAGCGGTCGGTGTCTTCCTCTTCCTCGGATTTTTCCGAATTCGACGCTTCCCGTGAGACTGCGTCTTCGCCGGCCGACACTTCGCTGTAGCCCGATCCGTGACCGAAGAATTCCCGGTCGTTTGCCACGTTCTCCATCTCGATCAGATTGATATTGGTGACCGCTTCCAGATCGGCGGATTCCTTGATGTCGATTTCCTCGTTGTTTTCCGAAAGAACTTTCACATCCAGCGCCAGGCTCTGCATCTCCTTGATGAGTACTTTGAAGGACTCGGGAATGCCGGGCTCGGGAATGTTCTCATCCTTGACGATGGCTTCGTAGGTTTTGACACGGCCCACCACGTCGTCGGATTTGACCGTAAGGATCTCCTGGAGCGTATACGCCGCTCCGTAGGCTTCCAACGCCCAGACTTCCATTTCTCCGAACCGTTGTCCGCCGAACTGGGCTTTCCCGCCCAGAGGTTGCTGCGTGACCAGGGAGTACGGCCCCGTGCTTCTGGCGTGGATCTTGTCGTCCACCAGATGGTGGAGTTTCAGCATGTACATGTAGCCCACAGTAACCGGGTTGTCAAATTCCTCTCCGGTCCTGCCGTCGCGCAGGATCAGCTTCCCGGATTCGGGGTAGCCGCAGTCTCGAAGCAGGTCGATCACATCGTTTTCGCTGGCGCCGTCGAAGACCGGTGTGGAGATGTACCAGCCCTTCTTTTTTGCCGCCAGACCCATGTGAACTTCCAGGACCTGCCCGATATTCATACGGGAGGGAACCCCCAAGGGGTTCAACATGACTTCCAGGGCGGTGCCGTCCTGGGTAAAGGGCATATCTTCCTGGGGAAGAATTCTGGAAATGACGCCTTTGTTTCCGTGGCGTCCGGCCATTTTATCTCCCACATTGATCTTTCTCTTGGTTGCGATGTAGCAGCGGACCAGCTTGTTGACGCCGGGCGCCAGATCATCTCCGTTTTCTCTGGAGAACACCTTCACATCCACCACGATCCCGGTCTCTCCGTGAGGGACCCGAAGAGACGTATCCCGGACTTCTCTGGCTTTCTCGCCGAAGATCGCCCGAAGAAGACGTTCTTCCGCAGTAAGCTCCGTCTCGCCCTTGGGGGTCACCTTGCCTACCAGGATATCCGAAGAATCCACTTCCGCACCTACGCGGATGATGCCTTCTTCGTCCAGATCCTTCAGCGCATCCTCGCCCACGTTGGGGATATCCCGGGTAATCTCTTCGGGTCCCAGCTTGGTGTCCCGCGCTTCGGATTCGTACTCTTCGATATGGATCGACGTGAGCACATCGTCCATGAGCAGCCGTTCGTTCAGCACGACGGCATCTTCGTAGTTATAGCCTTCCCAGGTCATGAATCCTACGAACAGGTTCCTTCCCAGCGCGATCTCGCCCTGATCGGTGGAAGGTCCGTCGGCGATCACTTCCCCGGCGTCCACCTGTTCTCCGTGAGACACGATGGGTCGCTGATTGATACAGGTCCCCTGGTTCGAGCGCTTGTATTTCAATAATTTATAGGTGTCGGTCCCGCCGCCGTCATCTCTGCGAATCACGATTCGCGTGGAATCCACATACTGGACGATTCCGTCGTGCTTCGCCAGCACCACAACACCCGAATCCCGAGCTGCCGTATATTCCACACCGGTCCCGATGATCGGCGCATCCGACACCAGCAGGGGCACTGCCTGACGCTGCATGTTGGAGCCCATGAGCGCCCGGTTCGCGTCATCATTTTCCAGGAAGGGAATCATAGCCGTTGCAATGGAAACCACCTGCCGGGGGGATACATCCATATAATCCACTTCTTCTCTGGGGTAGAGGTTGATCTCTCCCAGACCACCCCGCGCAACAACTTTTTGGTTGGCGAACCGACTGTTCTCATCCAGCAATTCGTTGGCTTGGGCGATGATCAGCTGTTCTTCTTCATCGGCGGCAAGGTACTGGATCTCCCGCGTGACCAGACCGGTGTCTTTGTCGACCTTCCGGTACGGGGTCTCGATAAACCCGTACTGATTGATAACCCCATAGGTCGTAAGGGATCCGATCAGTCCGATGTTGGGACCTTCCGGCGTCTCGATGGGACACATACGCCCGTAATGAGAGTGATGGACGTCCCGGACTTCGAATCCGGCCCGTTCCCGCGACAATCCGCCGGGTCCCAATGCAGACAGTCTCCTCTTGTGCGTAAGCTCTGCCAGAGGATTGGTTTGATCCATAAACTGGGACAATTGGGAACTTCCGAAGAATTCCTTGATCGCCGCCGTTACCGGGCGAATATTCATCAGGACCTGGGGGGTCGTGGCTTCGATGTCCTGGATGGTCATACGTTCCTTGACCACCCGTTCCATGCGGGCCAGGCCGATGCGGAACTGATTTTGAAGCAGTTCTCCTACCGTACGAAGCCTTCTGTTGCCCAGATGATCGATATCGTCGGTATTGCCGATGCCGTCGCTCAGGTTCAGCAGGTAGCTGATCGATGCAATCACATCGTCCAAGATGATGTGCTTGGGCGAAAGTTGGCTCTTATGAGAAATCAAAAGTGCAGCAAAAGCTTCGGCGGCTTCTTCTTTTGCCTTCTTTGACTTTCCGATGCCTTTTTCCGTCTCTTCCTTCTGTTTCAGCAGTTCCTTCAGAACAGGGAAGAAGACTTTTTCCGGCAGTTTTTTCTCCGCGGGATCAAAGGAAACATAGCCCCGCAGATCCACGAAGTTGCTTCCGATCACTTTGACGACGGCGCCTTCTTCGGTCTTGCTGCGGACAAAAACGTGTTCCACACCGGCATTTTCGATTACTTTTGCCAGAGTCCGGGAGATTTTCTGATCCTTTTCCGCAAGGATCTCTCCCGTCAGTGGTGCAGCCACGTCTTCCGCCAGAACGCAGTTGGCGATCCGGTTGGACAAACCCAACTTCTTGTTGTATTTATAGCGGCCTACTTTGGCAAGGTCATAGCGCTTGGCATCGAAAAACAGCGCTTCGATGAGATCGTAGGCACTTTCGAAGGTAGCCGGCTCACCGGGCCGAAGCTTTCTGTATATTTCTTTCAGCCCTTCGTCGTAATTGGTGGTCAGGTCCTTCTCCATGGATTTGTGAAGGCGGGGATTGATCCCGAAGATCTTTTCGATCTCTTCGTTGGTTCCTTCATATAAAAGTGCTGCCGTGCCGGTCCTGTATTCCTTGTAGCGGCGAACTTTCTTCGTTAGATCCTCTTCTTTGATCATCGGATCTTTGCGCATTTCCGATTCGACTTTGTCGTCGACCGACTTATATGCCAACGCCCGGAGGATCGCCGTGACAGGCTGTTTTCTGGTTCTGTCCACGCGAACGGAAAGCACTTCGTTGGAATCCGTTTCGTATTCCAGCCAAGCGCCCCGGTTGGGAATGATCGTCGTAGAAAACAATTTATTGTTGGACTTGTCGATGGATACATCGTAGTAGGGGCCGGGAGAACGGACGAGTTGCGTAACGACGACCCGTTCTGCACCATTGTAAATAAAAGTACCCTTTTCCGTCATGATGGGGAAATCCCCCATGAACACTTCCTGTTCTTTGACTTCTCCGGATTCCTGATTGATCAGGCGGACTTTGACTTTCAGGGGGGCGGCATAGGTTGCGTCCCGCTCCTTGCACTCTTCCTGATCAAATTTTGAATCGTTGGAAATGGAATGGTCCACAAACTCCAGCGCAAGATTGTCCGCGTAGTCTCTGATGGGAGATATGTCCTCAAAAACTTCGGCAAGACCCTCTTTGATAAACCAATCATAGGAGTCTTTCTGAATCTTGATGAGGTTGGGCATGGGCAAGACCGATTCGATCTTTGAGTAGCTCATGCGTTCTTTTCTGCCTATTTTAACGGGTTGGGGCATTGTATTCCCTCCTTACATTGAATCCGAAGAACTATGCGTGGCAATGTACTATAATACTACATCGCATGCAAGGCGTCAAGAAAAATTTCTTTCGCCACAAGCGCAGAAAGGGTTGCCCCTTTCGGGCAACCCTGTCGTACACTTCGGGTCCGTTATTTGAGTTCTACAGTTGCGCCGACTTCTTCCAGTTTGGCCTTCAGTTCGTTGGCTTCTGCGGTGGGAACCGCTTCCTTGACGGTCTGGGGAGCAGTGTCTACCAGATCTTTGGCTTCCTTGAGGCCCAAACCGGTGATCTCTCTCACGGCTTTAATGACTTTGATCTTCTCTGCGCCTATGGCTGCCAGGACGACATCGAACTCTTCCTTGACTTCCGCTGCTTCTGCTGCGGCAACGCCTGCCACTGCTACGGGAGCAGCCGCGGAAACGCCGAATTCTTCTTCGCATGCTTTGACCAGCTCGTTGAGCTCAAGTACGGTCATCGCTTTGATGGCTTCGATGATTTGTTCTTTATTCATTGTATTTCCTCCATTAAGATTTCCTTGTTTTCTGACGATTATTCGGCTGCAGGCGCTTCTGCTTCGGCAGGGGCTTCGGTTTCCTGAACAGCTTCTGGGGATTCTTGCGCTGCTGCCGGCGCGATGGCATCACCCGTCTGGGGTTTTGCATCGGCCACAGCCTGAAGCGTGCGAACGAACTTGCCCACGGGCGACTGGATGCTGCCCATGAACTTGGCAATCAGCTCGTCTCTGGACGGGATGGCAGACAGTTCTTTGACGCCTTCCGCGTCGTAGAAGATGCCTTCGACCACGCCGGCCTTGAACGCCATCTTGTTGTATTCCTTCATAACGCCTGCCAGGACTCTTGCCGGCGCAATGGCGTCGTCGTAACTGATGGCGATGGCGCTGGGTCCTTCCAGGACATCCTTCAATGATTCGTACTGCGTCCCGGCAATGGCGCGGGCCATCATGGTGTTCTTGTAGACCGTGTAATCCACGTTGGCTTCGCGAAGCTTTCTTCTCATGGCGTTGGCCTGTTCTACGGTCGTGCCCAGATAGTCGATGACTACAGCGGATTCAGCTTTGTTCAGCTTATCTTTGATTTCGTCGATGATCGCTTGTTTGAGTTTGAGATTTTCTACTGACATGAATTCTCCTTTCCGGCTTTCGAAAAGAAAGCCTTTTCTTGTCTGCAGACGGAAAAGGCTCATAATCTATGAATCGTAACCTCGGCCGGATATTAAGCGGTGACGCGCCGGCTGTCTACAGTCTGTCATATTCTGTTTTGTTGCGATTCGGTCTTTCGTCTTAACCGAGTGTCAGCTTCTGCGGGTTCAGCTTGACTCCGGGGCCCATGGTGGTGCTCACCGTGACGCTCTTGAGATACTGGCCTTTTGCCGCAGCGGGCTTTGCTTTGATGATGGCTTCGATCAACGCAGCGAAGTTTTCCTTCAACTTCTCTTCGCCAAACGAGGCTTTGCCGATGGGCGTGTGGATGATATTGGTCTTATCCAGACGATACTCTACTTTACCGGCTTTGATTTCTTCCAGGGCTTTGGCCAGATCCATGGTGACCGTGCCGGATTTGGGGTTGGGCATCAAACCCTTGGGGCCCAAAACTTTTCCCAGTCGTCCCACGACACCCATCATGTCGGGTGTGGCCACGACCACGTCGAAATCGAACCAGCTTTCGCTTTGGATTTTTTGCGCCAGCTCTTCGGCGCCTACGTAATCCGCTCCGGCCGCTTCCGCTTCGTGGACTTTGTCTCCCTTTGCGAAAACCAGGACTTTCTTGGTTCTTCCAGTTCCGTGCGGCAGTACGATGGCTCCTCTCACCTGCTGGTCTGCATGTCGGCCGTCGACGCCCAGACGGATGTGCGCTTCCACGGTTTCGTCGAACTTGGCTTTGGCCGTCTTTGTAATGATTGCAAAGGCCTGTTCCGCTTCGTGCAACTCGGTCTTGTCGTAGAGCTTGACGGATTCCTGATAACTCTTTCCTCTTTTAGGCATTTGTTTCCTCCTTGTGGTGCATGCGGCTTCCGCCTCCCACGGGTTAGTCCTTGACGATGATGCCCATGCTTCTGGCAGTGCCCTTGACCATTTCGGTGGCGCTGTCCAGGTCTGCTGCATTCAAATCGGGCATTTTGATCTTTGCGATGGCCTGCATCTGTTCGGTCGTCAGTGACGCGACCTTCTTTCTGTTGGGCTCACCGGATGCGGTATCCAATCCGGCGGCTTTCTTGAGCAGCACTGCCGCAGGCGGCGTCTTTGTGATGAACGTGAACGACCTGTCGCCGTACACTGTAATCACGACCGGAATGATCATTCCGGGCTGATCGGCGGTCCTGGCGTTGAACTGCTTGCAGAATTCCATGATGTTGACGCTCTTCTGCCCCAATGCGGGTCCCACGGGAGGGGCCGGCGTGGCTGCGCCTGCGGGAATCTGCAGTTTGATATAGCCTTCGATTTTTTTAGCCATAGTCTCTTCTCCTTTCTACGGAGCGTCCCCGTTTTTCGTCTATCTGTACAGGAGGGCTATACTTTGTCCACCTGGTCGTATTCCATCTCCACCAACGTATCCCTGCCGAACATGGATACGCGCGCCCGCAGCGTCTGCTTGTCGACGTTTACTTCTTCCACGACGCTCATAAATCCCTTGAAAGGGCCGCTGATCACTTTGACCGTATCGCCCACGTCGATATCCAGCACGATGATGGTCTTTTCGATACCCATCCGCCGGACCTCTTCATCCGTCAGGGGGATCGGCTCCGAACCGTGTCCCACGAACCCGGTGACGCCCTGGGTGTTCCGGACCAGATACCAGGATTCGTTGGTAACGATCATCTTGACGATGACGTATCCGGGAAACATCTTGCGAGTCTTGATCTTCCGCTGGCCGTCCTTGAGTTCCACCCGATCTTCCGTGGGCACGATAACACTGAGAACCAGGTCTTGCATTCCCCTGTTCTCCACCAGCTTTTCGATATTGACTTTTACTTTGTTTTCGTGGCCGGAATACGTGTGGACCACGTACCACTTGGCGTCCTTGCTTCTCCGGGAAAATCCCGCGGATTCTTCTGTCTGCTCCGCTTCGTCTTCTCCGGCATCCGGATCCGGAATCAATTCGTCTTCGGGATCGGAAGGAGCCCGGTCTTCGGGCAGGACCTGTTCATCCTTTTCCAGCTCTGCGTTCTTATCCTGAGGCATATCCTCTCCTACATCGATATATTGAGAACTACTTCCAACAATTTCAGGAAGCCCGTGTCCAGGATCCAGAAGAAGAAAGCAAACAGGGCGCAGGTGACCAGCACCACGCCTGTATAGCGATATGTCTCTTTTTTCGTAGGCCAGACGACCTTTTTGATCTCGGAACGAATGCCGCGGAAGTACTCCTTCATCCGCGTCCATCTTTTGGTCTTGGCTACAGCTGAATCTGCCATTTTGACGATTTCCTTTCGCTACTTGGTTTCCTTGTGCAGGGTTTCCTTTTTGCAGAACTTGCAGTATTTCATCATTTCGATACGATCGGGATCGTTCTTCTTGTTCTTCGTGGTATTGTAGTTTCTCTGCTTGCACTCGGTGCATGCCATGGTGATTCTAACCCTCATAATTCTGACCTCCGTAAAATGATCCGTCCTGGACGGTTTATCGATCTGTTTCTGCGCAGAATACAAACAATTGTACCATAGCGTCACCTTGTTAAGTTATCACAACCGACCCCCGCTGTCAACGCTTATCAGACTTTTTTTCGAAGCTGGGCGTCGTCGGAATCCTTGGTCACGTCGACCCAGACGCCGCCGGTGACACGCGCCAGATCTTCCGGCGTAAATTCGACTGCGGAATTCCCGGTCCCCGCTGCAGGAAAAACCGAGCCGTACGCTTTCAGCGATTCATCCAGGAAAACCTTGATCCCTTCCGGCAGACCGAAGGGGCAGACGCCGCCCACCGGATGGCCGGTCACCGCCTGAGTTTCTTCGAAGGAAAGCATCTTTGCCTTGCAGCCGAAGCGATCTTTATACTTTCTGTTGTCGATCCTGGCGGTGCCCATGACCACAAGCACAAAATGGGTGCCGTCTTTCAGTTCCATGGCCAGGGTCTTGGCGATCTCTCCGGGCTCTCGACCCAAGGCTTTGGCTGCCAGTTCCACGGTTGCGCTGCTCTCTTCCAGGAGAATGATCTCGTTGGGGATCTGGTGTTCCTCAAAATATTTCTTGACTGCTTCGTATCCCATGACGCCTCCTTCTTCAATGAAAAAGACCCTTTCGGGCCGATCGGTGAGTACATCATACAACCGGATCCCGGAAATTGCAAGGGTCTTCCGCAGAAAAAAAGAGGCGATCATTGAAGTGCACCCCAAATGTTAGACACAAAATCTATTGTTTGGAGGTGCATTTTTTATGACTAAGTTCAGCCATGAGTTCAGATTGAAACTTGTGATGGAGGTGGAAGAAGGCATGCCTTTGGGAACTGTGGCCCGAAATCACAATGTAGGTAAGAGGGCCTTACATACCTGGGTTTACAACTACCGCAGTGGTGGAGTTGAGCAGCTTACAGCAGTAAGAAGGAGATATACACAAGAATTCAAGCTGTCAGCTATTGAGTATCGACGGGCAAATGATGTATCCTATGCTCAAGCAGCCACCGATCTTGGCATCCCAAATGAGGGAACTTTGTACGACTGGGAAAAGAGATACTCCGAGCAAGGACCGGTGGGCTTGCAGGACGCCAGGAGAGGCAGGCCGCCCAAGATGCTAAAGAAAGAAAATAAACGCAAAAAACCGATGACACGGGAAGAAGAGCTTGAAACCGAAAACAATCGGCTCCGGATGGAGAATGCTTACCTAAAAAAATTGAACGCCTTAGTTGCAGAACGGGAAAAATCCGGAAAGAAGACAAAGTAAGAGCTGTCTGGAACTAAGGCAAGAATTCAACCTGGGTGACCTTCTGAAGCTCGCAGGAATTCCAAGAAGCACCTATTACGTCATCCTCAAACGATTAGATGTGAAAGATAAGTACGCCGATCTGCGCCTTGAGATCCGCAATATATGTGAGGAGCACAAGGGGCGCTACGGCTATCGTCGAGTGACCGCCGAGCTTCACAACCGTGGACACAAGGTGAATCATAAGGTCGTGATGCGCCTGATGAAGGAGTCGCATCTCACCTGTAAAGTACGCATGAAGAGGTACCGTTCCTACCGTGGAGAAGTGGGCAAGATCGCTCCCAACCTGATCAACAGAGACTTTCATGCCCAAGCTCCTTACAAGAAACTGACCACGGACATTACAGAGTTTTCGCTGTTTGGAATGAAGCTCTATCTCTCCTGTGCTGGATATGTATAACGGGGAGATCCTCAGCTATGTGATTTCTGAGAAGCCGGTGCTGCAACAGGTCACACAAATGCTTGATCAGCTCTTTGAACGAGCCCCCAAGGATGCAGCGCCGATCATGCATTCTGATCAGGGCTGGCAATACCAACATGTCTTCTTCCGGAACCGATTAAAGGAGCGCAATTGGATACAAAGTATGTCCCGCAAGGGAAACTGTCTTGACAATAGTCCGATGGAGAACTTCTTTGGATTGCTCAAGTCTGAGTTACTTTACCTTCAGGAATTTGATTCAATTCAGCATTTCCGTCAACAACTGGAAGATTACATTGACTACTACAACAACAAACGGATCAAGATTAAACTAAAAGGAATGAGCCCGGTGCAATACCGAACTCATTCTCATCGACTCGCTTAATTAATTTGTCCAACTTTTGGGGTGCTGAACATCAGCCTCTTTTTTTTATTATTTTTGGAGCTTTCTGTAGGCTTCATACTTTTCCCGAGCCTGCTTTTCCGCTTTGTCGAAGAGCTCTTCCGCATGCTCCGGAAAGGTTCTCTCCAACGCGGAGTACCGGACTTCTCCGGCCAGAAATTCTCCGTAGGGAATGGTAGGTTCCTTGCTGTCCAGTGTAAATACACCGGTAGCCGGATGATATCGATACAAGTGCCAATATCCTGCATCCACTGCCTTTCCGGCTTCCTGCTGCGCCAGGTGCATGCCTGCGGCGACCCCGTGGGCGATGCAGGGCGCATAGGCGATGATCACCGAAGGACCATCGTAATACTCTGCTTCCCGGATCGCCCGGACCAACTGCGCAGGATCGGCCCCCATGGACACCTGGGCCACGTAGACGTTCCCGTACGTTCTGGCCAGCGCGCCCAGATCCTTTTTGCCCGAGCGCTTTCCGGAAGCGGTGAACTGAGCGACCGCCCCCAGAGGCGTAGCCTTGGATGCCTGCCCGCCGGTATTGGAATATACCTCGGTATCCACAATGAACACGTTGACGTTCTCGCCGGAGGACAGCACATGATCCAATCCGCCGTAACCGATGTCGTAGGCCCAGCCGTCGCCGCCGTACATCCAAAATGTTTTGCGCGAAAAGTGCTTTTTGGCGGCCAGCATGTCCCGGATCAGCTTTTTTTCCTCTTCGGAAGTTTGGCCTGCTGCCGCGGCGCTTTCCAGCATCCCTCGAAGCGCATCCCCGGCCTCGGCCGACTGCGTAAAATCGTCGAAGGCGAGGAGCCATTGTCCCAAGGCCTTTTTGAGGTCCACGTTCCCGGTGATTTTCAGCAGAGCTTCCGCCCGTTGCTTCTGGGCTTCCCGCTGCTGTTTGACGGATAACGCCATCCCGAGACTGAATTCGGCATTGTTTTCGAAGAGCGAGTTGCTCCAGGCGGGGCCTTTTCCTTCTTTGTTTCTGGTATAAGGAATACCGGGCATGGCGCCGCCCCAGGCCTGGGTGCAGCCTGTGGCGTTGGCCCAGTACACCCGATCACCGAAGAGTTGGGTGAGCAGCTTGGCATAGGGTGTTTCGCCGCAGCCTGCGCAAGCGGCCGAAAACTCCAGCAGAGGCTCCTTGAACTGACTGCCTTTCACGGTAAAGGGATCGAAGATTTTCTTATCCGAAATGCCGAGACCGTAGGTCCATCCTTCCCTTCCCGGCGGAACCTGATCGATCGGCGCCATCGCAAGGGCTTTCTGTTTGGCGGGACAGGAAGACACACAGCTGCCGCAGCCCGTGCAGTCGTCGGTGCTCACCGACAGCGTGTAGGACAATCCGACGGCGGCTTTTCCCTTCGCAGGGACAAGCTTCATATCTGCCGGCGCAGCGTCGGCTTCGACGGCATGGAGCAGATAGGGACGAATGGCAGCGTGAGGGCACACAAAAGCACATTGATTGCATTGCAGACAGGCTTCGGAATTCCACACGGGCACCGATGCGGCGATCCGTCGCTTTTCGTATGCCGTAAGTCCCAGCTCCACCTGGCCGTCTTCGTATCCTTCGAAGGCACTCACAGGGAGATCATCTCCCTTTTGGGCGTTGATCGGCCGCAGCAGATCCCGGATCACCTCCGGCACATCGGCCGACGCCTCGGCGATCTCATCCGGCGCCGAGGCCCAGCTTTCCGGAATATCTACCTTTATGAGCGCTTCGGCGCCCCGGGTCGCGGCGTTCAGATTCTTCTCCACCACAGTGTCGCCTTTGGTGAAATACGTCTCTCGGACCGCTTCCCGCAGATAGCCGTCCGCCTCCCCGGACGGGATCACCGACATGAGACGGAAGAAAGCGGATTGCAGCACGATGTTGGCGTGGATCCCCAGACCCAGCTCCCGGGCAATGCCGCTGGCATCGATGATGTAGAGATTCGCTTGCTTTTCGGCCAGCGCCCGCTTGACCTGCCCCGGGATTCTGTCTTCCAGCTCTGCCGCCGTCCAAGCGCAGTTTAATAGAAACGTCCCGCCGGGCAGAAGCTCTGAGACCATATCGTACTGAGACACAAATGTCTGGTGGTGACAAGCGATAAAATCAGCTTGTCGCACCAAATAAGAAGAATCGATGGGCGCTTTGGAAAAGCGCAGGTGAGATTTGGTGATACCGAAGGATTTCTTCGCGTCATACTCAAAATACGCCTGTCCGTAGAAATCCGTATGCTTGCTGATGATCTCCACGGTGTTGCGGTTCGCCCCCACCGTTCCGTCGGATCCGAGGCCCCAAAACTTGCAGGCAAAAACACCTTCCCTGACCTGCGGGATGTTTGAGTCCGGCGTCAGAGAAAGATGGGTCAGGTCGTCGACGATGCCGAAGGTAAAGCCGTTGAGAGGTTTCGCGCTGCGAAGATTTTCGTATACGCCGCCGATGTGGGCGGGTGTGGTATCCTTCGAGGACAAACCGTAGCGGCCGCCCACAATCAGGGGACATCTTTCGCTTTGCGAAAAAGCGGTGCACACATCCTGATAAAGGGGCTCTCCGGCGGAACCCATTTCCTTGCAGCGATTCAAAACAGCGATCCGCAGGGCCGTTTCGGGGATCGCATCCAAAAGTCTGCCGATGGAAAAGGGCCGGAACAGATGGACCTGAACGAAACCGACCTTTCGACCCTGCGCATTCAGGTAGTCCACAGTTTCGCGAATGGCGCCGCTGACGGATCCCATGGCCACGACAACTTCCGTGGCGTCCGGCGCGCCGTAGTAATTGAAAAGCTTGTACGTACGCCCGGTGCGCGCCGAGATCTGATCCATGTATCCTTCTACGATCTGCGGTACAGCATCGTAGAAGCGATTATTGGCCTCCCGCACCTGAAAATAGATATCCGGGTTTTGGACCGTGCTGCGCAGGGCCGGTTCTTCCGGATTGAGCGCGTGGTCGCGGAATGCCTGGAGCGCCTCCCGATCCAGCATTTCGGCCAGCTCTTCGTACTCCATGGCCTCGATCTTGCTGATTTCGTGGGATGTGCGGAAGCCGTCAAAGAAGTGAAGGAACGGCACCCGGCTTTTGATAGCGGCCAGATGCGCTACGCCTGCCAGATCCATGACCTCCTGGACGCCGGAGGTGGAAAGCATGGCAAAGCCGGTTCCCCGGCAGTTCATCACATCGGAGTGATCTCCGAAAATGGAAAACGCATGAGTCCCCACCGTGCGGGCCGCCACGTGCAGCACACCGGGGTGTCGCTGCCCGGAGATGCGGTGCATCACCGGAAGCATCAGGAGCAGTCCCTGAGACGATGTGTAACTCGTGGCCAAGGCCCCGGTCTCCAGCGCGCCGTGGACTGCCCCGGCGGCCCCGGCTTCCGACTGCATTTCCACCAGTTTTACCGGCTGCCCGAATAGATTTTTCTTTCCTTCCGCGGACCACACATCGGTCTTTTCGGCCATGGGCGAAGAAGGGGTGATGGGATAGATGGCCGCAACTTCCGTAAAAGCATAGGCAACATAGGCCGCCGCCTCGTTGCCGTCCATAATGACAGTTCTTCTTTCTTTCATTGTACTGATTTCCGCTCCTTACCGCAGCCGATCCTCATCGGCTGCTGCTGTTCTATCGTATGACGGGGGCGGTCGAACCGCCCCCGGAAGATCTATTCATTTACTTGCACCGTCCACCCGAAGGGATCCGGCAGTCTGCCGAACTGCAACCCGACCAGTTCATCGTACAGTCGCCGGGTGGTTTCTCCGATCTGTCCGCCGTTGAACTCGTAGTCCTTGCCGCCGTAGCCCAGAACCCCCACCGGGGTCACGATGGCGGCGGTCCCTACACCGAAGACCTCTTCCACGTTGCCTTTTTCCAGCTGTTCCAGCAACTCGGCTACAGACAACTGACGCTCTTCCACTTCCATGCCCCACTTTTTGAACATTTCGATGCAGGACTTGCGTGTGATGCCCGGAAGCACCGTATCGCCCAGGGCCGGCGTTACGATTTTCCCGCCGATTTTGAACATGATGTTGTTGCTGCCGACTTCCTCGATATATTGCTTCGTGGCGCCGTCCAGCCAGAGCACCTGGGAGTACCCTTCTTTCTCGGCTTGTACTGTCGCGTGGAACGAACCGGCGTAGTTCCCGCCGCACTTGGCAAAGCCGGTGCCGCCGTGCACACTGCGCGCCGCTGTTTCTTCGATCTTGATCCGTACGGGTTTCAGCCCTTCGACATAATAAGATCCCACAGGGCTGAGGATCACAAAAAATTTGAAGCTTCCCAGAGAATGCATGGACAGATCGTCGTGGTCGCAAATAAGCGTCGGCCGAACGTAGAGCGTCGTTCCCGGAGCGCTGGGGACCCATTCGGAATCAAGGGATACCAGGGTCTTGACGGCTTCCATAAAATATTCCTCGGGAACCGGAGGCATGCACATCCGCTCCGCGGAACGCATCATCCGGCGGGCGTTCTCGTCGGGTCGGAAGAGCTGCACTTTGCCGTCGGGACGACGATACGCCTTTAAGCCTTCGAAAATGCACATGCCGTAATGAAAGACGATGGCAGCAGGGCTGATGGAAAAGTTTTCGAAGGGAATGATGCGGGCATCGTGCCAGCCTTTTTCCGGAGAATGATCCATGATGAACATGTGGTCGGTATAGTATCTGCCAAAGCCCAGTTTTGTTTCGTCTGCAGGCTTCGCCTTAGGTGCGGGGGCCTTGTTGATGGTGATCTGAAGCATTGTCTCCTCCTTCGGCTTATGCCGTTTCCACATTGGCCGCCTCGTACAGTCCCAGCTTTTCGACTGCGGCGGTCCTCATTTTATACTTTAATATTTTCCCTGCGGCGTTCATAGGGAACGAATCCACGAACTCCACATATTTTGGCACTTTGTGACGGGCCATATGCGCCCGGATGTATTCCCGGATCTCTTCGGCTGTGGCCGTCTGGCCTTTCTTGAGGATCACACAGGCCATAATCTCCTCGCCGTATTGCTTATCCGGAACGCCGATCACCTGAACATCGGCGACCTTCGGGTGATTGTACACAAACTCTTCGATCTCTTTGGGGTAGATATTCTCTCCGCCCCGGATGATCATATCCTTGAGCCTTCCGGTAATGCAGAAATTGCCTTCCTGGGTCATCATGGCCAGATCTCCCGTGTGGAGCCAGCCGTCCTTGTCAACGGCTGTGGCGGTGGCCCTGGGCATCTTGTAGTACCCTTTCATGATGTTGTAACCCCGGGCGACAAACTCGCCGATCTCTCCCGGAGGAAGCTCCCGGTTGGAGACCGGGTCCACAATGCGGCATTCGATCTGAGGCAGCGGCCGTCCTACAGTGGAGACCCGCACTTCCAGAGGATCGTCGGTGCTGCTCATAGTGCAGCCCGGAGAGCTTTCGGTCTGGCCGAATACGATGGTGATCTCCGTCAGGTTCATCTTGTCCACCACATCACGCATCACCGAAATGGGGCAAAGACTGCCGGCCATGATGCCGGTCCGCATATGGGAGAAATCCGTCTTGTGAAAATCCTCGTGCTCCAGAAGCGCGATGAACATGGTCGGAACGCCGTGGATGCAGGTGATGCGCTCCTGATGGATGCAGGCCAGCGCCGGCTTCGGCGAAAAGTACGGAAGCGGCATCATGGTGGATCCATGAGTCATGGCCGCCGTCATGGCCAGCACCATGCCGAAGCAGTGGAACATGGGTACCTGGATCAGCATCCGGTCGGCGGTGGACAGGTCCATTCGATCGCCGATGCACTTTCCGTTGTTGACGATGTTATGGTGGGTGAGCATGACCCCTTTGGGAAAACCTGTGGTTCCCGATGTATACTGCATGTTGCACACATCGTGCTTGTCCACCAGGGCTGCCCGCCGGTCCACTTCTTCCCGGGGAACGCCGCGCCCTGCCGCCAGGGCTTCTTCCCAAGTATAACATCCCCTTTGCGAAGATGTCACTGTAATAATATTACGAAGAAAGGGCAGTCGTTTGCAGTGTAGCCGTCCCGGTCCTTCCGCCTTGGCCAGCTCCGGGCAGAGCTCCCGGATGATTCCCACATAGTCGGAATCCCGAAATCCATCGATCATGATCAGCGTATGGGTATCGGACTGGCGCAGCAGGTATTCGGCTTCGTGGATCTTATAGGCGGTATTCATGGTCACCAGCACGGCGCCGATTTTCGTAGCAGCCCAGAAGGCCACATACCACTGGGGCACATTGGTGGCCCATACTGTCACTTTATCGCCCTGTTTGACGCCCAGCGCAATAAGGGATCGGGCAAAATCGTCCACATCACGACGGAATTCCGCGTAGGTCCTGGTGTAGTCCATCATCGTGTAGCGGAACGCAATCTGGTCCGGGAATTCCGAAACCACCCGGTCCAGGATCCGGGAAAAGGTCAAATCGATGAGCACATCCTTTTTCCACAGATATTTTCCGGTGCCGGCTTTGTTGTCATAAAGCCGGTCATCGCTCCGCGCGCTTTCGTCGTACCGGCTCATATAGTGCACATAGTGCGGGAAAACGATGGCGGGATCGGCCAGTTCCGGCATCCATCCGGGAAGCCATTCCAGGGAAAGGCAGCCGTCGAAGTTGATGGAGCGCAGTGCGTTCATCATGCTGTCCAGGGGAATGTCCCCCTCTCCGACCAGGGCGTATACAGGTCCGCCGGGACCCGGAAGAGAGTCTTTCATGTGGACATGCCGGATGTAAGCGCCCAGATTCTGCACGGTGGTTTCCGGATCTTCGCCGCCAAAGCGGTACGGATGATGCACGTCCCAGAGGGCAGCCAGGCTGTCGCTGGCAAACTCGTTGAGCAGCAAGCGCAACCGGCCGGTATCCTTGTAGATCCCCGTGGTTTCCATTAGAATGCATACCGGTCCCTTTTCCGCATACTCAATGGCCGGCGCAAGGCAGTCCCGGACAGTCCGCTCCGCGGCTTCCGGATCCCCGTGGATCTGATCCATGGCCGTGATCCGCACATAGGGGATGCCGGCGCCTTCGCAGAGTCGCACCGCGTGGAGAAGCTGTTCTGTGTTTTCCCGGATACGCCCATGATCTGCCGCATCCAGGACAATATCATAGCAGGGGACTGCAAGGCCGGTCTGATTCAACTCCCGTTTCAGTCGATCTGCGGCCCTCAGATCCTCTTCGCCGGTTTCGCCCCGGAAAACATCCCGGCTGCCCTGGTGGAATTCCACGCCGTAAAAGCCCAGATCTTTGGCAATGTCCAAAAACTCCGTCTTGGTAAATTCGCTCCAGCCGTTGGTTGAAAACGTCAGTTTCATGATACATTCTCCTCAAAAACGATCTTGTTGACAGCACTCAGATAGGCGCTGATCCCTGCGCCAATGATATCGGTGGAGATGCCTTTGCCCGAATAGAGTTTGCCGCCGGCCCGGAGCTTTACAAGCGTGTCGCCCATGGCTTCCCGGCCTTCGGTGACGGCCTGGATCTGAAATTCGTCCAGCTCAAAATGGCGTCCCACAATCTGCTCGATGGCGCGGAACGCGGCTTCGATGGGTCCGTCCCCCACCGCAAAGCCTTCCACGGAGGTGACCTTGCCGTTTGTTTTTTCCAGAATGATATGCGCCGTGGAGCGGATCAGATTGCCGTTGTTGATCACGTAGCTTTTCAGCAGATACGTAGGAGGCACCTGTATCGCTTCGTTGGCGATGATCGCCTCCAGCTCTTTGGCGCCGATCTCTTTTTTATGAACCAGACGCTGAAAGGCTTCATATACTTTTTTCCGTTCTTCTGCCGAAAGATCGTATCCCAAATCCTTCGCTGCCTTCCCTACGGTCTGGAGACTGTCCCCTTCCTTTAGTAAAAGTGTTCCTCTCTCAACACCGCCGGACTCCTCGTATCCCTGGTCTTTCCCCTGAACGGAACCGGTGGTGAGCTGACGGATCCGGGCGGCGGCCTGCTGCACCTGGGTGTAGGCCAGGCCCGAAGCAAGACCGATGCTTTCGCCGCGCTGCTCGATAATCTCGGCCATCACTTCCATCCCGGCGGCGATCCGGCCGCCGGCGCTGACTCGGATCACATCTGCGCCTTTTGCCGCAGCGGCCAGACATGCGGCTTCCGACATTCTGAAGCGATTGTTAAAACATACACCTAATTGCACGCCGGACAGCTCGGGCACATCGCAGCGAAGCTGTTCTACAAAGGCTCCGAACTCAGGAGGGAGCATCGTTCCGGCGGAATCCTCGATCGTAAACGTAGCGGCGCCGGCCTTGACGGCCGCCCTGGCCGCATCGCAGAGAAATCCCCACTCGGCCGTGGTGGCGTCTTCGGCCACAAAATCCACATCTTTGGTATGGGATGCGGCCTTGTCCACCAGCCGTCCGATCAACGCCAGCACCTGAGGCGGTTTCAGCCCCAGCGTATACTCCATGCGAATGGCCGAGACGGGAAGCCCGATGCGAAGCATAGGCTTTTTGGCATCTTTCATCGCTTTCCAAACGTTGTCGATGGAGTCGGGGTCCGAACCGCCGTTGCAGCACAGGAAACTATGGCGCACCAGCGGCGCAATCGTCTTGATCAGGAGTTCATTCACCTTCTCCTCTGCGGAGAATGGGATCTGGATCACATCAACCCGGATCTTGTCCAATAAACGAACAATTTCAATCTTTTCCTTGAACCCTGCTGCGCCTTTTTCATGGAAGATCATTTCCTGTAAAGTCGCGTCGGTCATTCCTGTTTTTTTCATTTCTTCCATCCCTTTCGCGTAAAAAAAATGCCAGGCATATCATAGCCTGGGACGATTATTCACCGCGGTACCACCCAACTTACTGCGTCTTTCGCAGTCTCTCCAAGAATTCCGTCAAATCCTTTGCCATGGTAACGGGGCATCCGTGGCGCCTTACAGCCTTTTAGGGGTTTGGGGCGTCCTGCTCGGAAATGAGACCGCGCCTGTTCTTCGGGATCAGCTTCCACCAGCCGCTGATTCTCTGTGCCGCCCGAACAGGACGTAATTTCGTCATTGCATTTGTTTGTTTGGATTATATGGACTGATTATAAGTGGATGGAACAAAATTGTCAAACATTTTTTGTGGTATTTCAACAGTTTTCACAGGGCTCAGAAGGCGTCTACTTTTCTGAAGAAAAGATCGGTCTTTTTCCTCTGACGGGATTATGATATGATAACAACAGTCAAACAGCAATGCTTTTACTGGTTTTTCGGAGGCAAACAATGGACAACAACATTTCCAGACAGGACCTGTTCGACTGGTGCTCTATCCCCTATCAGGATTTGGCAGACAGAAAGGACCTGAAGGTAAAACTGAATATGAAGCCCGACCGGGCGCAGATCATGGAAGTGATCGGCAACATGATGGCTGACGAAGTATTGGCGTTCAACAAAGCCGGAAAAACACTGAAATGGGTCCTCCCGGCCGGTCCCACCGATGAATATGATGTTTTCATCCGCCGGATCAACCGGGAACGGATCAGCCTGGAAAACCTCTGGATCTTCCACATGGACGAATTTCTGGACTGGGAAGGGCGCCCCTACCCCGTGGCCGACACCTATGAAAGCCTGGAAGGCACCATGAATGCTTGCTTTTATGACCGGATCGACCCGGAATTGACCGTCCCTCCCGCGCAGCGGATCTGGCCGCGCATCGACGATCCGGACCGACCCGACGCGCTGTGCAGAGAGCTGGGAGGCATCGACACCCTGTGGGCCGGCATCGGCGCCAAAGGCCTGGTGGCCTTTAACGAACCGCCTTACCGCTATACCATGCGGCTTTCCATGGAAGAGTACGCTGCGTCGAAAACCCGGATCCTGGATTTGAACGACGATACCATCGTGGCGCTTTCCCATCGATCCTTCGGCGGCTGCTACGATGCGGTGCCGCCCCGGGCGATCACCATCGGATTCGGCATCATGACCACGGCCAAACGCGCGGTCTACATGGTTGCCACCGGCACCTGGAAGCAGACTGTTGTCCGGGTGATCCTGTTCAGCGAACCGACGCTGGAATATCCGGTGACCCTGCTGCCCCGCTATATTCCCGATATCACGCTGTGCACGGACTACGCGACGATGGATCATCCCCTGTCCCGAGAATTGAAAGGGTGGTAGCCATGGAACGAAAAGCCGACGTGATCGTCCTCAACAGCCACGGCGTGGGCCAATACGCCTACACCGACCGGATGCCCCGGTGGGGCGAAACCATGCGGGTCACCCGCTGGCACATCGACCAGGACGGCGGAAAAGGAACGAACATCTCCGTGGCACTGGGGCGCCTCGGCCTGAACGTTTCCTATGTGGGAAAGGTCGGGAACGATCCCTGGGGCGATCTGGGAGAAAAGTGGATGCAGGACGCAGGCGTGGACACCACATTCCTGTATCGGACAGACGAAGTAGCCACAGGAACCGCGCTGATCCTCCTGGGGCCCAACGGAGAAAACGCCATCATCGACGGCGACTCCAGCGCCGAAAAGCTGACGGAGGAAGAAGTCCGCAATGCCATCGCCGCCAGAGCCGAAGCCCGGATGTTCGTCACCGGCTTTGAGATCCCCGAACACTTGTCTCTGTACGGGGCCCGCTATGCGAAGGAATTGGGCATGACCACGTTTCTGAATCCCAGTCCGCTCCCGAAGCAGCCCATGGAACAGTTGAACTTCGTGGACTATCTGGTCCTGAACGAAGTGGAAGCCCGGGCACTGCTGGAACTCCAACGTGACGCAGCCATGGATCCGGCAGACATGGCGCGCCGATTGAAACAGCGCTATGACTGCCCCCGCGTCGTCCTGACTCTGGGGGCCCGAGGCAGCGTGATCCTGGATTCAAAAGACGATCTATGGAACGTTCCGGCGCCCAGACCGGATCAGATCATCAACACCGCCGGCGCGGGAGACGGATATTTGTCTGCGTTGGTCTACAAGCTGTTCAAGGGCGATTCGCTCCGGGATGCCACAGCATGGGCCAGCAGCTATGCGGCTCTGACGGTGACCATCCACGGAACGATACCGGCCTACCGTCCGCTGGAGGAAGTCGAGGAATTTATCCACAAGTATAAATAAAACAGAAGCGGGACCTGCCGATGCGTCGGCAGGTCCCGCTTTTTTATACAGATCATCAGAGGGAACGGATAAAAGCTTCCACCTCCGTTGCATAGGGATATCCCATGCCGGGCTTTCGTGTCATGGAACCCTTTCGCGTTACCTTGAACGCAGCGTACCGGCCGGCATATTCGGCGGCCTGTCTCACATCCATTCCCCGAATAAGGCCCGCAGCAAAAGCGGCAAGGTAGCCGTCCCCGGCGCCGATGGTATCCACGGCATCTACGGGGACAGGCTCCACTTTAAAATATACATCTCCGTCCAGCACTGCGCTGCCCAGTTCTCCGCAGGTCAGAATGACACCGCCGCACCCATACACCTTTTTCAGGTTTTCGGACATCTGACGGATACTGTCCGCGGCATCCTCCTCCAAATCCAAAAGCGCCCGGGCTTCCACATCGTTCAAAATGATGTAGTCCAGATACGAGAGATCCCCCATCGGTCCGTCGGGCAAAGGGCTCACGTTACAGAAAGTCGCCAGACCGAATTCTTCTTTGGCCATCTTTGCGCCGTCCAGCGCTTTGCGCCAAGGCATCCCAAAACCTGTAATGAAAATTTTCGCATCCCTCATCGCCTCCATGGCGCTGTGGATCTCTTCTTCTGTGAGGAATTCGCAGGCACTGTCTCCATCGACAATGGTGTTGTATCCTTCTTCGTCGATCATGATCAGTCCGGTTCCCGTGGCCACATCCTCATCAAAAATCATAAAGGTAGCGTCCACGCCGGATTCCTCCAGCCATTTTTTCCCCATCTCTCCCCAGGGATCACAGCCCACCTTGCCGATATAGCCGGTGGAGATGCCCAACCTGCCCAGGGCGACGGAAACCGTCACGCCTTTGCCGCCGTCCTCTTCCACTCTCCAGTTTTTCGCCGCCAGGGTCTCTCCCCGCCGGGGCAGCCGCTTGACATGGCAGACCTGACCGACGCCGTGGCTGTTGAGTACGATCACATCCACTTTACCCATCATCGTCTCCTTTACCGGCCGATGTCCAGCTCTTTCATGGTTTGATCGATGCCGGCCTTCACTTCGTCGGACACGTAATCCTGATGGGCGGGCATCCTGGACCGCTTGACCACCGGCCCGCCGGAAAACTTCTGGGCATACATGTATGCGGCGTTGAAGGGAGCTTTTTTAAGGGCGTTGCGGATCTTCAGGATCCGGTTCTGAGCTTCCAGGCATTTTTCCCAGTCGCCGGCCAGGCCGTAATCGACCACCTCCTTCATCTGTACGGGAAAGGGCACTGCCATAAAGGACACGCAACCCACGGCCCCCATGAGCACCGCCAGCCCGTCGGTGGCATCGCAGCCGCCCAGAAAGTCAAATTCGTCTTTGTCGATGCGGAGCATCACCTGCATAAAGTGGATCATATCCGTTGTGGCATCCTTGTAGCCTCGGAAATTCGGCACGTCTTTCCAGAGCCGTTCCAGCGTGTCAGGATCAAACAGGGTGCCCATCTGGACGCTGTTGTAGATGTAGCATGGCTTGTCGCAGAAAGAGATCAGTTGCCTTGCCCAGTCGTACAACGCTTCGGGGGTGTGGCGGAAGTAGGGCGGCGCACTGATGCAATAGCAGTCGCAGAGACCGCTGTCCATATAGAGCTTGAGCAGTTCCTTGTTTTGCAGCAGCGATTCTTCAAAGGAACAGCCCATGATCACACTTTCGGGCCCCCCGTGTTCCCGGACGATTCCGAGAAGCTTCATTTTTTCCTCGTTGGAAAGGCAGTGACTCTCGGCGCCCAAACCGTTGACGAAAAAGTTGTTTACACCGCTGGATACCTGAAAATCCACCAACTCGCCCATCATTTGATAATCGATGGAGCCCTCTTCGTCGAAAGGGGTGATCAGCTCCGTGAACAGTCCTTTTACATAATGCTTTGCCATATGAACCTCCTTGCGCAAAACGGGCCGCTGAAGAGCGGCCCGTATGACTCGTGATAAATGTCTGTTTTTGCTTTCCTACTCGATGACTTTGGACACGACGCCCGAAGCGACCGTGCGTCCGCCTTCCCGGATCGCGAACCGGAGTCCTTCTTCGATGGCGATGGGCGTGATCAGTTCGATGCTCATCTGGATGTTGTCTCCCGGCATGCACATCTCCGTGCCTTCCGGCAGCGCTACCGTCCCCGTCACGTCCGTGGTCCGGAAGTAAAACTGCGGTCTGTATCCGTTAAAGAACGGTGTGTGCC